>Ga0308163_10002736_pt1 | contig 15622 bp, 11 predicted proteins | sample PhyTR1_FD_201037 | JGI IMG/M metagenome (GOLD analysis project Ga0308163, IMG submission 201037) | Phyllosphere microbial communities from UC Gill Tract Community Farm, Albany, California, United States - DLSLT.R1 | ecosystem: Host-associated > Plants > Phyllosphere > Unclassified | place: USA...
GGGGAAGCCGTTGCGGTGGCTTTCCGTGGCCGGCCTCTTACACGCTCTTTCGGCGGTGCCACGTCTGGCTACTCTACGTCCAACACAACATACAAGCTTGCAGATGGATCCAGACTCTATCTCACCACGGCTGTATTTGAGGATCGGAACGGCAATCGCTATGGCGGCAAACTTGCCCCGGATCAGGTCGTTCAGGGCATAGGTCCTGAAGCATCAATCGGTGCAGCTGCTGAGTGGTTGGAAGCGTGTTCGCGTGATGAATGTCATGAGTAGAGCGGTCGAATGGTTCTCGGCCGGTCAGGCGTCAAGGGCTAACTGAGACGGGGTTAAAGCTGGCTTACGCGCTTCATGCTTCGTGGCCACGAGTCAGCGGAGGCAGGCCGTCAGCGGAGTATCGATGGTGGTCAACGCTGGGATCTTCTTGGGGTTGTGGACGCGAGCGACGACTATGAGCTGATCTGGGATCTGGCCATGTTTGGGCGCAGGGATATCGAAAGGCCCAGCACGCGCTCGAGTCTTTCGACCGCAGCCTGTAGCTCCCCCGCTTGCCGCTCATTGCCTTCGATGTAGATGATCAAGCAAGCCGGTTATGCCCGGTATGGCGCTGTAAAGAAGATCCTTGTGCTTATCAATACGTGCGTGGAACTCTTCCCCGGCGTGCTTGTGGCCCTCCTCGAAGACCACCCGCGTGCTACCACTGGGGGTAACGAGTCGCCTGTTGGCGACGGGCGCTGAGCCTTTCAGTTCCACCAGGATGTGTTGATCCGGCGCTGGTTGGATGGATATCTCCGTCAGTCTGCCCGCGAACTCCCGGCGCAGGTCCTGCATTGATTGCAGGATTTCCGTCTGGACCGCGAGCCTGGTGATGGCTTCGTCGATGGATATCCCGGGATGCTCGGCGACGTAGTTCTTCACCAGCGTCTGCATCTCCTGGCCCAACTCAGAGTCTGGCTCAGGCATTTGTGCCCAAGCCGTCGTGGACAGGCTCAGGAGGAGCGTACAAGCGAGAATCTTCCATTCCATATAGGTGCCCGCATCCCGGTGGGTGAACTGGGGGCATCTTCAACGCCCTGAAGCAGCTAGGCTAGCAGTTAAGCTCATCATCAGAATGGTCAACCCGGGCTATCCAGGAGCATTCAACCCATGCAAGCATGCTGCTCGGCGCGACTTCTGCTGATTTTCTGCACTGCACTGCATTGTCAGTGGGCTGTTCGCAGGATCGGCCATATCCCGGGTCCGCTGGAGACCGGGCGGATGGACGGCTGCACGATGATCTTGCATGCGCAGGGTGCTCTATCGAGCGGGATCTGGTGACCGCTGTGATTCCACTTTGCCTCGCGGCCCAGGAACGATATGCAGGCTGCCGTGGTCGAGCTGGAGGACCTGGAATGACGAAACCCAATCTACCTACCGCCGCCGCACTGGGTGTCCTCGCAATCGCATCGTTACAAGTTCGCGCAGCAGCCCCATGCCCTGACCACGCGCCTTTTATGCCCACCCCTGTCTAATGATTTCATGCCGTCCAATCTGCCTGCCCCGCTTTCGCTGACGCTCTGGACCATCGGTCACTCCACCCGGCCTTGGGACACGTTCCTGCAGCTATTATCCGCGCACGGAATATCGGCTATTGCGGACGTGCGCCGCTTCCCGGGTTCACGTCGCCACCCCTGGTTTGCTTCGGAGCAGATGGCAGACACGCTGCCAACCCTCGGCGTGGCCTACCAGTGGATTCCCGAACTGGGCGGACGTCGCAGGGTGCAGCCGGAATCGCCCAACGGTGCGTGGGAGAACGCGGCGTTTCAGGGCTATGCTGATCATATGACGTCTGCCGAGTTTGCCAGCGGGCTGGAGAAAGTTCTCGCGCTGGCGGCTACGCACCGGACGGCGCTGATGTGCGCGGAGGCGCCCTGGTGGCGTTGCCATCGGCGCCTGATCTCCGACCTGCTGACGCACCGCGGTAATCAGGTGCTGCACATCGTGTCCGGTGCGAAACCGAAGCCGCATCCGCTGAATCCGATGGCGCAGGCGGTGGGGCAGGATCTGATTTATCCACCCGCGCAGGCCACGTTGTTCTGAGTCCGCCCGCGTCCCGGGGCCATGACCGACCTTACCGCCGTCGCCGCCGTTCGGATTTGGGCGCCGGGCTCTCCGTTGTGGGAAACACCCGCGCGGCCAGGAAATCGACCAGCGCCCGGATCTTGGGCGAAGGATGCTTGCTTGCCGGCCACAGCACGTGGAAAACCCCGCTGCGCTGTACGTAGTCGGCGAGGACCGGCAGCAGCCGGCCATCATCAAGCGGCTCGCGGATGGCGAAGTCGGGAAGGTAGGCGATGCCCAGGCCCTGGAGCGCAAAACAGACGCGCGTTTCGATGTTGTTGCAGATCATCGAAGTCGGCAGTTGCAGCTCGGGTTCGCCCGGCTTCTGCCGCAGCGCCCAGGCCTCCAGCTTGCCGCTGTTGGGAAAGCGGAAGTGCAGGCAAGCGTGTTGCTGCAGGTCGACCGGCAGCGCGGGCGTCCCGCGTCGCGCCAGGTACGCAGGCGAGGCGACCAGTCGCATCTGGAAGGCGCCCAAGCGACGGGCGGACAGCCGTGAATCAGCAGGTTCGCCCGTGCGGACCACGGCGTCGAACCCTTCTTCGACCACATCCACCATGCGGTCGGTGAAATCCAGGTCCAGTTCAATCTCCGGATACGCCTGCATGAACTCGCCGAGCACCGGCAGAACCAGCGAGCTGACCAGCGGCAGGCTGACCCGCAGACGTCCCCGCGGTGCGGCGGCGGCCTGCGATAGTTCCGTTTCAGCCGCTTCGATCTCTGCCAGGATGCGGCGGCTGCGCTCCAGGAACAGGGCGCCCTCGGACGTCAACGTGACGCTGCGCGTGCTGCGGTGGAACAAGCGCACGCCCAGCTTCTCTTCCAGCCGCGCCACGCTCTTGCCGACGGCGGAGGCCGATACGCCGAGCAGCCGCCCGGCGGAGACGAAACTCCGGGTTTCGGCTACTTGCACGAACACGACGAAGCCACCCAGGCTGTCCATGATCCAGTCCCTTCATTGCGGACAGGATGTTCCGCACATCGAGGAACTGTAGCCCACTTTTTCTTTAATCGCCGGGTTCCTATCGTTGTGGCCTGCCAATCACAGCGAGTTGAACAGCATGACGCGTCTCCCAGTTTTCCCGCACATCGGCGGGGTTCACCGATGAGTGCGCCCACGGCACGGGTGGGGGTCGCCGCGGAGGGTCGGCTGCCGCTGGCGTCGCTGCTTGCGCTGTCAATGGCGGCTTTCATCACCATCCTGACCGAGGCGCTGCCGGCCGGTCTGCTGCCGCAGATGGCGCAGAGCCTGGCAGTGTCGGAGGCATGGGTTGGGCAGACCGTCACGATCTATGCCATCGGGTCACTGATGGCGGCAATCCCGTTGACCGCCGCCACGCAGGGCCTGCGTCGCCGCCCATTGCTGTTGGCGGCGCTTGCAGGCTTTGTGCTGGCCAACACGGTGACCACGCTCTCCACCAGTTTCGTCCTGACCATGACGGCGCGCTTCCTGGCGGGGGTGTCGGCTGGCGTGTTGTGGGCGCTGCTGGCCGGTTATGCGGCGCGCATGGTGCCCGAACACCAGAAGGGCCGTGCCATTGCCGTCGCGATGGTCGGCACACCGCTGGCGCTGTCGCTGGGGGTGCCTGCCGGCACGTTTTTTGGCAACCTGGTGGGTTGGCGGGTGTGCTTTGGCATCATGAGCGGACTGGCGTTGGTACTGATGCTGTGGGCGCGTCTCAAGCTGCCGGATTTCGCGGGGCAGGCCGCGGGCAGGGCGCTGTCGCTGCGGCAGGTGTTCACCTTGCCCGGCGTGCGCCCGGTGCTGGTCGCAGTGCTCGCCTTCGTGTTGGCACACAACGTGCTCTACACCTATATCGCGCCGTTCCTGTCGGAGGCGGGCATGGCCCAGCGCACCGATGCGGTGCTGCTGGTGTTCGGCGTTGCATCGTTGTTGGGCATCTGGATTGTCGGCGTACTGATTGATCGTCGCCTGCGCGCAATGACACTGGGCAGCATCGGCGTGTTTGCGATGGCCGCGTTGGCACTCGGTGTGGCCCGTGATGTCCCCGGCGTGGTGTATGTGGCCGTGGCCGCGTGGGGCGTGGCGTTCGGGGGCTCGGCGACGCTGTTCCAGACCGCGCTGGCCAACGTGGCAGGCAGTGCCGCCGATGTCGCGCAGTCGATGTTGGTCACGGCCTGGAATCTGGCGATTGCCGGCGGAGCGCTTGTCGGCGGCGTGCTGCTTGAACGATTGGGCGCAGGTGCTTTCGCCCCCGCCTTGGTCGCGCTTCTGGTGGTTGCGCTGGGGGTGGTGTGGGCGGCCAGGCGGCATGGTTTCCCGGCACCGAAGCGGTAGGAGGCTCGACCGGCGCGCGCCCCCCCTGGCGTTGACTCACGGGCAGCGCCTGCCTCGCCGTTACTTCATGGCTTCCAGTGGCACCAGCGACGCCCATACCAGCAGCAGCACCAGCCACAGCCAGCGCCAACGGCCCATCCCTTGCCACGCCGCGCGCCAAGGCCCCGGCAGCTTTTCGTGACTCACGCCGGCCTCCTCTTTGCTGCCGATCGCAGCGAATCCACCGTGCGCAGCCCGTAGAGATACACGCCGGTAAAGCACAGCCCGGTGAGCAGGGTGCCGGCCAGCAACCAGAGCAGCCGGATGGGCCAGCCACCGAAGCTGCCGAAGTGCAGCGGGTCGGCCATTTCGGCGATGCGCTGATGGACGCTCAGCGCACGGCCGTCATGCCTGCCCATCACCTGCCCGGTACGCAGGTCGACGGCGATGCTGTTGGCCCGCTCGCGTACCAGCCAGGCGTCGGCTTCGCCCATGAAGAGGATGCTGCCGCCATCGCGTGCGGGGATGGCCGCGAGGATATCCAGGGTGGGCCATTGCTGGCGGACGGTCTGCACTGCCGTGTCGACGGCAGCCGGGTCTACGGGGGCAACCCGGTCGCCGCCCTCGGCCAGTTGCAGGGTGGGCGCGGCCGGTGCGTCGCCGCCGAGCGATTCCACCAGGTACCACGCGCCGGTCAGGCCGATCAGCAGCAGGAACCAGAGCGACCACACCCCGGCCAGGCGGTGCACATCGCCCCATAGGCGGCGCGGTCGCGAAGCGTCGGGCCATTTCAGGAATCCACGCCACCACTTCTTGTAAATGTAGAGACTGCTGAGCAGCGAGAGCAGCAGGGGAATGGACAACGCCGCCACCAGCGGCACGCCCCAGGCCACCGGCAGCATCAGGTGGCGGTGGGTGTTGCGCAGCAGCCGTTGTGTGTTGAACCAGCCGGTGTCGCCGGTCACCCGCGCGGTATACGGGTTGACCCAGACGAAGCGGCGCTTTCCGTCAGGCAGCCGCATCTGCGCACGTGCGGCGAACAGACGGGTGTGGCCGGCGCTGATGCCTTCCAGTTCCCAGTCCGGATGTGCCGTCTGTGCGGCATGGATGACCGCGCCCCAGCCGGCCTGCTCACCCCCGTCGGCCACGCGCATGGAGGCGTGCAGCAACCAGTCGATCTCCTGGGAGAACACCGCCAGCGTGCCGGTGAAGCAGACAAAGCCCATGAACAGGCAGAGCTTCAGGCCCAGCCAACTGTGCAGGTCGAACCACAGCCGCCGGCCACTGCCGGCGCGTGCCGGGCGGGTGGGGGGCGCTGGCGAAGGCTGGCGCATGGGCGGGCTCAGAACGCGTAAGCGGCTTGCACGTACACCCGGCGCGGCTCACCCGGGAAGTGGCCGGTGCGCCCGGTGAAACCGCTGGCGGCATAGACCTTGTCGAACAGGTTCTTGACGTTGGCCTGGAACTGCCACTGCTGCCACTGTGTTTTCCAGCTCATGTCGAACACGGTGTACGGCTTTACCCGTTGGCCATCCAGGCTGACGCGCTCATCCACGTAATCGGCGCCGAAGCCGATCGCCGAGTTGATCGCCGGCAGCTCGTAGCGGGTCCACAGGCCGAGTTTGTTCTGCGGGGCATTGGCGAAGCGGTCGCCGGAGGCATTGGTGATGCCGTCGCTGCCGGCATCCTTCACCCGGGCATCGTTGTAGGCGTAGGTCAGGTTGAGCACCCAGCGCTCGGTCACATCGGCCAGCAGGTCCAGCTCCATGCCGGTGCTGCGCACCAGGCCCAAGGCAGCCAGCTGGTTCACGCCATCGACGATCTCGCCGGTGGCCTGCACGATATTGCTGCGGTCGATCCGATAAGCGGCCAGGTTCAAGGTCACGCGCTCGGCCAGCAGGGATTTCAGGCCCACTTCCCACTGCCTGCTGCGCTCGGCATCGAACGGGCCGCCTGCTTCGGCGCTCTGGTTGGCGGCGTTCTGGGGCATGAACCCGCTGGCAATGTTGGCGTAGACATTGATGCCTTCGCGCACGGTGTAGGTACTGCCCAGCCGCCAGCTGATGTCGTTGCCATCCACGGTAGTGCCGGCGATGCGGTCGTCGTCCTTGAAACCATCCCAGCGCAGCCCGGCCAGCACGTGCCAGCGCGGGGTCAGCGCCAGTTCGTCCTGCAGGTAGCCGCCATAGCGCTTGCTGCGCGTGCTGGTGCTGCGCCAAGGCAGGGTAGCCAGGTTGTAGTCGCGCCACGAGCTGGCGCCATACACCGGGTTGAACAGGTCGATGCCGGGCACCGGGCCGGCACCCCGCGCCAGGTCGGCGCTGTTGGCCGTCTGTGCGGTGAAGTCGGCATCCTGCTGGTAGACATCGGCGCCGAACAGCAGCTTGTGCCCGATGCGGCCGGTGCTGAAGCGCCACACTGCGTTGCCGTTGGCGGTAAACGCGTCGTTGTCGCGGATCTGGTTGCGCAACTGGCGGGTCATCCATTCGGCCACGCCGTCGCGGTTGCGGTCGATCAGCCCCATCGGCTCGTGGTAGATCTGATGCTCGTTGTTCTCGAACCAGCGTGCGCCAAAATCGACGTCCAGGTTGCTGGCGGGCGAAAAGCGGTACTGCGCCAGCGCCACCTTGGCACGCATATCCAGGAAGTCGCTGGCTTCGTTATGGTTCCATCGCCGGTCGGTCAGGAAGCTGCCGTTGTCGTCCACCGGCACGCCGCGCAGGCGGTTGCCGCCCAGGTTCTGGGTGATGTCGGTGAACTGCAGGGTCAACTCGCCGGTGTCGCCCACGTCGAAGGCCAGCGACGCATCGCCGATCACGCTCTCGCTGTCCGCGTTCCAGCGCACGCCCTGTTCGGTGTCGCCATACAGTCCGGCGCGGTAGCGCACGCTGCCTGCGGCGTTCACGGGCCCGGTGGCCTCGATCGATGCGGCCCTGAAATCGTTGTTGCCGGCCTGCAGTTCGATGCGGCGCTCGGCCGTGGCTTTGGGCTTGCGCGTGACGTAGTTGATGACACCCCCGGCATCGCCGCCGCCATACAGTGCGCCGGCCGGACCCTTCAGCACTTCCACGCGATCGATGTTGAACAGTTGCGGTACCGAAAACCCGGCATAGGGGTCACCGCGCATGCCGTCGTACAGCACGTTTTCCTGGCGGAAGCCGCGCAGGGTGACGCCGGCGTAGCTGAAGAAACTGATGCCACTGATGCTGCGGTAGAGATCGGTGATCTGGCGCGCAGCCTGGTCTTCAATCAGCTCGCGCGGCACCACCTGGATGGACTGCGGCACCAGTGCCAGCGGGGTATCGGTGCGCGTGCCCACCGTCGCATCGTCCACCCGGTACAAGGTCTGCGCCCGGCCATGCACCTGCACGGCATCCAGCTGTTGCACATCAGCGGAGGATGGCGGCGCTGCGTTGGCCGAAGCACAGGCGAGGGTCAGGGCCAGGCCCAGGTGGGAGAGAGAAGGCGTCGGGCAGGTCATCGCGGGCCGAAATGCGGGTGAGAATGAGAAAGATTAGCATGTGGCGCGGATGGATGATCGTGCCGTAGACCAGGTCCGGCGTTCAAGGAGGCCGGCCAGCCCGGGCAGGCTGGCCGGCATTGCCATCAGCGGACGTGATCCAGGAACTGGCGGTGGCGCTCGTACTGGTCCAGCACGTCGTGGATCACCTGGACTTTGGGCCATCCCATGACGTCGTAGTCCTGGCCGCCTTCGCGCAGGTACACCTCCGCCCGGTAGTGGCGGGTGCCCTCGCTGGCGGGACGGCGGGGATCCTGCAGGGCAAACGTAGGCGCTTCGTAAGGCTGGGGGCGCACGGAATAGAAGAAGTCCATTTCCTCACCATGGCCTACGCGCAGCCATGCCCGGCCATCATCGCCTGCGGTCACCTCGACCGGCAGATCCTGCTTGCGCAGCTCCACGGCGACCTCCTGCAGCGCGGGCAGCACATGGTCCCTGATGAACCCGACCACCTCGATCTTGACGGGGTTGTGCGCCAGCAGCTTCAGCCTGGCCCTCCAATCGCCACTGGTGCCCGGCAGCATGCGCGCCTCACGCAGGATCGAGCGCTTGGTCGCGTCCAGGTGCATTGCCTTGAGCAGGCCCCAGCACATCAGAATCATGACCACGGTGAAGGGAAGGGCGCTGGCGATGGTGGCGGCCTGGAGTGATTCAAGACCGCCGGCGATCAACAGGGCAACCGCGATGGCACCGACCAGCAGTGCCCAGAAAATCCGCTGCCAGACCGGAGATTCTTCTTCACCCTTGGATGTCAGCATGTCGATCACCAGCGCGCCGGAGTCGGCCGAGGTGACGAAGAACAGCGCCACCAGCACCACGGCAAGCGAGGAGGTGATCATCGTCAACGGCAAGTGGCGCAGGAACTCGAACAGCGCCATCGAGCTGTCGTTGGATACGGCTGAGACAAGTGCTTGAACCCCATCGGACCGGACCATGAACAAGGCCGAGTTTCCGTAGATGGTCATCCAAAGGAACGTGAAACCAAGCGGCACCAGCAATACGCCGACGACGAATTCGCGCACCGTCCGGCCGCGGGAAATGCGCGCGATGAACATGCCGACGAACGGCGACCAGGCGATCCACCAGCCCCAGTAGAACAGCGTCCAGCCGCCCAGCCAGCCGCTCGGCTCATACGCGTACAGGTTGAACGTCATGGAGAAGAGCTGGGATGCATACATGCCCGTGTTCTGGACGAATGCCTGCATCAGATGCACCGTGGGGCCACAGACCAGCACGAACGCCAGCAGTGCCACGGCCATGATCATGTTGATCTCGGACAGGCGGCGCACGCCGCTGTCCAGGCCTGCAACCACCGATCCGGTCGCCACCAGGATGATCACGCCGATCAGCGAAACCTGCACCAGGGTGCTGATTTCCAGGCCGAAAAGATAATTCAGACCCGAATTGATCTGCATGACCCCGAGGCCGAGCGAGGTGGCAAGGCCGAAGATGGTGCCAAGGGCTGCAAAGGTGTCCACTGCGTGGCCGATGGGACCATGGATACGGTCACCGATCAGTGGATAGAGTGCCGAGCGCACCCGCAGCGGCAGATTGTGCCGATACGCGAAGTAGGCGAGCGCCAACGCAACGACCGCGTAGATGGCCCAGGCGTGCACCCCCCAGTGGAAGAAGGTGATGCGCATGGCCTGGCGGGCTGCCTCGGCAGACTCGGCCGTGCCCGTCGGCGGGGTGGCGTAATGCATGATCGGCTCGGCCACGCCGAAGAACATCAGGCCGATGCCCATGCCTGCGGCGAAAAGCATGGCGAACCACGACGCGTAGCTGTAGTCGGGGCGGCTGTGATCGGGGCCCAGCTTGATGCGCCCATAACCGCTGATGGCCACGCCTACGACGAAGACAAGGAAGCCGGCGACGGACAGGATCGTGAACCAGCCTGCGTCGTTGGCGGTCCAGTTCTTGGCTGCGGTAAACCAGAAGGTGGCCTGTTCCGGGACGAAAATGGACAGCGCCACGAGAAGCAGGACGATGGCCGCGGTAGGGATGAACACCTGCGGCAGGATGCGCTGGCGAACAGGAGTGGTTGGCGGAGCGGGGCTCTGCATGGAATCCTCCGGTTGATGCGATTGGAGCGGGAGAGCGGAGTGCTCTTAGAAATAGAACCCGATGTTGAGGTTCAGCCGGCTGTGCCAGCGGGAGGGTCCGCCGTCGTCGATGCCGATGCCGTCGCCGCCTGCGAACCACATGTTCTTGCCGGCGATCCAGTCCACGTAGGTCAGCATGATTCCCTTCTGCAGGCTGCATCCGGTGACGTTCTGCCAGGACTCCCTGACGCCCGCGCGGCGACCGACCGGCCGCGTCATGCTCAGGTTGTTGTAGCAGGTGATGTCATCGAGCCAGCGCCGGGCGCCGAAGGAATAGGCAACGTTGGCACTGGGCACGTCTGCTTCGGAGGCGATCTCGAAGGGGGCAAGGAAGGCTGACATCGCAATCCGCTCGCCCGGGACGCTGTAACGGTAGCGGGCCCACTGGAGCTGGGTGGTCCAACCCTCCCGTTTCCACTGGGCGTGCAATGCCGCGCCGTGGTGTCCGTGGTGGCGGCCGGTGGCGGTGTCCTGGACGCGGCCGCTGAATGCCGATGCGCCGAGCAGCAGTTCGCCCTCCTTCAACACGCCAGTATGTTCGTACCGGACGTGGACGCGGCCGCGCTCGCGGTAGGGCAGCTCGGGTGTCTGCGCCACATCGAACGAGTAGCGGTCATAACGCGATCCGCTTCCGTATTCATCGCCTGAGAACCAGCCCGCCGTCCAGTGGTGGTCGCCCTGTTCATGGCTGAACGTCACGCCCGGATCGTAATCGTCCTCGATCCCGAGGTAATAGCCCGAGCCAAACCAGAAGCTCTGCGACACGGTGGGTAGCAGGCCAAAGGGAACCTGTTGGATACCTGCCTTGAGTTGCGTGGTCTCGCTGAAATTCCATCCCGCGTAGGCGTGGTGGACGGCGTCGAACCCGTCATACCAGCGATATTGGGCGGAGAAGAAAAGTGGGCCGGCACCGGCTTCAATATCTGCACGGAGCAGCTCCAGCTGCAGTCGGCTGGTGGGCCCGTAGTCGAGCCAGCCGTAGTTGAAGCGCACCGCACCGCCGATGTCGACAAACGGATCGACCTGTCCGCCGCGCGCTTCCTGAGCGTGTACTGCATGCGTGGCCGTTGCCGCCGCACACAGAAAAATGAGGGGAAATACTTTCACGATAGTGGCCGTGGCCTCCATTTTGCGAACGAAAGCGTCCAAGTCTAACGCGTTGGCGCAGGAGACCCAAACGTGCGACGGCTGGCGGCGTCCTGCGCGCGGTGCTGCTCCAACGCATGAATCGCGCGCAGCTTCTCGCGATCCTGGGCAAAGCGGAGTGTTTGCAGGGCGCGCTCCAATGAAGAATCCGCATGGTGTCGCGCCGCTTCACGGGTGCTCGCCGAGCAGCCGGCGCAAAGGGCAGCCAATGCCTTCTGCAGCCGGATGTTGACCTCCAGCGACCCTGCTGCGTCGGTGGACAGTGGGGCGAAGACATCCTCGAACAGGTCGTCCGCATCCAGCTGCGCCATATAGACGTGGCGATGCTGTACTTTCTCGTCCCGTTGCGCGCACGCCAGCGCATCCCATCTCAGCAGAAGCCGTACACAGGTGCCGATGACACTGATGCATGTACCGGGATCGTTGATTGCGGGGGACATCGACCGCACACCGATTTCAGCAAGGACGACCAGCCCGTAGCGTGGATCATTCTCTATCCTGCGGGAACCGCCGATGGTGACTGCTTCGACCAGTTGCGCCCGCTGGTCATCATGCAGGGTGCCCGTGACGTGGAGAAGTGCGCGGTTTGGCGTTGCGAATGTGCCCGGCTGGCAGGCGACGTAGACGGTCAGTCGATGCGCTTCTGCGAGGGCGTCGAGGCGTTGGATGTCGATGTGCTCAACATGACCGACCACTGCTGCGAAGACGGCGATGGAGGCGTCCGGTACGCTGCCGGTATAGGGCATCGCGCCGAGGAACGGCTCCTCTGCACGCAGTTCCATCGACTTCAAGGTGGCCTTTTCGACCAGGTCAACCGTTTCGCCGAGCCGTCCAAAGCGGGAAAACTGCTCGATTGCGCGAAGGAGCGTTACGGTTATGACGATGATGACCGCGATGGTCGCTCCAAACAGCACCAGCCTTCCGCTGTCGCCGTAGATGCCGGTGCTGAGTGCGATCAGCCCGACGATGGAAAAAAGGAACGCGCCAACGAACGTCGCCAGCGTGCCTTGGGCACGCGTATCTTCTATCAGCAACCGGGATGCACGCGGTGTGGCGTTGGTGGCCGCTGATCCGTATGCGGCGACCATCGTGGACAGGGCGAAGGTGGTCACCGTCAGCATGGACGCGGCCAGGATGCCGAGGATGTTGCCAACCGAGTCGGCGCCGATCTGGGTGGCGAGGCCCTGCGGCAATACGAACCGGGCGGCAGCGCCCGCCAGCGCTGTGGCAACGCCCAGGACGCCATACAGCGTGGACCGGAACCACATCCTCCTGCTGATCCTGAACAGGGACAGCTTCCACTTGCTCATCATGGGACAGTTGCTCGGACGTTGGTGCAGGGGAGTATCCCTGTTCGGCAGTTCGGACGCGTCAACATCCGATGATCAGGCCTCAGGTTGCAGCGGAGGCTGCTGGAACTCCCTGCTCGAGAACTTTAAGATCATGTTTCTTGGGCCTGTTCGGAGCTTGGGTTCTTGACATCGACGCACGTCCTGTCTCCCCCCAATCCATGAAAATCATCGTGTGTGGCGCTGGGCAGGTGGGCATGACCATCGCGCGGCAGCTGGCGTCGGAAGGCGTGGCGATCACCATCATAGACACCGATGCCGAGTTGATCCGGCGGGCCGACGAAAGCCACGACATCCGCGGCGTGGTAGGGCATGCATCGTACCCCGATACCTTGCGCGAGGCCGGCGCGTTGGACGCTGACATGCTGATCGCCGTCACCCGTTCGGATGAGGTCAACATGGTTGCCTGCCAGGTGGCGTATTCCCTGTTCAAGGTAAAGCGCCGGATTGCCAGGCTGCGGCATGTCGGCTACACCGCACGCGACACCAACGGCTTGTTTGCTGCCGAACATCTGCCGATCGATGTCATCATTTCCCCGGAGGCCGAGGTTGCCGAGGGCATCACGCGACGTCTTCGAACGCCTGGCGCATTCACGATTCTGCCATTGGCTCGTGGACAGTTGGAGGTGATCGGCGTTGGCGTGACGGATCCGGATTGCCCCGCGATGGGTGAGCGGATCTGCGATCTTGAGTCCAATGGAAGGTTCGAGCACATAACGCTCCTTGCCGTCACCCGTAAGGGGATCACCTTCATTCCCACGCCACTGGATCGGGTAGAGCTGGGCGACGAGCTTTATCTGCTGGCTCGTTCTGAGCGGCGCAAGGCCACGATGGCACTGTTCGGGCACCGCGAGCGCCCCATCGCCGCGCTGGTGATCGCCGGGGCTGGCAATGTAGGCATGCATCTTGTGCGCAACATCCGTGCCCTGCTGCCGAAGACGCGCATCACGCTCATCGAACGTGATCGTGACAGGGCACGCCATGCAGCCGAGGCGCTCGGCAGCGATGTCGTCGTGCTGCATGGCGATGCATTGGATCGTGGAGTGCTCGAAGAAGCCCAGGTGGATCGAAAGGAATCGATGGTGGCGGTAACCAACGATGATGAGTCGAATATTTTCTGCTCGCTGCTGGCCCGCAAGCTCGGCTGTCGCCAAGCGGTGACACTGGTCAACAAGAGCACCTACGCCAGTCTTCTGCCTGGAATGGGCATCAACGCCGTGGTGAGTCCGAGTGCGGTGACGGTGTCGACAGTGCTGCGCCACGTTCGCCGCGGCAAGATCGTCGGATTGCAGACCTTGCGTGAGGACTTCGGTGAGGTGATCGAGGCCACCATCAGCGCCGGGCGCTCTGCGCTGCTGACGCAGCCGCTTGGCGCGCTCGCGCTTCCGGAGGGAATCAAGGTCGGGGCCGTCATCCGCGATGATCGCCCGCTGGACCTGAGCCCGGAGACACGGATTGTTCCGGGCGACCGGGTGGTACTGGTGGTTGCCTACAGCGAAATAGATGCGGCTGAGCAGCTTCTGGGTGGCGCTGGCGGACGCTCGCTTTGAAGCACAACGGTCACGGCATGAGGTGGGCTCCTGGCGGGGTTTCGGCATCGAGCAACAGCTTTCGCCTGGTGGGAGCGATCGTGGGGCAGGTGCTGCTGGCAACGGCTGCGTTCATGCTGCTGCCGATGTTGGCTGACCTTTACTACGACAACCGGGACTGGCTGGCGTTCGGCATGGCATCGGGGGTTTCTGCGATGTGCGGTAGCGCCCTGGCGTGGAGTTATTGGCGATCAGGGGGCAAGTGGGGAAAGTCAGGCCTGACCTTGAGGCAGGCTTTCGCCCTGACACCGCTGAGCTGGGTAGCGGTTTCGGCGGTCAGCGCGTTGCCCTTCCTGTTCTCGGAGCACCCGCAACTACGCGGTCACTTCGCCAACGCTTTTTTTGAAGCGGTTTCGGGCATTACAACCACCGGCGCCACGGTCATGACAGGGCTCGATGCAGCCCCGCCTGGTTTACTGTTGTGGCGCGGGCTTCTTCAATGGATGGGCGGTATCGGCATCATTGCCACCGCCATTGCCATCCTGCCTGCGTTGGGTGTCGGCGGGATGCAGCTGTTTCGAACCGAGTCGTCAGATCGCTCGCAGAAGGCGATGCCTCGCGTGCGGCAGATCGCCTCTACGATCGGCTACGCCTACATTGGTTTGACGGTCGTCGCCGCAGTGGCTTACTGGCTGGCAGGCATGGATCCATTTGACGCCATTGTCCATGCGCTTACGTCGATTGCCACGGGCGGCTACTCAACGTCGGATCAGTCGTTCGGACGCTGGCAGGACAACGGAATCCAGTGGCTTGCGACCTTCTTCATGCTGTCGGGCACGGTGCCCTTTGTCCTGTACGTACGCTTCCTGGCGGGTGACCGAAGCGCCTTCGTTGATCGCCAGGTCACGTCACTGTTGGGGCTGCTCGCTGTTTCGATAGGCGGCATCGGCACTTGGTTGGTGGTCTCGGGGCAGTACGGCGTCGAACAGGCGTTCCGCTACGCCGCGTTCAGTGTGATGTCCGTAGTCACCACAACGGGCTACGCAGTGACCGATTATGGTCAGTGGGGTGCGGCGATCGTGGGAGTGTTCTTTCTGCTCACCTTCGTGGGCGGGTGCACGGGCTCGACCAGCGGTGGCATCAAGATATTCCGCTTTGAGGTCATGGCGGTGATGCTGCGTGTTCATTTCCTGCGCCTGCTTTATCCCAACGGGGTCTTTCCAAGGACCTACGACGGCAAACCTCTTTCCGATGAGGTGATCGGGTCGGTGGTCGCATTCCTGACGGTGTTTCTGGTCTGCTATGCCGTTTTGACGGTTGTGCTGCTGGGGCTTGGTCTGGACTTCTTGACCAGCGCAAGCGGCGCGGCCACGGCGCTGTCGAATGTGGGTCCGGGACTGGGCGGAACAATCGGCCCAGCGGGCACGTTCACCTCACTGCCAAGCGCGGCCAAATGGGTGCTGTCCTTTGCGATGCTCCTGGGCAGACTCGAACTCTTCACGGTGCTCATCATCTTCCTGCCTCGCTTCTGGCGGGGATGACGGCTGCCCGCACGGCGGTGATGCGGATCAAATGCGCGTGATTTCCCCATTTCCCCGTGTTCA
>Ga0308163_10002737_pt1 | contig 15615 bp, 14 predicted proteins | sample PhyTR1_FD_201037 | JGI IMG/M metagenome (GOLD analysis project Ga0308163, IMG submission 201037) | Phyllosphere microbial communities from UC Gill Tract Community Farm, Albany, California, United States - DLSLT.R1 | ecosystem: Host-associated > Plants > Phyllosphere > Unclassified | place: USA...
GTCTGGTACAACAAAAAAAGACGTCACAGCACACTTAATTATCAAACAATAGAAGAATTTAATAATCAAAACAAAATTTATAAAAATGTAGCTTAACTTATACTGGAACTTTTATTTGCATATTCAAAGAGTCTGTTTGATGATAATGTAAATATTATTGATAGTAAAATCAAGGCTTCAAATGAGAAAAAAGAATTAAAATCTCTAATTAGTTTTAAAGATAATATTACAGCTATCAATAAGATAATATATACTAATAACCAAGAATTTAAAGATATTGATACTAATAGAAATGATTTTCAAGAAAATATATGGAAATATTTAGCTCAAAAATGTGGGAACAAAATAAATCATTACTTTGAGCAAGAAAAAAAATATATTGAAGATTTCTTTTTTTATATAAAAATTGAATACTATATCAAAGATCTTATTAACCAATCAAATTTACAAATAGCAGAATGGAAGGGAAAAACAGTAACTACTACTGATGCAATAAACAATATTAATAAAATATTGAATTATAGTGGATTGATAGCTTTTTTTTGAAAGAAATACAGCAAGAAAATAATATATCACAGTATATTTTACAAAGGACTGATAATGATTCAGGAAACATTTTCTTAACATTAAGCGAAGGAGAAAAAAATTTCATAGCCTTTCTTTACTTTTATCAGTTATGCTTAGGGACGGATATTGAAAACAATTCTTCAAAAAAGAAAATAATTGTAATTGATGATCCAGTTTCAAGTTTAGATAGCCAAGTTTTATTTATAGTTACAACATTAATACATCAATTAATTGAAAAAAAAGGTCTTAGACCATATCATAAAGATTTAAAGAATCCCAATATAGGTCAAGTTTTTATTTTAACACACAATATCTATTTCCACAAGGAAGTATCATTAAAAAACAGACCTATATGTCATGAAAAAACTTTCTACTATATTACAAAAGAAAAGGGTATTAGTCGAATAGAATGTCACGGAGACACTAATAAAATTATGAATGATTATTCTTTATTATGGAGTTCTTTAGTAAAATTAAAAAATTGTAATGATCCAACATTTAATATTGCGACTAGTAATATTATGAGAAGAATATTAGAAAGCTATGTCAACTTTACAAAAGTGGGAACAGATAATAGCTGGGAAGCACTAGCAAATATTTCTGTTGAGGATCCGAAATATATAATATGTAGTGCATTAATTTCCGAAATCAATGATGGCAGCCACAAAACGTCTCCTTTGGATGAAATGTACTTTCAAAGAGTAATTAATACCACACCTCAAAACCTATTTGAATCATTTGAACTTATTTTTAAAGAATTATCCCAGCCTCATTATGATGCTATGATAAATATTGAATAAACGAAGAACTATTTCTTTTAAAAGAAGATGTGCATAAGCTATTATATGAAATGCGATTATAAACTTAATTTAAATGCTAATATATTATTCATTAAGTTAGTATAAATCAAAAAGGCTGGTTATAATTTAAGATATAAATTTGCTTACTCTTTAAAGTATAATGAAATGATATCGCTCAAATGATTCTATCAGTTCCCTGTGTACTAAAGTTAGCTAATTACAATCTAGTTTCTAAATAGTATATTTAAGAATTATGAAAATATATTTAAAATGTTCAAAAAAGTATTTATTTATTAATTATTTTGTGTATTTTACGTAAGTTTACATCATTGAAAATTAGTTATTATTGGAGATCAATTTAATTTAACTATATTTTCACTATCCAAAACTAAAACTAAAACCAAAACATGAAAGCATCAGTACAATATGACGATTTTGTTGGCACAGCTGCCGCAGATATTAGTGACCATACAGACTTAGGTCGTTTTCTAGAATCAAGAGGAGTTGATATTGAAAGATACGAAGCTATTGGAGTATCTTTTTATTTCGGAGAAAATAACTATTTCTCAGCTGCAATAATTTGTATAGATAAAGAAGAATCATCTGAAGAAAAGAAACATATTATTAAAATGCGTTTTGAGAACGAATTTACATACGCTGAATTCTTCAATTTATTTAAACGTTTTAATGTAATTGTTTCATCTAAATATGGAGATTATGAAAATCTTGATATTGATGACGAAATATATTTTGACGATAGAAATTAATCCTCTAATCATTACTTAATTATTTATAATAACAACTAAGCTTTAATAACACTTAAGGCTTGTTTATATATGTTACTATAATATCCACCAAAAAATCTTAAATACAGTGACATCTAAAAACCTTAGAGGTTGCTTTATCATAAAACTAAAATATTATGCCTCAACATCCACTGAAATGTAAAACTTGTGGTGATTACAAACGTCTAGAAATTTATTGGGTAAGATATAAAGAAGAAAAAGATAAAGAATTGGATTTCAATATCCCTTTCTATATTTGCCCTAAATGCGGTGATAAAGAGCCTTTAAATGCAAAAGAATATTACGACAATATCTCCAAGGAAGAATTTGAAAAAATGAAAGATGGCGACAAATATGCTATGACTTTTTCTTATGAAGATGCAAAGTTTCCACAATATAATCATCTAGAATTTAAATATGCTCCAGAAGATTATTACTTAATACCTGGTCTTTTAAGACCTGAAAACGATGGGTATCTTATTCCTGTATTTTTTGATAAAGATGTCTTATTATATTACAATAACCATCCCGATTATACGGTACGATTTGGGTCATTTTCTAGTGGAAATATATATCATAAAGATGAGAGATTATTTAATTGGGGATTTGGAATAAATAGGAATGGAAAGATTTTCATGTGGTTAGGTGACTTAGCAAGTGATTTTAAATCAGATGAAATGAAATCTCATTTAAGAAGGTTTCAGGCTAGTAATGTTGCTTCCGACCATGATATTTATTCAAAATTTTACTTATCACAAAATCCTTTTTCACCTGCTGACGCATTTCAAGACTCAGACAACGAAATAAAACTTTTTACCTTAAAAAATCAATTGGATGAAATTTTCATGGAAAAATTTACATTTAATTTAACAAAAATAGCTATCGAAGATTTATTTGAATTTTATAAACCTCCAATCTTAGAGGAAAAAGAACAAATATTTAATGCCTATATAAGTTTAAATAAACTTATTGTAGAAAATATACAAATTGATAAGCTTAAAGAAGTATTATTAGGCGAAGGTGCTAAAAAAGAAATCAAACAACTAGGATCATTAAAAACATTAGAATTATTTTTAAAAGAAAAATGTAAAATAGAATCTGCTCAGACTTTAATGACTCCGTTTTTTATTTTGAGTGATTTAAGACAATTACAAGGTCACTTTAGTGATTCTAGTTTTGAAGAAAGGTACAACTCCTGTAAAATTAGACTTGGACTTAGTATAGAAGCAACTCATTTTGAAGTTTATGAAAGTCTAATTAATATGTTTATTAAATCATATGAAGAAACAATTAAAAACTGTAATTAATAAATTGCTCTGAATTAGCTTCTCATTTTTAACAATGCGTCAACAATAGAAAAAAAATTCAATAAAAACTATTAAACAAAAATTTTATTAAATATGGATAAAGTAATTTTTGATACTAACGCATATAGATATTTAGTTAAAAATAAGTCTTTTGACGATATCGATAAATTGATACAAAAATTAAAGTCTAGAGAAAAAGCTAACAATATTGATACATTAATTAGCCCAATCGTTGCGAAAGAATTATTAGCACATGTAGCAAATAAAAAAGATCCAAGTTTTGAAAAATGCCTAAAAGCAATTAAAGCACTTTATCTTCATAGTGGAAATGATAAAAGCTATAACATGATAGCAAGTCCAGAATTATTGATTAGTAAATCTTTTTTTAATAAAACTATTCCTATTAAAGAGGAGACTAACAAGTCTATTGGTCAAATGATATTTCACTTAGCTACTAATCCCGATAAAAAGACTTTTAATAAACTTAAAAAGAATTTACAATCAAATTATATTCATGTTTCTGAATCTGAAAAGAACTTTGCTGAACAATTAAGGCTATTTGTTTTTTCTGTTGATCCTGATTCTAAAAGCTGGCAGGTATTTCCGAATGACAAAAAAAAACGTGAAAATGCTTTAAAACAATTAAGATCCGAGGCGACAACAGAATCTATAGCACTTGGATTTATTTTCATGGTTTATCAATTACTAATATTTTCTGGCGAAATTAAAATAATTAGTAATGAAGAACTTAGAAAAAGAGCTAAGTCATTAGCTGAGATGTTTCCTGAGCCTATCGCACTATTCAAACAAGTTTTCGAGAATCTAATTAATAGTGAATTTAATATATATGAAAATAGTAGAGCAAATTTTGTCTGGGATATTCTTTTGATGTTTAATGTAGGAAATCATAACGTCCAAGGTTCAAAACTATATTTCGTTACTTCAGATAAAGCAATTATAAGAACCGCAATATCGCAGAAATCTAACTTATCAATTTTATCTTTTGATGAATATATGGAATACTTAAAAAAATAAAATTTAAATAATTTTGCATAATACTTTTTTATTATAATAACTAATTCTATTTACAGTAAAATTTTGATGAAGATATTTTATTCTTGGCAATCAGATTTAGATACAAATACCAATTCTAGAGCAATTAGAAATGCAATACAATCGATTATTCCCATTATAGAAGAAGAAGTTGAAAATTGCACAATTACTTTAGACGAAGCGACAAGCAGAGAGGCTGGAAGTCCAGATATTCCTTCGACAATATTTAGAAAAATAGGTGAATCTGATATTTTTATTTGTGATATTACAACAATAAATAATGACGCTAACTGCAATAAAAAGACTCCAAATCCAAATGTTCTTATAGAATTAGGTTATGCTATTTCTGTCTTAGGTTGGGAAAGAATAATAATGTTGTATAATACAAATTATGGTACATTCCCACAAGATTTGCCTTTTGATCTTGACAGAAGACGTATTAGCACATATAGGATCATAAACCATACAGATCAAAATGGAAAGGGAAATTTGAAAAATACACTAAAAGTTGCTATAAAAACTATAATTGAGAATAATCCACAAAAAAATATTCAACTTTTTAATGCAGAAGAAATTAGGCGAAATAACGATATTGTTTCGTTACAGCAATTATTTTCTACTATACATTTACCAACGTTAGATCTATTTATTGAGAGAGCTCCAAGGATTCTTGATTATAGAATTATTCATTATTACGAATCTTTTAATGGAATTTTCTCTAGTAGTTTATTTCATATTTATGATGAAGAACTAAACAATTTTATTACTGATTTTTATAATTTGTGGAGCACAACTTTAAGTTCTGGAGATCACTATTTAAACAATGGAGGAAATATACTTGTTTATGGTGTTAATAATGACGACGAAGAAAGGGAATTATTTGAAAAATTAGAAAAAAATATTTTTGACTTAAATATTAAAAAAAGTCAGCTTCTTGTTTACGTACGAACAAATTACTTAGAAGTGGACTTACGCCAAGCTAGTATAGATGCACATCGAGAATATATAACCTTTAATAGAGGAGAATAATTAAATTTTCGAATTCGGATGAAATGTGAACAATAGAAAAGAGCTTTTGATACATATAGCTTTACTATCTCCAAACCTTTTTAGTCATATTGGGAGAATAACCAATTTCACGGCTAAATATTTTATGCATCAATTCATAAACTTGCTCTAAATCAGATTCTTTGACAACCAAACAATCATGAAGTGTAAAAAGTGGGATTTTACGTTTAAATTTATTATTAATCTCACGAGCAATCGTATTTACCATAAAATGAGATTCTAATTGAAATAATAAATAAGACAAGCTTTTATGTCTTTCAGACCTTTTTATACCTTTAAATCTCGCTTGCTTAAACTTTTTGGTAAGTTCATATATCTTAGGGAAATAGTTATAAAATACGGCTTGTTCATGTTCATAATATTTAGGGTGAGCAAACAACATTGCTAAAAATTTATTTTTAGTGTATTTTCGCAGTTCATCCATATCACCGTCAAATGGTCTGTCGAACATGATTTCAAAACCTGTTTCAAAGTTTGGAAGGTTCATAAAACTATCCATAAAATACTCATAAAGTTGGTTATTTAGCACAAATTGCCTGAAATCCGCCATCTCCCTGTCAGAGGGCTTTACCGAAGATTCTACTATCATATAATGATATAGTATATCCAGTGTGCTGGATAGCTGGGCGTGTAGTATGCCCGCCTTATCCTCCCCGCAGGCTGGAATAGTGAGTATATAGGATAGAAAGAATGGAATTGAGGACGACAAATCGATTTCCGCCAGATTTTCACCATCATATTTCAGGTACTTCCTGCATAATTTTGGAAATGGTGTTATGGCGGTATGTAATCTACCGTCCGTTTCAGGCTTATGATAGAAATTAAAACGTCCATTTTTAAAATCTGTAATTATAAAAGCATTTAAAAGATACTTATTATAATCTCCTGTTTCCTGATAGCTCAAAAAAAGCTCATTTAATGCTGATTCTGCGTCTAAATTAAAGCGGGAAATATCAAAATATCCTCGTGTAAAATCGAAGCGTTTTCGCACGGTATTATCAATCTGAGGTTCGTTAATCTTTTTGACTTTATTAACAAAAGTTTTTTCAGTAATACAATACAACTCCAGCTCACCATCTCCCCAATAATGTTTGGGCAAATGATATGCATAGCAACCACCAGGCTTGTAGTTTCGTTTCCATAGCATCCGACCTTCACCTCCAAAGTCCTTATAAAGATAGTGTATGTTCTGTTTGGAATCTCTGTAAATAGATTGATTAATTCCTGCACATCGTGGAATATAATGATCTATTATAGATTCAAAACTGCCGAATTCATCTGTATCCTGATTACACGATTCTTTAATCAGTTCGGAGATAAAATAATGACAATAATCTTTGCTCAGTTCAAAGTCAGGAGGGAATTTAGATAATCTTTGTTCAAGATTCAGGTTTTTGGGTACAAGTATATAGTATTTGTTCATAACGAGATGTTTGAAAAAAAGGCATAGCAAGGGCTATACATAGTTGTTTTACCATGCCTTTGAAAATGTATTTGTAAAAGTTTTAGTTAATTTTAGGGGCGTTTATGGGGCTTTTACAGAATGCGTACGCAGTGTTGTGCTGTGTAATAAGAAAAGATCTTCTTATCAAGCCTTATTCCCGTGTTACTATTAATTGGCTAAACTCTCAATCCAAGTCGTAGAAATTATAGATGGTGTAGCTCTTAATTATGAGATTAAAATAATACAATAACTTCCTCCTCTGTTTTACCCATATAAGCTATAATCTTACTTTTTTCAATCTCTAGTTCGTGTATGAATGTTTTTTGTCCGTAATATTGATTATTCCTTATCATGAATTGTTCAGCAATATTTTTGTCTAAAGTCCAGCTAAATCTAAATTTGCCACTTTTAAATTCTTTTTCACTCATACCTCTATAGACTTTAACCTTATCAGGCAAAGATTCAAAGGAAGCCCAATCTTCTTCATCCATTAAGTACTTTTTTTCATCTCTCTTAGAAGAAAATAACAATAACAAAATTTCATGAGGTAAATTAGGATCATAAGATTGCATAAGATAGGCACAAGCTAAATTATCCCAATATTCCCTATCAGAAAATAGTTGTTGGAATTGCGCAAACCAATATATTTTTTGAGATGTGGGAGAATAAGCATTTATAAAATTATAGTCCAGCTTACCTGTTAAATGTATTTCCTTGATTTCTCTTAAATATTGAGGAGCTTTAATTTCAAGCAAGATTTTATTAGAAAAACTTTTTCTGACGTCTTTAAACATTTCATCTGTATACTGGGAGAAAGGAAAATCAGTAGTTTTTTTAAGTTTATTCCATTCTTTAAGAAGTTTTGCATATTCATTTTTAACGGATTCTTTAGTTGTTTGATTGATTGAATTTGTTTTCATTTTTCTAAAATTTTAAATTTAGCATAGCAATAGTACCCCATAGTATTTTACTACGGCTAAATGCTGTTGATAATTAATTGTTAAATGGGAGTTTGTAATCAGAAAAACTGATTGATAGAAATTAGTGAGTTATTCGTGCTAGGACATCGGATTTTGAGTAATAAACAAGTTTTCCAAATTTTTTAGCTTTGAGTATTCCTTGATTATTCCAATGGAATAAAGTAGTAAAGCTGACATTTAGAAGTTTCGCAACTTCTTTTCGAGTATAGAGATCTTTTTCCTCTGATTGTACAGAGATTACTTTTTCTAATTCTTCCCTAACTAGTTTTTGAATAAATTGACCAAAAGATTCTATATCTATTTGCATCAATTGAATTGCTGAATTTGTCATAATGTTTTTGTTTAATTATTATGATACAAAGTTTCAAATAGGGAAAACAGGGAAAAAATAGGGAAAATGTTTTTCACTTAATTTAATGTAACCAAATGATTATCAATGATAAAAATTTCAATATTTTTTATTCTGGAAGCGGTTTTAATTTTTCCCTAGAAATTAACAATAGTTCGCTTAAGTCTTGAACTATTTTTTTATAACCATTAAAAGGATAATGTTTGCTTGCTTTTTTATCAATATTTAAGTAATATTTTCTCATCTGCTCGAGCGTATCAAAGGAAAAGTCATTGTTGACATTAAAACTAAAAATTAATTCGAATGACTTAATAGAATTAAATTGATGTTGCTTTATTTCAATGTAAAAATCAAAAAAATAAAATACATAGCAAAGTCTAAAAAAATCTACTTGCTTTATATTGCTTAAATATTTAATACCTGTTTCTACATATCTGTTTTGAGAAAGTAAATTGCAAATCATAAGAATTTCATTTTCATTAAATCCTTTTTTCGTTAAGAATATTCTATAGTCTTCATGATATTTTATCAATTCATCTAACTCAATTTCAAGTTCACTTTTTATATTTTCAATTTTTTTTAAATAGTAATCTTTATTTTTAGATAATTCTCCAAGCTTTATATCTAAAATACTTTTTAGATTTTTCCCATCTTTTGAAAACTGATAATGTTTTAAAAATATCAGTTTAAAGTAGCTAATTGATTTTTCAAGGTCTAAATTATCTTTGGAATAATTATGAAACTTTGAATCTTTATTCTCAATTATTTTAAGACTATCAATTAAAGTTTGCTTCAAATCAATGAAAAAATAACCATCTCTATCAATAATGCCATGAAATTGAATATGTTTATTGTTAATATTTAAAAACAACTCTTTTTTAATATTCTCAATTAAATCTAAAAAGTAATCTTTCTTTAAATCAATACTGGAAAGAATTGATAATGAAGAGGTAAGTTCAATCTTTTTTCGATATTCATTTCCTAATTTAATTGCATTTGTATTATTGTATTTGATGAGATATGCATAGAAACTAATAAATACGGTTGGATTAATTTCTCTTAATTCAAGATAGTCATTGAATTCTTCGATTAAACTTTCGTTGGAAACAGTAATTTTTTGGGAAATACTTGGATTATTTGCAATGTAGTTATTTAAAAAGATAATTAAATTTGAGGTATCATTTTCATGCAACAGCTCTGTGATATTTTTTAAGGTTCGTACTTGTGTATGCTTAGCTATAAGTATTTGATTAAGGTTAATTTTCTCATTAATAAAATAAAGGTATTGAAATTTTGATTCATCTTCTTGTATTGATTCAATAGAATCCTGGTGAATAGAAAGCTCTTTTTCATGATTAGACGGAGTTTTACGTAATCTGAAAAAATCGGAAACATCTCTGGAATCTATTTGATTATAAAAATAATACATAATAAAATCCATCAAAATCCCTCCATTAGTTTTAATATCAGTTATCAAATTGGAATTTTGTTTTTGTGTATATCCTTTCGACTGTAAAAATTCGCCTAATCTCATATTAATATCCTAAACTATTAAAAATATTTGCTGCTGACTTCGCTTTTTCAATTTCTGTTTTGTTGATAACCATATTTTAACAAGTTAAAATCCAATTTTAGCAAAACTATTTGCTGTTCGTACTGCCATTTCTTTTTCTGTTTTACCAATATACATTAAGAATTGCTTTTCAGTTGAATGACCTGTTACATACATAACATCTGCTGTAGGCAAAAGGGTATGAAAATTGGTTGCAAAACTCCTTCTACCAATATGGCTCGCAACAAGTTTATATTTTGGATAATCTCCTAAAACTCCTCTTTTTGTTTTGTCTTCTAAAACTTGAGACAGACTACCATAAACAAGTTCAGTTATTTTAGCGTGCTTACATACAATTTTAATATCCTGATTCAGCCTTACATCTGATATTTTTTTCGGAAATTCCCCATTTCTTTTATCCAATATTTTTTGTACTTCTTTAAGTATTGGAATTTGCATTAATTTCCTTGTCTTTTCCTGTCTGAATTCTATGTATCTCATGTCTTTATCTTCCACAATCATAGATTTTTCAAATCTAAGAAAGTCACTCACTCTCTGGCCTGAAAAACAAGCAATAATAAGCCAATCTCTTGCAATATCTAAATCCTCCTGAATTATTGTACAATTTTTAATTCGTTCAAGCTCTTCCAAACTTAAATAAATATGTTTAGGTTTATCTTTCATAAATTTTGTAACTCCAAGTTTCCACTCTTTTGTATGTGGATGGGTTTCGATATCATAATTTTCAGCAAATTTCGATATGGCTTTTGCATCTTTTAATTTGCTGTATATCGTATCATGTTTATAATTTATATTTAAACAATATTTTTCAAAACTATCTTTAAAATAGTTATCCATATCTTTAAACTGTATAATAGGTGACATTTTATTGAAATTACAAAAGTCAATTAACATACTCTTCAAAACTTTAATTTTGTAGTTTGTTCTTTTTGTAATTGAATTTTGTCTAATTTCCAAATAAGTATCTATAAATTCAATAAGATTTGATGAATATATAGTTTTGACTTTAGGTTTAAATATTTCGTCAAGACTAGATTGTAACCATATTTTATAATTCAAAATGGTGTTTTGGTCTGAGTATTTTTGTAATACGTGTGATTCAATTTTAGAAAGTTTTGTATTAATTGAATCAGTGTCTGTATCGAACATTTTTTTTGATGCTATTTTACATTTGCCATTTTTCCATTCATCAGGAAGGCATTTTAACTCCGATATGACAAGTCTAACATCAAGATCTTTATCTCTAAGCCTTATGCAAATATTGCTTGGTTTGTTCTTAATAGTACTTCTAAGAAAAAAAGATACTTTAGCCATAAATTATAAATTTTATCATATTGCAATTTACTAAATGCGCCCAAATTTGTGCCCAAATTTTAAAAGCTATTTAAATTAAGTTGAATTTAAAATAATTAAAACCTCTACAAACATGGTATTCATAGATGTTTTTAAGATTCAATAAGTTTAAGCAGATTAGTTGAGTGTAGTCCTGTCGAGGTCACAAACAGCCAAATGGCTCCATTTTAATCTAAATGGAGCTATTTTTTTTTGTTTTTTTATGCCAGAGCATGCCAGAATAATGTTTTATAAAACTTTAATAAAATCTATTCAAGTATTCATTTTTTGCGCAGAAGTTAATTTTTTTTAAATCATTCCTAAATACCTTTTTTAGTTACATTATTTTTATTGATGATTTCAACATCGCTATAAAAAGTTCTTTCCATTGATGTTAACTCTGTCCTAGTACTAATAATCTGTTTCTTTTTTGTTGATTGTTTAATTTTGATATAAAAATTTATACCGATAAAAATGCTGGACATGTAACCAAGTTAATAAATCACATTTGTATTATTTTTTTATTAATTACGAAACTTAATTAAAATTGAATTCACCGACTCATTTTGCCCATTCACCGAAAAAGTCATCATTTTTTTAAAATTCATTCTGAACTTTACATCAGAAAAAGAGTAATACCGCTCTTACTTAAATCTTAAAATTATGAAAACAAACATCGGACTTACAGAGCAAAACACAAAGGCTGTTGCAGAACAATTGGCAAAATTATTAGCTGACGAAACTGTACTTTACATCAAAACCAGAAATGCTCATTGGAACGTGACTGGCGATAATTTCCACGCCAACCATATTTTCTTTGAAGAACAGTACAAACAGTTGGACGGGTTGATTGACAGCGTTGCAGAACGTCTAAGAAAAATCGGACATTACGCACCTGCCACAATGAAAATCTATCTTGAATTGACGCACCTTACCGAATACAGCGAAAGAACCAATGACGGATTAGGCTTTATGAAAGATTTACTAAAAGACCACGAAAGCATCATCGATTTTCTACGAGGAAATGTTACACCTTTCGCTGAAAAATACAGAGATTACGGTTCTAGCGACTTCATCACTGGCCTGATAGAAACGCACGAAGAAATGGCCTGGATGATTCGTTCTTACTTCAGAAATTAAAGAAAATAAGAAAAGGAATAATTATATTTGTGTCAACCATAATAAACTATCCTTATGAAAGCCTTGATTGTTGATGATAACGATATCGCAAGAACCACGCTCGCACATTTGGCAAAACAAGTCCCGAATTTGACGATTGTCAACGAATATTCCAACGCGATTGAAGCTTACAATCATTTGCAGAACAATCAGGTAGATTTGATATTTCTCGATATCGAAATGCCGGAAATGACCGGAATCGAACTCACCAAAAACCTTGCAGGAAAAGATATCATCATCATTTTTACGTCTTCAAATAAGGATTACGCACTCGAAGCTTTCGAACTGAATATCGCAGATTACATCCTGAAACCCGTAATGCCTGCAAGATTTTTACAGGCGGTAAGCAAAGCACAATCGATTTTGGAAAGCAGAAAAGAAGATGTTGAAGTGACCAAAGATGAGTTCCTTTTCGTCAGAGATTCCAATATCACAAGGCGTTTGAGGCTCGACGATATTTTTTATGCAGAGGCAATGGGCGATTACGTGAAGTTTTACACACGGGAAAAAATGTTCGCCATTCACGGCAAGATGAAAACGGCGGAAGAACGTCTCCCGAAAGACCATTTTATCAGAGTTCATCGCTCTTACATCGTTTCGGTTGGTAAGATAGACACCCTTCAGGACGGCGGAATTATGATAAACGGAAAATTCATTCCCGTTGCAGATGCGTACAGAAGAGCGCTCAACACCAGAATGAATGTTTTTTAGAATTAGCCACATTTATTAATTATTTATTTGGGCAGCTTTATCCGCCTTCCGCTCCCAATCTTTTTTGCAGACGATTTAAGTTTTAAATGGAAATTAATTCAAAGCAAAAAAGGATTTCCGCTCAAGTCGGGCTGCAACAATTCGACGTTCTAATTCGAATGTAAAATTCCCCTCCCTTGGAGGGGTGGCGAAAATTCGAAAGAATTTTTGACGGGGTGGTTTTAACAATTCAAAATAAGTATAAACGCTTATGAAAAAAATATCCTCAGTAATGGGAAACAGACGGTTCAGCTATTTCATCATCCTCACATTTATTGCGGGTTCTCTCCTATTGATAGCGGTTCAAATCAACTCAGCTAAAAATACCAAAGAACTTATTAAAAATAACAACAGACTTCTGAACGAGTTGCGTTCCAGCAATCATTTACGTGAAATCGACCGTGATATTTTGGGCGTTGAAAGCAGAATCAGAGCTTCCATAGCGACCAATGACACCACTCATCTTGAAGGAATCGACCAGAAAATTAATCAGATAGAAAACTTTCTGGATTCACTTTCCAAAGACAATTCAGATGGCGTAGAAGAAAAGCTGATTCACAGATTGAGCGTTCTTGCGATGGAAAAGAAAACAACGAAGGATAAATTATTGCTTCGTTACCACACCCTTGGAAATATGGACGACAACACTTCCATTGCCAACCCGAGAGCTAGAAAAATTTCGAACGAAATCACTTCTATCACTGCAAAAATTTACGAAAGCCGAAAACTTCATATGGTTGACCTCAGCAAAGAGACTGAAGCGATGGGACAAAAAGCAAGGTTATATGATATTTCCTTATTGATTCTTTTGATTTTAAGCGGTTCAATTGTCGGTTATCACATTCTACGTCAGTTCAAACGTCAGCGATTGTTGATTCAGGAATTGGATGTTGCGGAGAAAAAAGCATCGGTTGCCGCACAGACCAAAGAAAATTTCTTAGCCAATATGAGCCACGAAATCAGAACTCCTTTGAGCGGAATTCTGGGCTTTACAAACCTTTTACAAAAAAGACCTTTGGATGAAACCTCTAAAGAATTTGTCTCGTCAATTCAGCGTTCAGGAGAGAATCTGATGGCAATTGTTAATGATATTCTCGATTTATCAAAAATCGAAGCCGGTATGATGCGCATTACCAAAGGCATATTCAGCATCAGTGGATTAGCGAACTCTGTTGAAACATTTTTTATGGAACGCGCCAAAGAAAAAGGATTGACGATTTCCAGCAAAATCGACACTTCGATTCCTGATACTTTGAATGGCGACGCCACAAGACTGACTCAGATTCTGGTCAACCTCATCGGAAATGCCATCAAATTTACGCATCAGGGAACTATCAATATCGAAATTTATAATAAACAACAGACCGAAAACGAAATCATTGTCGGTTTTAAAGTTTCTGACACGGGAATCGGAATTGATAAAGAAAAACTCATTGAAGTCTTTGAAAGATTCAATCAGGGTGAAGATTCAACGACACGAAATTACGGAGGAACCGGACTTGGTTTATCGATTGTGAAAAGCCTGATTCAGTTGCAGAACGGCGATATAGAAGTGATAAGCGAACAGGGAAAAGGGACCACTTTCCATTTTTATATTCCTTACACAATTGCGAAAGAACAGCTTAATGTAATTCCTAAAATTGATATAGATTATTTTAAAGATAAAACAAATACACCTTTGAGAGTGCTAATCGTGGATGATAACGCTATCAATCAAAATCTGATGAAACACCTTCTCTCACAATGGAACGTCGATTTTGATACTGCAAACAATGGTCTGGAAGCAGTAGAATTTCTCAGAAACAAAGACTGTGATTTGGTTTTAATGGACATCCAAATGCCACAAATGGACGGTTACGTGGCCACACAAACAATCCGTGAAGAACTTAAACTGAACACGCCAATCATCGCAATGACCGCACACGCTTTGGCGGGCGAACGCGAAAGATGTATGAGTCGTGGAATGAACGAATACATTTCAAAACCTATCATAGAGGAAGACTTATTCAAACTAATTTCAAATTTCGGACTGAAAGAAAACGTAAAAACGGGAACGAAAACCGAAGAAATCGTTTCTAATTACGAGTTCATCGACCTTACTTATTTGAAGTCTATCAGCAATGGCGACAAAAATTTTGAAAGAACCGTGACGCAGCAGTTTTTAGATAATGTCCCAACTCATTTGCAGGAACTGAAACTGGCTTATGAAAACAAAGATTTCGAATTACTAAAATTGAAAGCACACGATTTGAAATCGAGTGTTGCGATAATGGGTTTGCTTCCTCTATTAGAGGAAAAATTAGATATTTTAGAACTAACAACCGAAGAAAATCCGGCATCAGAAAAAACTTTGGAAGAACTAGAAGATGTTTTGCTGAAATCTTTCTTTGAAACAAAATTATTTATGCAAGCCATCGATCATTAAATT
>Ga0308163_10002741_pt1 | contig 15589 bp, 7 predicted proteins | sample PhyTR1_FD_201037 | JGI IMG/M metagenome (GOLD analysis project Ga0308163, IMG submission 201037) | Phyllosphere microbial communities from UC Gill Tract Community Farm, Albany, California, United States - DLSLT.R1 | ecosystem: Host-associated > Plants > Phyllosphere > Unclassified | place: USA...
ACACTTCATCTTCCAGTGCCGGGTTGCCCATGTAGGTGGCGGCGTCGCACACGTACAGCGCAGCCTGCGCAGCGCAGCCGTTGCCTTCGGTCGTGCCTTGCGCGACCAGTTGCAGGCCGTCGACGGCGTCGAACGCGGTCACGCCTTTCGTGTAGGCGTCATGAATGCCGGCGGTGAGCATCGTGCCGGCGCCCTTGGCGCCCAGCGCCTGCGCACTCGCGGCGACGAAGGCGTCGAGCTCGGCGCCAGCCAGGGCGAACACCAGGCCCGGGTTCGTGCAGAACTGACCGACGCCCAGCGTCAGCGAGTCGACGAAGCCCTGCGCCAGCGTCGCGCCACCGGCCTGCACTGCAGCCGGCAGAAGGAACACGGGATTGACGCTGCTCATTTCGGCGTACACAGGAATTGGTTCCGGACGCGCGGCGGCGTTGCGCAGCAGCGCCAGGCCACCCTGGCGCGAACCGGTGAAGCCAACGGCCTTGATGGCCGGATGCGCCACCAGTTGCTGGCCGACCGTGCGGCCATCGCCGAACAGCATCGAGAACACGCCTTCCGGCAAGCCGCAGGCCTTGACGGCGCGCTGCACGGCGCGTCCGACCAGTTCCGACGTGCCGGGGTGGGCGCCGTGCGCCTTGACCACGACCGGGCAACCGGCGGCCAGCGCCGACGCCGTATCGCCGCCCGCGACCGAAAACGCGAGCGGGAAGTTACTGGCGCCGAACACGACGACCGGACCGAGGCCGATCTTGCGCAGACGCAGATCGGGCCGCGGCGGCGCGCGCTCCGGCAAGGCGCTGTCGATGGTCGCGTCCATGAAGTAGCCGTCGCGCACGACCTTGGCAAACAGGCGCAGCTGGGTCACGGTGCGCATGCGCTCACCCTCCAGGCGCGCCTGCGGCAGGCCGGTTTCCAGCTGGGCGCGCTCGATCAGCTCGGGGCCGATCGCCAGAATTTCTTCGGCCACCATCTCGAGGAACGCGGCGCGCTTCTCAAGCGGCAGCGCGCGATACGGATCGAACGCTTCGCTGGCCAGCGCGCAGGCGCGCTCGACGTCGTCACCCGTGGCCTGGCCGAAACCGGGCTGCAGGTCTTCGCGCGTGGCCGGGTTGAAGCCGAAGGCTTCCTTGCCGGCGCCGCGCACGCACTGCGCGCCAATGATCATTTCACCGAGAATCGCCATGATCAGACCACCCCGTTCTTCTTGAGCAGGGCCAGCAGCATCGCGTCTTCTTCGGCCGTCAGGTCGGTCAGCGGTGGACGCACCGGGCCTGCACCATGGCCGACCAGACGGGCACCAGCTTTGACGATGCTGACTGCGTAGCCGGCCTTGCGATTGCGGATCTCCAGGTACGGCAGGAAGAAATCGTCGATCAGGCGGTTGGTGGTGGCGAAATCGTCAGCGACGGTGGCGTGATAGAAGTCCATCGCCAGTTGCGGCACGAAGTTGAACACGGCCGACGAATACACCGGGGTCCCCAGCGCCTTGTAGGCGCCGGCGTAGACTTCCGCGGTTGGCAGGCCGCCCAGGTAGCTGAAGCGGTCGCCCATGCGGCGCCAGATCGAGACCATCAGTTCGATGTCGCCGTTACCGTCCTTGAAGCCGATCAGGTTCGGGCAGCGATCGGCCAGCTTTTCCAGCGAATCCGGGGTCAGGCGGCAGTTCGCGCGGTTGTAGACCACGACGCCGATCTTCACCGAGCGGCACACCGCTTCGACGTGGGCGATCAGGCCGTCCTGGCTGGCTTCGGTCAGGTAGTGCGGCAGCAGCAGCAGGCCCTTGGCGCCCTGGCGCTCGGCTTCCTGGGCATGCGCGATGGCGGTGCGGGTCGGGCCGCCGCAACCGGCCAGGATCGGCACGACGCCGGCGCAGGTGTCGACTGCCGTCTTGATGATCTGGCCGTATTCTTCGCCGTGCAGCGAGAAGTACTCGCCGGTGCCGCCGGCGGCGAACAGCGCGGTGGCGCCGAACGGGGCGAGCCATTCCAGGCGCGCGGCATAGCCTTTCGGATCGAAATCACCCTGCGCATCGAAATCGGTGATCGGGAACGACAGCAAGCCGTGGGAAAGGACTTGCTTGAGTTCGTTTGGTTGCATCGTGCTGTCTCCGCTATTGGTTGTTGGACGAAATACCTGCCATCGAGCAGGTTGTAAGTCATCGTACAACTGACTGCGGTCATCCGCAAGCAGAAAATGTGTAAATTCAGTTCATCGTGCTTTCCAGGCGACGCTGGGCTTCCACCAGGCGCTCACGGCTGTTCGACAGATGGGTGCGCATCGCTGCGCGCGCGGCTTCGGGGTCGCGCCGCTCGATGGCTCGGTAGATATCGTCGTGCTCACGGCTGACGCGCTCAAGAAAATCGGCAGGCTTGTCCTGCTCGAGCACGGGTGTATTCAGGCGTGCGCGCGGGATGATGGCGTTGCCCAGCTGGGCCAGGATGTCGACGAAATACCGGTTGCCGGTGGACTGCGCAATGAGCAAATGAAAGCGCTTATCGGCCTCGACCGCCGGCCTGCCCTCAGCCATCGCCTGCTGCATCTCGCGCAGCGCGGCGGCCAGCTCGTCGGCCTGCTCCTGGCTGCGACGGCTGGCTGCCAAGCCTGCCGTCTCGGTCTCGACGCCGATGCGAAGTTCCAGCACGGCCAGCACGTCGCGCAGCGTCAGGATATTTTCGGCTTCCAGCCCCAGCCCCGCCTGTGCCCGTTCAATCACAAAGGTGCCGATACCGTGGCGGGTCTGGACCAGTCCGGCCGCCTGCAGATGCGAAATGGCTTCGCGCACCACGGTGCGGCTCACGCCGTGCTGGTCCATCAGGGACGATTCCGTGGGCAATTTATCGCCGGGCTTGAGCCCGCCCCGTCGGATGGTGCCACTGATCTGCTCGACCACTCCCTGGGACAGACTGCGATGCTTGCGTTGCGGGAGCGTCATGATGGGGGAACCGGAATTGTTGGAATGGCGTGATTATACGCCGACCTTATGTTGTACGACATCCTATGACATGAGTTGATGCGATTAGCTGGATCGCATGCAGTGGTATAGCCACGTTGCAAAATTGGCCCGACCAACTTAAAATCAAATGATTCTAGAATGATGGAGACACCATGGCCCACGTCCGCCGGTTTGCCCTGCGCCTGCTTTGCATGCCGTTTTGGTTATGGGCTGGGGCCGCCGGGGCCGCGCCAGTCGCGCACGACCGCGTGATCCTGGTGGGCGACTCCACGATGGCCAGCACCACCGGTTACGGCGACGCGCTGTGCGAACGATTCACGCCCGAGACGGCCTGCCTGAACCTGGCACGCGGCGGGCGCAGTTCGGGCAGCTTCCGGGCCGAGGGTCGCTGGGACGAGGTGACCGGCTTGCTGCGCGACGGCGGCTACCGGCGCACCTTCGTGCTGATCCAGTTCGGCCACAACGACCAGCCGGGCAAACCAGGCCGCTCGACGGACTACGTTACCGAATTCCCCGCCAATATGCAGCGCTACGTTGACGAAGCCCGCGCATTGAAAGCGATACCGGTGCTGGTTACACCGCTGACACGCCGCAGCTTCAGGCAGGGCTATGTACAGGATGACCTGGCGCCATGGGCGGCCACCGTGCGCAGGATTGCCGCCGCCACGGCCACCCCGCTGATCGACCTGAACGCCCTGTCGCTGGCGGCCGTGCAGGCCATGGGGCCGGACGAGGCCGACAAACTGGCACGGGTCGGCGAGCACTTCGACCGTACGCACGTGGGACCGCTGGGTGCGCAGCGCTTTTCGGACATCGTCGCGCGCGAGATCGTGCGCAAGGTGCCGCAACTGGCTGGCGACCTGGTTGTGACCGACGGCGCCGGGGGTGCGCAATGAACGCCGCGCTGGCGGCGGTCGCACTGGCACTGGCGGTGCAACCCATCCACGCGCAACCCATGGCGCCGGCCAGCGCAGAGCGCCAGCACGCACCTGCCGATGGCTGGGCGGCGCAGCAAGGCGGCACGCGCGGCGGCGCACTGGCGCTGCCCGACCACGTCTACACGGTGCGCAACCGCGCCGAACTGGTCGCAGCGCTCAAGGATGTGACAACCAAGCCCGCACCGGCACGCATCGTGCGGGTGGCGGCAACGATCGACATGACCGAAGGCCTGCCGTTCGCCGACAGTGCCGACCAGGCGCGGCGCGGCGCGGTGACCATTCCTTCCAATACCACGCTGCTGGGCGTGGCGCCCGAAGCCGGCTTCATCAACGCCAGTTTGACGATCGACGGGGTCGAGCAGGTGATCGTGCGTCACCTGGCGATCCGCAATCCGTGCGACATCAAGCCGGAATGGGACCCGCACGACGGCCCGCGGGGCAACTGGAACTCGGACTACGACGGCATCACGGTGCGGGCCGCGCGCCACGTCTGGATCGACCATAACAGTTTCACCGATGCACCCGACACGGACGACCGGGCGCCGGTCGAGAATGGCAAGATCAGGCAATGCCATGACGGGGCACTGGATATCTCGCAGGGCGCGGACCTGGTCAGCGTCACCTACAACCGTTTCGCCGAGCACGAAAAGAACATGCTGATCGGCGCCAGCGACCGGGCCACCGGCGACACGGACCGGCTGCGCATCACGCTCAAGGGCAATCTGTTCGAGCACGTCGCCGAGCGCGCGCCGCGGGTGCGTTATGGCCAGGTGCACCTTTTCAATAACTATGATGTGGGCGAGCGCAAGCGATCCGCCTACCGTCACAACTACAGCATTGGCGTGGGGCTGCAGGCACTGGTACGCTCCGACGCCAATGCCTTCGATGTGACCGGTGCCCGGGGCTGTGCCGACGTGGTGCGCGACCCGGGCTCAAGCCACGGCGTCTTTGCCGACAGCGGCTCGCTGCTCAATGGCCAGCCGCTCGGCGCCTGTCCGTTTGGCGGGCCTGCGATGCCACCCCTGCCCTATGCCCACACGGCGCTCCCGGCGCAGCTGGTGCCCGAGTACGTGCGGGCCAACGCCGGGCCGCGCCCGCCCCAGGGCGGAGACGGGATTGCCGAAGCGCGCCTGTCGCTGGCGCCGGGCGCGCCGTTCGTGCTGCGCGCACGGCGCCATACGGAGGGCGACTGGCAGGGCGTGAGCGTCCAGCTGGTCGATGAAGGAAAAACCCTGCAGGTCGAACTGCTGGCCTCGCGCAGCGGCAAGCTGGAACGTCTCAAGCAGGTGCGGCGGCGCCTGTCACCCGCCTTCGTGTCTTCCCGCACCCCGCTGACGGTGGGCCTGACGTTCGAGGGCGGCGTCCTGTTTGCACTGATCGATGGTGAGCGCGTCACGAGTGCGCTGGCAACGCCGTTGCCGACAACCCTGCCACTGGACTGGAAAGCGGGCACACACACGCTGCTCGACCTGCGTACCGGACCGCAAGGCATGGTGCCGGTGCGCGTCACCCCGCAGGTCGCCGACAACCGGATCGCGCTCCAGGCCGGCGATCCGGCCGAGACGGTCGGCGTTGGCGGCGCATCCGACCTGGTCGCTATGGTGGCCGATGCGCGCATCGCGACGGCGGCCGTGGTCGATGGCGCGCTGCACATTACACCGCTGACGCCTGGCCAGACCATGGTCGCACTGAGCAGCGCAAGCGACCCGTGGGCCGGAGCGAATCTGGCCGTGATCGTTGGCCCGCGCTTTGCCGAACCGACGGGCGTGCCGGCCAGCGCCGGCCTTGACCCGGTCCGCGGCGCGCGCGGCGTGCCGCCCGATACGCCACTGCGCCTGGCCCTGGCGCCCGGTGCACAACTGACCGGCGAAGGCAGCATCCGGATCTGGCGCAAGCGCGATGGCGCACTGGTTGGCGTGATCCGCCCCGGCGAGACGGTCAGCAGAATCGGCCCGGCGCCGCGCCAGCGACTGGTGCGAGAACACCGGCTGCGGGTGGTCGACGGCCAGTTGCGCGCCCGCTTGCCGCAAACGCTCGAGTACGATACCGAGTATGTCGCGACGGCCGAATCAGGCCTGGTGCGCGGCGCGGAGTTTGCCGGCACACGCTGGGCGTTTCGCACGACGCCGCACCGCCCGGTGGGGGACAGCATCACGGTGGCCAGCACCGGCCGCGCCCATTTTCGCACCGTGCAGGGTGCGCTCGACTACGCGATGAGCCTGCCGCGCGCCGTGCCGCTGACGGTCAATGTGCGCGACGGCGTCTATCCCGAACTGCTGTACCTGCGCGACAAGGACCGGCTGACGCTGCGCGGCGCCAGCCGCGAAGGGACGATCATCCGCGCCACCAACAGCGACACGCTCAATCCCGGCTCGGGCAGCGGCCAGGCGCCGCAAGAGCCGGGACTGCTGGGTGGGCGCGCGCTGTTCCTGGCCCAGGACAGCGACCTGCTCGAACTACGGGACATCGCGCTGCACAACAGCACGCTGCGCAGCGACGGTCATTCGCCGCAGGCCGAGACACTGTTCTTCAATAGCCCGGACGGGCGCCTGGCGGTGCGCAATGCGCATTTCTTGAGCGAGCAGGACACGCTGCAACTGAAGGGCTACGCGTGGATCTACAAATCGCTGGTCGAGGGCAATGTCGACTTCATCTGGGGGAATAACCGGACCACGCTGTTCGAAGACAGCGAAATCCGCACGATCGGCGACAGCGCGAATGCCGACAGCGGCGGCTACATTGTCCAGGCACGCACCATCGGCCCGGGCGAACCAGGCTTTGTCTTCCTGCGCTCGCGCCTGACCCGCGGTCCGGGGCCGGCAGGCAATCTACCTCCAAACGGGAGCGCCTACCTGGCACGCTCGCCGGGAACGGCCAATACCTGGGACCACGTCGCCTTCATCGAGTGCACCATCGGCCCGCACATCGCGGCCGACGGCTGGCTGCGCCGTCCGGCACCCAATCCGCTGCAGGGCGGCTGGCGCGAATACGGCAATCGCGCGCCCGATGGCCAGCCGCGCAGCTATGGCGGCGCCGTGCTGGACGCCCAGCAGGCGGCGCGCTACCGCACCCGCGCCGCCATCTTTGCCGGCAGCGGCTGGGACCCACAGCCATGAACAGGTAACAAGAACAATAACTATTTGCCGCGCGCCCTTGCCACATCAGGCCGGCCAAACTAAGATTCGCTAGTTTTGGCAGAGCTGCCAATTATCCAGGACAAACCGACCGATGAAGATTACTCCAGCGCCGAATGAACCAGGCACCACCGAGCCGCGGCTGTACCGGGTCGTGGCGGCCAGGATCGAAGAACTGATCCGTGCCGAGAACATCCGCGGTGGCGAGCGTCTGCCGGCCGAGCGCGAGCTGGCGGCCAAGCTCGGCGTCAGTCGCACGTCGCTGCGCGAAGGCCTGATCGCGCTCGAACTGGGCGGCAAGGTTGAAGTGCGCGGCGGTTCCGGTGTCTATGTCAGCGAACAGGCGGCCCCGCAGGCGGTGGTGCCGACGGCCGGGCCGGGCCCGTTTGAAGTGCTGGCTGCGCGCCGCATGATCGAGGTCGAAGTCGCCGCGCTGGCGGCCAAGCACGCCAATGATTCAGCGATCGATGCCATCCTGCTCGCTGTCGAAGAGATGGAACAGCACCATGAAGACCGCAGCGCCAACGAAATGGCCGACCGCAATTTTCACCTGGCGATCGCGCGCGCCACTGGCAACAGCGCCATGGTCGGCGTGATCGAATACCTGTGGAGCCAGCGTGGCTCGCTGTGGCACAAGCTCAAGGAGCACTTCCAGACCGAGGAACTGCGCCAGCAAACGCTGATCGACCACCGCAATATCTTCGCCGCCATCGCATCGCACGATGTCGCTGGCGCACGCCAGGCGATGCGCGCCCACCTCGACCGCGTCACACGTACCTTCTCGCGGGGCTGACCAGCCTCGTCATATCATCGGGCCGCGCGCCGGCGCCCGCTTCACGGGCCAGCGCTGCCCGACGCCTGCCCTTCCCCGCCCCTTCGCCCTGCCTCCTGCGCCGTCATCCGACATCAATAAGACAACATCTGTATAGACCAGAATATATTTCGGCACGTCCAGATTGCCTAAGTGGTCTTACCAAAGTAAAATTGAACATACCAGTCGCCGGTTGCGCACGATTCACAGAGATCACGAACCGCCCGACATGCACGCGATCCCGAGACACATCCGGACGCACTCTCACGATGACAGGCAGGAGACACTCAGTGAAGATCTACCGTACAACCGCATTCCCGGGCTTTCTGCTCTCGGCCGTCGCATTGGCCGCCATGACCCTCGCCAACGGCGCGGCAGCGCAGGAAGCGCAGCCACAGCGCGTCGAAGTGACGGGCTCCTCCATCAAGCGCCTGGCGACCGAAAACGCCCTGCCCCTGACCACCTACAAGGCCGAGGAACTGGTCAACCAGGGCCTGACCACGATGTCGGAAGTGGCCGTGGCCCTGACCGTGGCCGCGACCAACGAACCAGTTGGCGGCGGTGGTGGCGGCACCATGATCAATATGCGCGGCCTGAACACCAACCGCACGCTGGTGCTGCTCAACGGCCGCCGCCTGGCCAACGAGGCGCTGGGTGCAAGCGCGGTCAACGTCGACGTCATCCCGATGGCCGCCATCGAGCGCGTCGAAGTGTTGCGCGATGGTGCCTCCGCCCTGTACGGCACCGACGCGATCGCCGGCGTGGTCAACTTCATCACCAAGCGCACGGTGCAGGAGGTCACGATCCACGCCAGCACGGTGCAGCCGCAGCAGTCCGGCGGCGGCGAACAGAAGCGCGTGACGATCCTGGCCGGCAAGGGTGATATCGCCACCGACGGCTGGAACGTCTACACCGCGTTCAGCGCCCAGCGCCGCAGCTCGCTGCTGCAGCGAGACCGGCCGCAGATTTCGGACGCCAATAAACTCGCGTCGCTGGGTGGCACGCCGTTCACTGCCAACACCTCGGGCGGCTCGGCGTCGCCCGCCAACTTCACCATTTACCGCAACGGGCGCCCGGCCAACATCACCGGCAACCCGTACTTCGCCGCCGGTTGCGTGGCCCCGGGCCTGGCCCAGACCACGGTGCCGTCCACCCGCACCGCTGCCAACGGCGCCCGCACCTGCATCACAGACCCGGGGATCTACCCGGAACTGCTGCCGGAAAACCAGCAAGTGACCTTGTTTACCAAGGGCAGCCTGGCGCACGGCGACGGCAAGATGCTGACCGTGGAGCTGAATCTGTCGCGCTCGTACATCGATGCGATCAGCCCGCCCCAGCCGTTCGGCAACAACACCGACTACGACCGTATCACCGCCTCGCGCCGGCCCCTGATGATCACCAGGGCCAGCCCGTATTACCCGGGTGGGCGCGGCGGCGTGCCGGCCGTGGCCGGTGTGAACGGCGAAGACCTGGCCCTGACCTGGAGCCTGGATGAACTGGGCGCGGCCAAGCTGCATGACGTGCAGACCAACCACCGCCTGGTGATTGCCGACGAAGGCGAGTTCAAGGGCTGGGACTACCGCGTCGGCGGCTCGTACGGCTACAGCCACCGCGACTCCGGCTTCAAGGAAAACTTCGTGCGCACCCCGGCCGTGTACGCCGGCGTGGCCAACGGCATTCTCAATCCGTTCGGCGCGCAGGATGAAGCGGGCCGCGCCTATCTCGAGAGCATCTCGGCCGACGGCCAGCAGTTTCGCGAGGCCGACGTCCGCTACTACGGCGTCGACTTCAACCTGAGCCGCACGCTGATGGCCCTGCCTGGTGGCGACCTCGGGATTGCAGTGGGCGGCGACTGGCACCGCGAGACCTATGCCGAGAACGTGCCGCTGATTGGCGACGAGGTGGTCTGGCGCGTCAGTGGCTCTCCCGGCAATAACCCGAGCGGACAGCGCCGCGTCGCCGGGCTGTATGCCGAGCTCGACGCACCTGTAACGAAGGATCTGAACCTGAACTTCGCCGTGCGCGGCGACCGCTTCAGCGACTTCGGCTCGACCTTCAATCCGAAGGCCAGCTTCCGCTACCAGCCGATCAAGGAACTGATGGTGCGCGGCACGGTCAGCACCGGCTTCCGCGCGCCGACCCTGCCGGAACTGTATGGCGTACCGCGCACCTTGACGCCATCGACGTCGAGCTGGGACGATCCGCTGCTGTGCCCTGGCCCGACCCCGAACGTGGCCGGCTCCGGCACCCTGACCACCGACCCGCGCTATGCCGGCCTGGGCCTGGATGCCGAGCGCGTCTGCAACACGCGCCTGACCACGCTCGTCGGTGCCAACCCGGACCTGGAGCCGGAAAAATCGAAGACCTACACAGTCGGCTTCGTGGTCGAGCCGGTCAAGAACTTTGTTGCCACGATCGACTTCTGGAAGATCGACATGAAGCGCACGATCGCCCAGATCAACGAGGACTCGATCTTCGATAATTTGAGCCGGTACCAGGACCTGTTCGTGCGCAACCCGGACGGGACGCTGCAGTACATCACCAAGACGCGCCTGAACATGGGCGGGCTCAAGACCCAGGGCATCGACCTGAGCCTGAATTACATGCTTCCGACCGCGCGCTGGGGACGCTTCGGGTTCTCGATGGATGGCACCTACACCGACCGCTACGAAGGCCAGAACGATGCGGGCAGCCCGTGGGTCGACAGCGTCGGGCGCATCGGCGCGCTCTCGACCGGTTCGACCTCGGCCAACACCTACATCTTCAAGTGGAAGCACCAGGCGCGCGTGAACTGGCAATACGGCCCGTTCTTCGCCCAGCTCACGCAGCAGTACAGCTCGAGCTACGAAGACACGAATGCGCTGCCGACCCAGCAGCCGGGGCAGCCGTTCTTCAATGTGATCGAGCCGTACCGCGTCTACAACTTGTCGACGACCTACAAGGTCTCGAAGCAGCTCAAGATCGGCGCTGGCGTGAACAACCTGTTCGACACCGATCCGCCGCTGTCGAACCAGCGCCTGTCCTCGCGTGTGGTGTTCGCTCAGAACATCGCCAAGCCGATTGGCCGGGCGTTCACGGTGCGCGCTGACTACACGTTCTGACGGTCAGTAAGGTCTGCCGTTTCCGCCTGTGCGGGGCGGCGGACCGAGCAGGCTGGCGGAGTGCACATGTCTGCTTGAGCAATGATCCCGACGATATCGCCCGTTACGGCAACTATGTTGGTTCGACCGGCCGGATTCGGCCAAAACCGGACTTTCGCTGACCGGCCACTTTAGGCAAAAAGTGAACCTTCAGATCACACGTTCTTAAGCCCTATGAGGAAGCGCGAAACACCGAAAAGGCCACTTTATACTGCCATTTGACCGAACGTTTACTGCGTATGAACCGACTCATGGCAAGATCGGAGCATGACGACCAAACCTGACTACGAATCTCTATTCAGAGCTTCCCCTTACCCATCATTGGTGCTGGATACGACGCTCACCATCCTTGACGCCAATGATGCATACCTTAAAGTAGTGGGTCGATCCGCGCAAGATTTGCTGGGGAGGTCTCACTTCGATGCCTTCCCTGAAAATCCCGCTGACCTATCATCGACGACCAACTCCAAACAGGTGAAATCATCGATGGAGCGTGCTATCGCTAGCGGTAAGCCAGACATCACACCCGTACTTCGTTATGCCATTCCTGTAGGAAACAGCGACAGTGCCGAATTTGAAGATAGGTACTGGAATGCAGTTCATACACCTGTCCTTGGAATCAACGGCGAAGTCACTATCGTTGTTCATAACCCAATCGATGTCACCGCCCTTTACGTTTTCAACCAGGATTCGAAGGAAGATTCGGAAGGCACATACGTTAGCGACGAGGTCAGTGCAGATGCACTGAATCGTGCTCAGCTACAAGAGGCCATGACTCGGGTATTGAAAGACGAACGCAGTCACCTGCGTAACTTGTTTAATCAGTCGCCAGGCTTCGTCGCGGTAACGATGGGACCTACTCATGTCTTTGAAATGGTCAACAATGCGTACGAAAATTTAGTCGGCCACTGCGAACTGCTCGGCAAGCCTGCGCTTGAGGCAGTACCGGAACTTTTCGACCAAAGATTAAAAGCAGGCATTGATAGCGCATACCAGACTGGCAAACCATGGGTAGGGCGTGGCATCAAAATACATACTCGTTCAACAGATGATCGCCGTATAATCGAACGTTACATCGATCTACTTTATCAGCCGTTCTACGGAAGTGATGACGAGGTTATCGGAGTATTTACACAAGGTCATGATGTTACCGACGCCTATAAGGCACGTACCGCTGAAAGAGAGATCGAGGAACGGTGGAAACTAGCAATGGAGGCTTCTGGCAGCGGCATCTGGGAATGGCATACGCGAACCAATAATATAGTGGTTTCGCCAGAATGGAGGGATATTGTCGGCTATTCCGCAAATGATCTAGTAGAAACCTTTGCAGACATGGAGCACCGGCTAGTCCACCCTGATGATTTGCCACAGGTTAGAGCCGATATCGAAGCTCATTTGACAGGACGTACCCAAAAATTGTCGTCCCCTTACAGGGTTCGACATAAGAACGGTGGCTGGGTGTGGATTCTCACGCGTGGGGCTATCATTGAACGTGATACTCATGGAAATCCGCTGCGCCTAATAGGCACCACTACCGACATCTCTCGTCTGAAGCACATAGAGGAGGAACTGCGCACTGAGCGGGATCGCAGCCGCGCTGTCTTCGACACAATGACGGAGGGCTTTGTACTGATTGATCGTCATTGGACAGTGCTGTATATGAATTCCGAAGGTCTCCGACTTAGCGGACGAAGCGCAAGTCAAACGATTGGTCATCACCACTGGGATGTGTGGTCCGAGCTTGTTGGATCTGATCCGGAACGCCTTTACCAACGAGTTATGTTGACGCGGCAGCCAGAAACGATGGAATTTGAAATTACATACCGAGATGGAGACACCGCTTGGCTCGAATTGAGAGCTTATCCAGTTATGGATACTGGAATGGCAGTCCTGATCCGGGATGTTACCGATAGGAGGGAGTCCGAGGAAAAACTACGTGATGCCGATCGGCGCAAGGACGAGTTCCTGGCCATGTTGGCGCATGAATTAAGGAATCCTTTGGCACCGATCGGTGCAGCTGCGGAATTGCTGCAACTGGTCAAGCTCGATGAAGGGCGAGTAAAAAAAACTAGTGAAGTTATCGCTCGTCAGGTAAGGCATATGACTGGGCTGATCGATGATTTGCTCGATGTTTCTCGCGTCACCCGCGGCCTGATTGAATTGGACAAGGTAGCACTCGATATGCAACAGATTGTCCACGAGGCAGTCGAGCAGGTAGGTCCGCTAATCCGTGCGCGCAGCCATGAACTGACAATTCGCCAGTCACCTCATTCCGCCACCGTTTTTGCAGACAAAAAACGTCTGGTGCAAGTTGTTTCCAATATTCTAAACAACGCAGCCAAATATACGCCTGAAGGCGGACATCTTACCTTGTGTACAGCAGTACAGGATTCACAGGTGCTAATCGAGGTTATTGACAATGGCATCGGTATGACGATTGAAATGACCAAACATGCATTTGATCTCTTTGCGCAGGCCGAGCGTACGTCAGACCGCTCTTCTGGGGGGTTGGGATTAGGCTTGGCACTGGTAAAAAGTATGGTAGAGCTACATGGCGGCTCGGTGACATGCAAGAGCAAGGGATTGGGGCATGGCAGTACCTTCTCGATCCAGCTGCCGCTCTTGCTTGAGAAGATAAGTCGATCCTCGGAATCGTTACCAGAAACCGGTTTCCAACTAGCACCCGACACGTCGCTGCGGATTCTTGTGGTTGATGACAATGTTGACGCGGCAGAAATGCTGAAATTGTTTTTAGGCGCGTTGGGGCATAAAGTGCTGGTTGAGCATGGACCGTACAAAGCGCTAGAACGTGCAACACTTGAACAACCGCAGGTTTGCCTTCTAGATATTGGCCTACCGGAGATCGATGGCAATGAACTGGCCCGGCGTCTGCGGGCACAACCTGAAAATCACGCGGCAATTCTGATCGCTATTACTGGCTACGGTCAGGAGAGCGATCGACTAAACGCATTGTCTGCGGGATTCGACTACCACTTAGTGAAGCCAGTTGATACCAGAAAGCTGGTAGATATTCTTTCTAACATAAACGTGACGTGAGTGTCTGCTTCGGGTCGCAAGCGGACTGTCGCGCACTTGCGTGCCCTGCCGGCCATGGCAAACTGCATTGCGTGAAGCAACCAGTGCAACACGCTTTGCAGACGAAGCGATGGACAGTATTTGCAACCACAGCATCGGGTGACAGGCCAGTCTCACAAGATAGCTCGTGGCGACTGGTATTGTTCGTCCGGACAATTGCGATTTCGGAACCCCGCCAACGTGGCTCAGCCGTGGTGTCTCTACAAAGTACGCGACCTGCGACTGAACAACGTCCGGATCAACCACCGGACGTCCGACACAACCCTCTCGCACGCTCCCGTCAAGGCGTAACGCGCACGTAGTCGACGTCGGCCCAGGCACCCGGCGCGCCAGTCGCGAACAGGCCGACCTGGGCGCCAACCCAGCGCCCCATCATGGCGTCGAACGGCTCGCCCAGCGGTGTGAAGACGGTCCCATTCTGGCTGTACGAAAAAGCTACACGCGCGCCATGCGTCACCTGCGCACGCAGCAGTACCTTGTAGCCAGCCAGCGCTGGACCCAGTGTGTCGATGCACTCGCCCGCCCCTTCGCAACGCACCGCTACCATGCGTGGCTTGCCGTCAACCCGGCGCAGCCCGAACCACTGGCTGGTCAGTCCCAGCACGCCCAGCCCAACCTGATCGCCATCGCGCACCGCGCGCAGTTCCACGCTGGCAGTCACGCCAAAGGCCGGCGCCGGGAATTTCTGCGTCAGCACCGACGCCAGCGTATGCAGTGGCGCCGCCGGTTGCGCGAACAGGCGCAGCATGCCGGGACGGGCGTCTAGCGCGTACCAGCCGGGTTGTGGGTTGGCGGCCCATTGCCATTGATGGCCCAGCGCTGCGCCACCGAATTCGTCGCTTGTCGCCGGCTCGCGTCGTGCAAACACGCCCGGTACCGGCTTGCGATGCTCGATGACCGGCTGGCCTACGCCCGGCGTCGCAGACGGTTCACCGATCAGGGGCCAGTCGTCGATCCAGCGCAGCGGCTGCAGATGCACGACGCGGCCATAGGCGCGCAGGTCTTGAAAGTGAAAGAACCAGTCCCCGCCCTGCGGCGTTGTGACCCAGGCGCCTTGGTGCGGGCCGTTGATGGCGGTTGCGCCCTGCGCCATGACGATCCGGTCTTCGTAGGGCCCCTCGATCCGGCGCGAACGAAACACCGATTGCCAGCCATGTTCTACGCCACCGGCCGGCGCGAACACGTAATACCAGCTATTCCGCTTGTACAGCTTGGGCCCTTCCAGGGTCCGATAGCCCGGCAGGCGGTTGCCATCGATAATCACGCGGCCTTCGTCCAGCAGGCTGCGTCCGTCGGGGGCCATGCGGCGTAGCGTGAGCACGTTGTTGATGCCGGCGCGGCTCTTGGCCCATGCATGGATCAACCAGGCCTGGCCATCGTCATCCCACAGTGGCGCCGGATCGATGATGCCCTTGCCCGGCAACAGCAGGTGCGGCGCACTCCACGGGCCTGTAAACTCAGTCGCCGTGGTGACGTAGATGCCGTGATCCGGGTCGGGATAAAAAATCCAGAAGCGCCCG
>Ga0308163_10002742_pt1 | contig 15588 bp, 14 predicted proteins | sample PhyTR1_FD_201037 | JGI IMG/M metagenome (GOLD analysis project Ga0308163, IMG submission 201037) | Phyllosphere microbial communities from UC Gill Tract Community Farm, Albany, California, United States - DLSLT.R1 | ecosystem: Host-associated > Plants > Phyllosphere > Unclassified | place: USA...
GTCCCTTCATCTAAAACCAACAATGTCAAAGAGCGCAGAATACCGACGCCTTGTCCCACCCTTCTTTCAAAGGGCGAACCGAGCGCCGAGGATCTGGTGACTGCAGAAGCGAACCGTGTGGTTCGTCGCTGCGGTGACACCCCTCTAGGGGGGCCTCCTGATTCGGTCAAACGCTTTTTTTCAGTTTTCTTTCAATCATGCGGCAAACCTGCGGAACCGCTGGGGTTTGGGCATGCCTTGAGGTTTTACCATTTCCCCCCCGTATTCATGACACACCCGATCAAATCCGACCCGCTCCAGCCGAAACGCTGGCAATCACGGGTGCGAGGGCGCTCATCTAGCGATCGACGAGCCAGACCCTTGAGCAGCTGGTCCAACAGGGATCGACCCTCCACGGGATCTGATTGCGCGATCCGCAACACGGTCGGCCGGCAACGAAGGACGTAGGGCGCGACATCGACACCGCCATGCGTGACGCGTCGCGACCGCTACGACATTTAGTGCCGCGGCCTAAGCCGACTGGATATAATTGCGCATTGCCTCGGCATCCGCCTCGATCCGGTCGATCCGGTATTTGACCAGGTCGCCTATCGACACCATGCCGACGATGCAGTCCGCTTCTACCACTGGCAAATGGCGGATCCGCCGCTTGGTCATCAACGACAGCGCCCCGATCACCGCTTCGTCCGCTCGGACCGTGATCGCCGGTGCCGTCATGATATCGGCGACGGTGCGGTCGAGCGCAGCCGCGCCATGGTGGGCGATCGCATAGATCACGTCGCGTTCGGAGAAAACGCCCGCAACCCGGTCGCCATCCAATACCGGAACCGCACCGATCCTGCGTTCCGCAAGCAACGCCACCGCCGCGCCGACGCTCTGATCCGCGGTTACCGAGACGACCTCGCGTCCCTTGCCGCCCAATATCGCTCCGATCGTCATCATCGCTCTCCCGCTTCGCTCGGTGATCGAGTCTCGCGCTTGAGAATTTCACGTTTGCGCGGCAATGGGAAGCATGGCGAAGCGGTCCAGCCTCGATGATCCAGACTATGCAGCATTTGCATGGAGCCGGTACCGGCGGATCCTGGGATGGATGGGGCTCGTCGCGATCGCGTTCATCACCGCTGCGATCATCGTACTCGAGCGAGTTTATGGTCCGCTCGGCTGGGTCGCGATCCTCGCGGTGATCGGTGGCGCGGGCGGATCGATCATGCTCGCCGCCGCGCTGATGGGGCTGATCTTCCTCAGTTCGGGAAGCGGCCACGACGAGTCGGTCGACGATATAGAGTGAGTGCCGGGCTCACGTAAGGAACGGAACGAGTCTGTTTAACGCGCTCGTGACCGCGCGCCGTCTGGCACGCGGTCACGACTAGGGATCAAGCGACCGGATCGGTCTCGCGGACGATCGGCGGACGACCGCGCCGACGACGCGGCTTTTCAGCTTCGCCGCCCGCATCGCCGGGCGTTACCGCCGACACGTTGAGCGACGGCGGGAGGAGATCGGCGGAGAAGCCGTTATCTTCCCCCTCATCGGCGCTGTCGGTGGTTGCTGCAGCGGGCTCGGGTGCGACTGCGGTTGCGTCACGCCGCGGGCGACCACGGCTCCGACGGGGTGGCTCGCTCGCTTCGGGCTGGATCGGCACGACGGCGTCCATCGCCTCGGGTTGCGCTTCCGTTGCGGATGGCAAAGGAGCGTCCTCACTGCGCACATCGCGCGGGGCGCGGTCTTCTGTGCGTGCGGTGTCGCGCTTCCTGTCCTCACGCGGGCGATCCTCACGGGGGCGATCGTAACCGCCGTCCTCCTGAGCGTTGCCGTTCGAGGCCCGCCGCGGACGCTCGTTCTGGTCGTCGCCTCCGCGCGAATCCGTCGCGCCATTCTGGGTGTCGCTCAGCGAACGGTTGCCGTTACGGGTATAGCCGCGCTCAGCATCGCTGCGATTGTCTGTGCGATATGGGTCCTGCCGCACGTCGGGACGGTTGCCGTCCTGACGGCCATTGTCCTGCAGGGGCTCCTGGCGCGCATCCGAGCGGTTGCCATCCTGGCGGTTGCTATCGCGGTTTTCCTGACGACCCTCTTGGCGCCCGTCCTGACGCCCGTCCTGACGATAGCCGTTCTGGCCGCCGCGCTGTTGCTCGGCGGGAGCGATACGCTCGCCTTCGTCCTCGAACTCGGTATCGTCCTCGTCGAGCGTGGCACCCTGGATGCGGCGCTGGACCGGGCCACCATTTTCCTCGATGCGCGCGCGGGTTTCCGCGAGGACACGGAAGTAATGGTCGGCGAACTGGAGGTAATATTCGACGTTGACGCGGTCGCCCTGCATCTGGGCGTCGCGCGCGAGCGTCTTGTATTTCTCGAGCAGCTGCGCCGCATTGCCGCGGGCGCGATTGTCGATCCGGTTTCCGGTATCGAGACGGCCCGGATTGCCACCACCTTGCGAGCGCTGTTGCTGCCCGCCACGGCCGCGACGGCGGCCGGCCTGACGATTGTTGATCAAGTTCTTGTTGTCCTGTCCTTGGAAACCAACCGGGTCGTGCTCCAGAAATATGGATGCAAATGCCCCTTGCGCACCGACCGCCGACCATCGGCGAAGTGCGCTTGCCAGCGTCGCCGGACCGGGCAACTGCATGACGAAGGGAGCGGGCAACAGCCCATTTTCAACACGTTACGATGAAAATGCGAGCCCCTATGGGCTGCAATAGCGGTTTGCGGCGCATTCTCCAAGCGGAATATTAGCACTGGCGTGCGATCGCTCATAGCTGCCGGGTCGCGACCAGCGCGCGGGGATTGCCGCCGAGATCCTTCCGGAGCGTCACCGTAAACCCGTGTTCGACCAGCAGGTCGGTGACCGGTTCCGACTGGGTTGCGCCAATCTCGAGGATCGCCGCGCCACCGTCGCCCAGCACGGCCGCGAGTTGCGGCACGATCGCGCGATAGTCGTCCAGCCCATCCGCTCCGGCGAACAGCGCCGCGCCGGGCTCATGCTCGGCGACTTCGCGCGGCAGGACCTCGGTCGTCCCGATATAGGGGGGATTGGCGAGGATCAGGTCGAACCGCCCGGTCACGTTGTCCGCCCAATTGCCAAGCGCGAAAGTCGCGCGGTCTGCCAGATCCAGCGTGACCGCGTTGCGCCTAGCGTAATCCAAGGCGACGTTGGACTGGTCGACCCCGAGGCCAGTCGCGCCCGGCCATTCGGCGAGCGCCGCGAGTAGGAGCGTTCCGGGTCCGGTGCCGAGATCGAGGATGCGGGCTGGCGGGCTTTTGGCAAAATGCGCGACCGCTGCGTCGAGCAGCGTTTCGCTGTCCGCGCGGGGAACGAGCACGCCAGGGCCGACCGCGAGCTCGATCGTCCAGAAGGCGCGCGTGCCGGTGATATAGGCGATCGGTTCCTGAGCGAGACGGCGCGCGAGCAGCGGGGCGAAGGTGTCGGGCACGGCGGCATCGAGCCGGGAGAGCAACAGCATCTCGCGCGGGATAGCGAGCGCGTGTGCCATCAGCAGTTCGGCATCGAGCCGCGGGGTGTGGCTGAACGTGGCGAGGTGCCGGGTAGCGGACGCAAGCGATGCCCTGATTTTGTCCCCTCCTTGCGGGGAAGCGTCGCGAAGACCGGCGAGGTCGGGTGCGCTGGGCGGCCCCACCCCAACCCCTCCCCTGAAGGGGAGGTGCTTAGACGTATCCACCGGCTCAGCCATCCAGCGACGCCAGCCGCTCCGCTTCATCCTGCGCGATCAAGGCGCCAAGCAATTCTTCCATTTCCCCCTGCAGGATCTCCGGCAACCGGTGCAGCGTCAGGTTGATCCGGTGATCGGTGACGCGCCCCTGCGGGAAATTATAGGTGCGGATTCGCTCCGAACGGTCGCCCGACCCGACCATCGACTTGCGCGCGCCTGCGCGTTCGGTGTGGAGCCGCTCACGCTCGGCCTCGTACAGCCGGGTGCGAAGGACCTTCATCGCCTTGGCGCGGTTCTTGTGCTGCGACTTCTCGTCCTGCTGGATCACGACCAGCCCGGTCGGGATGTGGACGATCCGCACCGCGGAATCGGTCGTGTTGACCGACTGCCCGCCCGGCCCCGACGAGCGATAGACGTCGATCCGCAGATCCTTGTCGTCGATCTTGACGTCGACCTCTTCCGCCTCGGGTAGCACCGCGACCGTCGCCGCCGAAGTGTGGATCCGCCCCTGCGCTTCAGTCGCGGGGACACGCTGGACGCGGTGGACGCCGCTTTCGAATTTCAATTTGGCGAACACGCCCTTGCCCTCGACCGAGGCGATCGCTTCCTTGAACCCGCCGCTTTCGGAGCTGGAGGCGGAGATCAGCTCGACCTTCCACCCCTGCCCTTCGGCATAGCGCTGGTACATGCGGAACAGGTCGGCGGCGAACAGCGCGGCTTCGTCGCCGCCGGTGCCCGCGCGGATTTCGAGCATCGCGGCGCGTTCGTCCGCGGCATCGCGCGGGAGCAAGGCGAGCGACAAGGCGCGCTCGGCGTCGGGGAGCGTGCCGCGGATCGCCTCGATCTCCTCGCGCGCCATCGTCTTGATCTCGGGGTCGTCGTCGGCTTCCATACCCGCGAGCACGCCAAGCTCGGCGCGCAACCGCCGCACCTCACCCGCCGCGCGCGCGACGGGTTCGAGCTCGGCATATTCCTTCGATACCGCGACGAATCGGTCGGACGGGAGGTCGCCGGTTGCCATCAACGCGGACAATTCGTCACGCCGCGCCTCGATCTGCGCGATCCGTTCGGGGGAGATGGAGCTCATGCGGTGCGCATACCCTTCGCCGGGGAAGCGAGCGAGGAAAGCGTCATCATGCGCCGACCAGTCGCTGCGTCAGCGTCTTCACCGTTTCGTGTTCCGGGACATCCGTCGCGGCGCGCGTGCTAAAGACGGGCGCATCCCCGTCGAGCCGCAGCCCGACGACGACCTTCGCTCCCAACTTCGCCGCCTTGTCGAAGCGTTTGCGCGGCGAACCCGTCGCGACCATCTCGGCGGAGAGGCCATTCTCGCGGAACAGCTTGAGCGCGCGAAACGCGGTGGCCAGCGCGGCATCGTCCTCGACCGCGATCGCGACGTCCGGCCCTTCGACCACCGGCTCCTCGAGCAACATCGCCAGCCGCTCGATCCCCGCCGCCCAGCCGACGCCGGGCGTCTCCGGCCCGCCGAGCGACCCGACCAGCCCGTCATAGCGTCCGCCCGCGAGCACGGTGCCTTGCGCGCCCAGCCGGTCGGTGACGAATTCGAAGGCGGTGTGGCGGTAATAATCGAGCCCGCGCACCAACCGCGCGTTGCGCGTCCACGCCACGCCAGCCGCATCCAGGCCCGCCGTCACGGCATCGAAGAAGGCACGCGCTTCATCCGTCAGATACGCATCGATATCGGGCGCGCTGTCGGCGACCGGGCGATCGCGCGGGTCTTTCGAATCGAGGATGCGCAACGGATTCTTGTCGAGCCGCGCAAGGCTGTCCTCCGACAACACGTCACGGTGCGCTTCGAAATGCGCGACCAGCGCGGCGCGCCACGCATCGCGCGTTTCGGCATCCCCCAAAGTATTGAGCTGCAACGTCACGCCATCCGCGATCCCGAGCTCATGCAGCAACTGGTCCGCGAGCACGAGCAGCTCGACGTCCGCGGCGGGTTCGGCCGCGCCGATCACTTCGGCGTCGATCTGGTGGAACTGGCGGAAGCGCCCCTTCTGCGGGCGTTCGTAGCGGAACACCGGGCCGTGCGTCGCAAGCTTTAACGGCGCATATTGCTGCCACCCCTCGGTCAGATAGGCGCGCGCCAGCCCCGCGGTGAATTCGGGGCGCAGCGTCAGCGAATCGCCGCCGCGATCCTCGAACGTGTACATTTCCTTCGAGACGACATCGGTCGTCTCGCCGAGCGAACGCGCGAACACCGCGGTGCTCTCGAACACGGGGATGTCGACGCGCTGGAAGCAGTACAGCTTGCGGACGCGATCAAACGCCTCGACCACGCGGGTGAAGCGACGCTGCTCGTCGCCAAAGATGTCCTGCGTTCCGCGGATGCGCTTGGGGGTTTCGATACGGGCCATAACCCGCGATCCTGTAGGGGAGCATCACCGGTTGCGCCAGATACTTGTCGCAGGCGGGCCGCCGCAAGATGACAAGTCTGCCATGTAGCCGCCATGGCATTGCGGTCGTGCGCGCGCTCTGTAACACCCGCGTGATGGCCTTCGATATCGGCAACCGGATTGCCCCACCCCGCTTCGTCCTGTTCACCCTGTTGTTCGTGGCGGGCATCTTCCTCTCGATCCCGCCGCTCGGCTGGGGCCGCGGGACGATGGCGGCGTTCGACGTGGCGGGCACGGTCTTCCTGATCGCGGTCATACCCTTGTTGCGCCGGGGCGAAGCGGGCCAGATGCGCAAACAGGCCGCCGCCAACGATGCCAATCGCGCGGGGCTGCTCGTGCTGACCGGGCTGACGATGCTCGTCATCCTGACGTCGGTGTTCAAGGAAACGCAGGGCAAGACCAACTTGATCGGGACGCTGCTGATCATCGGCACGCTGGTCGTGGCGTGGCTGTTCTCGAACACCGTCTATGCGATGCATTATGCGCATCTTTTCTATTCGGACGACGATGACGACGGCAAGGATTACGGCGGGATCGATTTCCCCAAATGCGACGAACCCGATTATTGGGACTTCCTCTATTTCAGCTTCACGCTGGGGATGACGTTCCAGACCTCCGACGTCGAAATCTCGTCGCGGCGGGTGCGGCGGACGGTGCTGGGACATTCCGTTGCTGCCTTCGTCTTCAACATCGGCGTGCTCGCCTTCACGATCAACGTCCTGGGCGGCAGCAGTAGCGGTGGATGATGGGGTGGACGCGCGCCGCGTTACCCGCTTAAATCACCGCAACAGCCGAGTTTTGCTCCACTCCTCCTGGCGTCGCGATCGGCGCCTTATTCGGAAAGTCCCCTGCATGATCCGTCGCGCCGCGTTCACCGCCCTGCTGCTGTCCACGACCGTCACCACCGCCTTCGCCCAGACTTCGAACGTCCAGAATTCCAAGCCGCAGCCGGTGCCGATCGTCGACACCATCCCCGCCGCGAAGGACACGCCCTTCCCCGGCACGATGACGCTCGCGATCGATGCGACCGACACAACGCGGGGCATTTTCAAGACGCGCGAAACGCTCACCGGGGTCACCGCCGGACCGATGACGCTGCTCTTCCCCAAATGGCTCCCCGGCAACCATTCGCCCTCGGGCCAGCTCGACAAGCTTGCCGGAGTCCACATCCGCGGCGGCGGAAAAGAACTCGCCTGGACGCGCGATCCGGTCGACGTCTACGCTTATCACATCGACATTCCCGCAGGCGTGACTCAGCTCGACATCGACCTGCAATTCCTCTCGGCCACCGCACCCGACCAAGGGTCGGTGGTGATGACGCCCAACATGCTGCGCCTCCAGTGGAACGCGATGAGCCTCTATCCGGCCGGCTATTTCACCCGCCAGATTCCGGTCACCGCGACCGTCACTTACCCTGCGGGCTTCACCGCCTCGTCGGGCTTGCCGTCGAAGGCGGCCGGCGCGGTCTACAGCTATGCGCCGACCAATTACGAAGTGCTGGTCGACTCCCCCGTGCTCGCAGGGCGCTATTACAAGCAGTGGGCGCTCAGCCCGCGGGTCAATCTCGACGTCTATGCCGACACCCCCGCCGAACTCGCCGCGACGCCCGAACAGATCGCGGCGCACAAGCGGCTCGTCGAGCAGGCGGTCAAGCTCTACGGATCGCAGCATTACGACACGTACGAATTCCTTCTGTCGATCTCCGACCTGATGGGCGGAATCGGGCTCGAGCATCACCGGTCGTCGGAAGACGGGGTCAAGCCCGGCTATTTCACCAAGTGGAGCGACGGCCCGGGATCTCGCAACCTGCTGCCGCATGAATATAATCACAGCTGGGACGGCAAGTTCCGCCGCGGCGCCGACCTGTGGACCCCCGATTTCCGCACGCCGATGCGCGGTAGCCTGCTGTGGGTGTATGAAGGGCAGACGCAGTTCTGGGGGTATGTGCTGCAAGCGCGGTCAGGAATCGTCTCGAAACAGGACACGCTGGACATGTACGCGATGATCCTCGCCAGCCTCGACAACCGTCCGGCCCGCGAATGGCGCGACATGGTTGATACCACCAACGACCCCGTCATTTCGCAGCGCCGCCCCAAGGGCTGGCTGAGCTATCAGCGGTCGGAGGACTATTACAACGAGGGCCTGCTGGTGTGGATGGAGGTCGATTCGATCCTTCGCAAGCAATCCGGGGGCAAGAAGTCGATCGACGACTTCGGCCGCGCGTTCTTCGGGCTGAAGGACGGGGATTACGGTCAGGTGACCTACACGTTCGACGATGTCGTCAAAACACTCCAGGCGATTCAGCCCTATGACTGGGCGGGGCTGCTCACCAAGCGGCTCACCGAAACCGGCGCACGCGCGCCGATCACCGGGTTCGAGAACAACGGCTATAAGCTCGTCTATACCGAGGAGCCGACGCTCTCGTTCAAGAACGCCGAGACGTCGCGTAAGATGACCGACCTGACCTATTCGATCGGCACCACGCTCAACAAGGACGGCGGCGTGACGGGCGTCGGCTGGGACAGCCCGGCGTTCAAGGCGGGGATCACGGTCGGCGACAGCATCGTCGCGATCAACGGGACGGCCTATTCGGACAGCGTGCTGAAAGCGGCGATCACTGCGGCAAAAACGAGCAAGACGCCGATCGTGCTGCTGGTGAAGGCGAACGATTCGATCACGTCTGTCAACATCGATTATCACGACGGGCTGCGCTATCCGCGGCTTCAGAAGAGCGGCACCGGCGAGGGTGGTCTGGATCGTCTGCTGATGCCCCGCTAAGGGAGGCTCAGTAAACGTTCCTTAACCCTTAACCAAATCAACAAGTCAGGAATCACCATGCGTATCGACATGATCTCGGTCGGGAAGAGCCCGCCGGACGACCTCAACGTCATTATCGAAGTCCCGACCGGCGGTGAGCCGGTGAAGTATGAGTTCGACAAGGCGAGCGGCGCGCTGTTCGTCGATCGCATCCTCCACACGCCGATGCGCTACCCGGCGAACTATGGCTTCGTGCCGCACACGCTGTCGCCCGATGGCGATCCGCTCGACGCGCTGGTCGTTGCGCGCTCGCCGTTCATCCCGGGCTGCGTCGTGCGCGCACGGCCGATCGCGGTGCTCAACCTGGAAGACGAAGCCGGCGGCGACGAGAAGCTCGTGTGCGTTCCGGTCGACTCGACCTTCCCGTATTATTCGAACGTCAGCGAGCGTGGCGACATGCCCGAGATCGTGTTCGAGCAGATCGAGCACTTCTTCACCCACTATAAGGACTTGGAGAAGAAGAAGTGGGTCCGCGTCGGCAAGTGGGGCGACCGTGACGAGGCGCGCAAGGTCGTGATCGAAGCGATCGAGCGCTACGAAGAAGCCAAGAAGGCGGGCGATCCGGCCCCCGGCATGGACGTCGACGCCTGACGCCATCGGCCCGTCGCCGCCATCGGCGCGACGACGGGCTGAAACGGGTTTGGTGCCGCCGGTGCTTAGCCCGTCACGCCCCGGCGCATCATCTTGCGCAGCCGCCCCGGCAACCAGCGCGCCGCGAACGCCATGCGGTCCGCGGTCTTGCCGACGAAAGTGTGGACCCGGTCGCCATGCACCGCGTCCCATGCCGCCTGCGCAACCGCATCCACCCCGGTGAGTTCCAGCCCCGCGTTGGTGACGACCTCGCGAATCGACTGGTTGCTGTTGCCTGCGGGCGCATGGAGCAACGGGGTGTCGATGAAGCTCGGCACGATGTCGCGCACCTTGATCCCTGCCCCGTACCATTCGCCGTCGAGCGCCTCGGTCAATGCGCGCACCCCGAACTTGGTCGCGGAATAGACCGGCAGGCCTGAGCTGCCATAGATCGCCGAGGCAGACGCGGTGTTAAGCAGGCACGATCCCTGCGTCCGCGCCAGATAAGCGTAGCCGATCTTCGCACCGTTGAGCACGCCGACGAGGTTGATCGCGACGACGCGGTCGAGGTCTTCGAAGCTCATCTCGGCGATCGGTCCGCCTGTTCCGATTCCCGCGTTGTTGAAAAGCACGTCGAGCCGGCCCCCGGTGGCGGCGGTGAACGCGTCGAGGCTTGCGACCCAGGCGTCGCGGTCACGGACGTCCATGGCGTAGGTCTCAGCCATGCCGGGCGGCAGCATTGCGGCGGTTTCGGCGAGGCCCTGGCGGTTGACGTCGGCCAGCCCGACGCGCCAGCCCTTCGCGGCGAACAGTTTTGCGGTCGCCTGCCCGATGCCGGAGCCGCCGCCGGTGATGAAGATCGCCTGTTGCATCCCGTTTCCCCTTGTCTGCCCGACGTGTCCCGCCCAACCGGGCCGCACGGGCTATGGCGGGGAGTCTGCGGCAGGGCGGACGCTGGGACAAGTCCGGGTCAGCCCGCGGTTTGCGGGGGCGGGGGCATTTGAATTCTCCCTCCCTTCCTACCTTCCGCTTCCCCGGCGAAGGCCGGGGCCCAGGAACGCAGGTTTTTGGAATTGGGCGCAGCTTCCGATCATGACCGGCCCGCTCCTGGGCCCCGGCCTTCGCCGGGGAAGCGGGACTTATGACAGGGCCTGCAATGGGTTTGACGCCTGTGGCACCGTCCCGCACAAGCGGCGTGATGGCGCACACGCAATCCCCAGGCCCGACGCTCGCGTTCGAAGCCGTTTCCAAACGCTATCCCGGCGGGACCGTCGCGGTCGAGCAGGTCTCGGTCGAGATCGCGGGAGGGAGCTTCGTGGCGCTTGTCGGGAGCTCGGGATCGGGCAAATCGACGCTGCTCAAGATGATCAACCGGCTGATCGAACCAAGCGAAGGTTGCACACGCATCGCCGGCGCGGACGTTGCCGCCGAGCCTGCCCCGATGCTGCGCCGCAAGATCGGTTATGTCTTTCAGAATATTGGCTTATTCCCGCACATGACGGTCGCCGAGAACATCGCGATCGGGGTGCGGCTGGCTGGCGGAAAGCACGATGGCGCGCGCGTCGGGGAATTGCTCGATCTGGTCGATCTGCCGCGGGACTTTGCCACCCGTTTGCCCGATGCGCTGTCGGGCGGGCAACGCCAGCGCGTCGGCGTTGCGCGCGCGCTTGCGACTGCGCCGGGACTGATGCTGATGGACGAGCCGTTCGGCGCGCTCGATCCGGTCACGCGCGATCAATTGGGGCACGCAATCCGTGCGTTGCATGATCGGCTCGGGCTGACCACGATCATGGTGACGCACGACATGGCGGAGGCGCTGATCCTCGCGGGCCGCGTGCTGGTGATGGACGCCGGGCGGATCGTCGCGGACGAAACACCGCGCGGGCTGCTCGGCGGCGCGGGCGGGGCGGTGGCGCAGGCGCTGGTCGCGGTGCCGCGCGATCAGGCGGCGCGGATGCGCACCCTTGCCGCCGAACCGGCCGGAAACGCAGCATGAATGGCCCGTTTTTCGACGCGATGACGCGCGTTCCCGACCTGCTTTCAGCGCATTTGCTGCTGTCTGCAGCCGCTTTGACGCTGGGATTGGTGATCAGCCTGCCGCTCGCGATCTGGTCGGGGCGGTCGCCGCGGGTCGCGCGCGTCACGCTCGGGGTGGCGAGCCTCGTCCAGACGATCCCGAGCCTCGCGCTGCTCGCGCTCTTCTATCCGCTGCTGCTGTTCCTGTCGGGGCTGGTCGGCGGGGGGATCCCGGCGCTGGGATTCCTGCCGTCGCTGCTCGCGCTGTCACTGTATGCGGTGCTGCCGATCCTGCGCAACGGCGTGACCGGACTGGCGGGGATCGACCCGGCGGTGATCGAGGCGGCGGACGGGGTCGGGATGACGCCGTGGCAGAAGCTGCGGCTGGTCGAGGCCCCGCTGGTCGCGCCGGTGCTGATGGCGGGGATCCGAACCGCGGCGGTGTGGACGATCGGCGCGGCGACGCTGTCGACCACGGTGGGCCAGCCGAGCCTCGGCGACATGATCTTCGCGGGGTTGCAGACGCAGAACTGGGCGCTGGTGCTGGCTGGGTGTTTCAGCGCGGCGGCGCTGGCGCTGGCGGTGGATGCGCTGCTCGGGCTGATCGAGCGGTCGATCGCGCGGCGGCGGCGTGGTGTCGCGCTGGGGGCGGGGGGCGTGCTGATCGCGGGCGTGCTGCTCGCGCTCGCGCCGCTGTGGCCGACGGGCGGGAGCGTCATCACGATCGGCGCGAAGAACTTTTCAGAGCAATATATTCTCGCGCGGCTGATCGGCGATCGGCTGGAGCAGGCGGGCTATACGGTGCGGTATCGCGACGGGCTGGGCTCGGCGGTGATCTATGGCGCGGTCAGCACGAGGGCGATCGACATTTATGTCGATTATGCGGGCACGATCTGGGCGAACGAGATGAAGCGCCGCGACGTGCCCGCGCGCGCGGCGATGGTCGCGGCGATCGGCGCGTGGAGCGCCAAGACGTCTGGCGTGAAACTGCTCGGCTCACTCGGGTTCGAGAATGCCTATGCCTTTGCTATGAAGGGCGATGCGGCGCGCAAGCTGGGGGTGGCGTCGCTCGACGATCTCGTCCGCGCGGGGCCGCAGCTCAAGTTCGGCTCGGACCTGGAGTTTCTCGAACGCCCCGAATGGGTCGCGATCCAGCGCGCCTATCCGATCCGTTTCGCCAGCGCGCGCGCGTATAACCCGACCTTCATGTACCGCGCGCTGGAAAGCGGGCAGGCGGATGTGATCTCGGCGTTCTCGTCCGACGGACGGATCGCGGCGCAGCATCTGACCGTGCTGAGTGATCCGCGCGGGGCGATCCCGGGGTATGATGCGATCGTGCTGGTAGGGAAGGCGCATGCGCGTGACGCGAAGTTTTTGGCGGCGGTGCAGCCGTTGATCGGTCGCGTGTCGGTCGAGGCGATGCGCGCGGCGAATTACCGGGTGGACCGGGACGATGCGAAGGAATCGCCCGAGGCGGCGGCGCGGTGGCTGGGGCGGAAGATCGGGGTGGTGCGGTGATTGGCTGACGGTGGGTGCGGGTGCGGGTACCTTCCTCGGTCACCTCACCGATAGCTTACGGAATATGAGCGCACTGCTCCCCTCCCTGCAAGGGAGGGGCTGGGGGTGGGTGGCTCTCCCGGGCGCGGGGCGGCGGTTTAAGGCGTGTCGGGCGCGCCGCGCGTTTCGGACGGGAGGACGCCGCCGCTGGCCGACCCACCCCCGACCCCTCCCTTCCAGGGAGGGGAGCAGAAGGGGGAAGCCCCCCTCAATCCCGAACTGCGGTCACGAAGTAATCGAGGCTGGTGTCGTCGCTCAGTACGAAGCCCTTCGCCACCGAGAAAGCCAGCCCGCGCACGTCGATGACGCGGAGGCCCGCCGCCTCGACCAGTGGCGTCAGCTCGTCTAGTGTGAGGAACTTGTTCCAGTCGTGCGTGCCGCGCGGGATCGTTCCGCTGCCCTCGGCGAAAGTGATCAGCGCGAGCCGCGACAGTGCGGTCCGGTTGGGGGTCGACAGCACGAGCAGGCCGCCCGGCGCCAGCGCGCGCGCGAGGCCCGCGACGAAGCCCGCAGGATCGGTGACATGCTCGATCACCTCGAGGCTGGTGACGAGATCATAGGTCGCGTCGGCGAGATCCTCGACGCTTCCCGTGCGATAGTCGATCGAAAGCCCCGACGCCGCCGCATGGATCTGCGCCGCCGCGATATTCTCCGCCGCCGCGTCGAGCCCGGTGACGTCCGCCCCCAGCCGCGCGAGCGGTTCGCACAGCAGCCCCGCGCCGCACCCGACATCGAGCGCGCGCTTGCCCGCCAAAGGCGTGAACCCGGTCTCGTCGCCATGCCAGTGCGCGTCGATCTGCGTGCGGAGATACCCCAGCCGCACCGGGTTCAGCCGATGCAGCATCGCGGACGAGCCCTTGGGATCCCACCATTCGGCCGCCATCGTGCCGAAGTGCTTGGCCTCGGCCGGGTCGATAGTGGTTACAGACGTTACGGTTGCGCTATCCATGTCCGCTTCCTATCAGGACGGCCCCCGCACCCCAAGGACTTCGTGACCCAGATCATGGCGCGTATCGTGATGAAATTCGGCGGCACCTCGATGGCCGGAATCGAACGGATCCGTTCGGTCGCCGCGCGGGTGAAACGCGAAGTCGCGGCAGGCAACCAGGTTGCGGTCGTCGTGTCGGCGATGGCGGGCGAGACCGACCGGCTGGTCGGCTTCTGCCGCGAGGCGTCGTCGCTCTACGATCCCAAGGAATATGACGTCGTCGTTTCGGCGGGCGAGCAGATCACCTCCGGGCTGCTCGCGATCGCGTTGCAGGCGGCGGGCGTTCCGGCGCGAAGCTGGCTCGGCTGGCAATTGCCGATCGCGACGTCCGATGCGCATGCCTCCGCGCGGATCGAGAACATCGACATGGCCGCGCTCGACGCGAGCCTTGCCGCGGGCGAGGTCGCGGTGATTCCGGGGTTTCAGGGCGTCGACGCCGATGGCCGCGTCACCACGCTCGGGCGCGGCGGCTCCGATACGTCGGCGGTCGCGATGGCGGCGGCGATGAAGGCGGATCGCTGCGACATCTACACCGACGTCGACGGCGTCTACACGACCGACCCACGGATCGTCCCGCGCGCGCGGAAACTCAAGAAGGTCACCTATGAGGAGATGCTGGAACTTGCCAGCGTCGGCGCGAAGGTGTTGCAGACCCGCTCGGTCGGTCTTGCGATGAAGGAAGGCGTGCGCGTCCAGGTGCTGTCGTCCTTCACCGGCGAGGACGCGCCGATGGCGGACACATTACCCGGCACGATGATCGTGGGCGAAGAGGAGATCGACGATATGGAAAGCCAGCTCATCACCGGCATCGCGCACGACAAGAACGAAGCCAAGATCACGCTGATCGCGGTGCCCGACAAGCCCGGCGCGGTGGCGGCGATCTTCGCGCCGCTCGCGGCGGCCAACATCAACGTCGACATGATCATCCAGAATATCGCGCATGCCGCGCGCTCGACCGACGTGACCTTCACGGTCCCCGCCGCCGACCTTGCGCGCTCGATCGAGGTGCTCAACCAGGGGCGCGGCGAAATCGGCTTCGGTGAGCTGGTGCATGACACGCGCGTCGCCAAGATCTCGGTCGTTGGCGTGGGGATGCGCAGCCATGCGGGTGTCGCCTCGACGATGTTCTCGACGCTCGGCGAGCGCGGGATCAATATCCAGGCGATCTCGACCAGCGAGATCAAGGTCTCGGTGCTGATCGAGGAGGATTATACCGAACTCGCCGTGCGCGTGCTGCACACGGCGTACGGACTCGACGCCGAGGATGCCGCCTGACGACGCGTGCAGGCTCAAGTCGTCGTCAGCGTTCCCGTGCCGGTGGAGTCGAAGGTCAGGAGATATGCGCCTCCAAGCGGCATCGTCCACGCTTTCTGGCTGCTGGTAACGGGGTCGCCGATCTTCTGCGTGCCGCTCGACTGAGCAAGCCCATAGCCGCCTGCCTTGACCAATAGGGTGGCATTGGGGCTGGTGGGCACGGCGTAGGCAAAGAAGACGAGGCTGGTACCAAGCCCGAAACCAACGGTGACGGCATATTGCGTCCCGTCATAGACCGGCATC
>Ga0308163_10002745_pt1 | contig 15573 bp, 16 predicted proteins | sample PhyTR1_FD_201037 | JGI IMG/M metagenome (GOLD analysis project Ga0308163, IMG submission 201037) | Phyllosphere microbial communities from UC Gill Tract Community Farm, Albany, California, United States - DLSLT.R1 | ecosystem: Host-associated > Plants > Phyllosphere > Unclassified | place: USA...
AGATAATAAGATTGTTTTATTTGGCGTGCTTTCTTTTAGATTTTGACCATTATCTGATGCAAATTATCATAAAAGTGATGAAAGTTGAAACTAAGTTGATGTTATTTAAAACAATATTGATATAATATAAAATCATACTTGTGTAATGTAAAACAATGGTGATCAAATATCAAAATATATCGATCAAACTTAAAACTACTATGATGGAATCTGAAATTAATGTGCGTGAATATAAAACCACATCGCAAAAAGTGAAAACTGTATCGCTGAAATGTAGAACAAATGTGTGATAAGTTAAAATTGAGTGCTAGGAATGTGAGTTTATTTTCTTTAAATATAGAAATGAAAAAGCAATGATGGTTTGTCACTACTCACTTTATTGTGAAAAGCACGGATTGCAAATCCGCGCTATCGGGGTTGCGCGGGAAATGCCTGCTTTGACGAGATAGGTGTGGGTCTTTCTATTCCCCGGGCTTGGAAAATGGGTCTGAGATGGAGATTAAGCATTGTGTGTTTTTTGATAAAGATAATAAGATTGTTTTATTTGGCGTGCTTTCTTTTAGATTTTGACCATTATCTGATGCAAATTATCATAAAAGTGATGAAAGTTGAAACTAAGTTGATGTTATTTAAAACAATATTGATATAATAAAATCACACTTGTGTAATGTAAAACAATGGTGATCAAATATCAAAATATATCGATCAAACTTAAAACTACTCCGATGGGATCTGAAATTAATGTGCGTGAATATAAAACCACATCGCAAAAAGTGAAAACTGTATCGCTGAAATGTAGAACAAATGTGTGATAAGTTAAAATTGAGTGGTAGGAATGAAGAATCACAGATTGCAAATCAGCGCTGTCGGATAAATACATAGCACCTCCAATTGGCATCAAATAATACCCCTCAAAAGATTCATCAGATTCATAGACTGTTTCAACAGTATCCTAATACCACGTTCAATGCTTTAACAAATTCGGGATAGCAACCCGCTGCGCAAAGTCTCCCGACTTTGAGCGAAATGTCACGCATCCAAATATAATTACAATCCCAATCCACCCAAAAACACTCACAAAGCATTTCCCCAATCCAAGCCTTTGTTTCCTAAATTAAAGAACCAATCTTGTAGCCTTCTTTCAGTTGTTCTGTGTTTTATTTTATGTGTCGTTGCTCAAAGTCAGGAGACTTTGCGCAGCGGGTAAATTGTTTTTCGAAGAGGGGATAATAATTTTACCTCATATGCATAAGCATCTGTATTTGGTATTTTTTGCGCCTGAGTTACAAAATCTAAAACGATCTGTTTACCCAAAATAACTTCACCTAACTTATTCATATAAAATGTATTCACGTACACATAATGTTGTTTTATCATTTCTTGTCCACCTTCTTCATAACATTCGTGGTGTTCTATCCAGCATATTCCGTTAAGGCAATAAAACAAACCATCTGAAAGTCTTAAATCTGTTGTAAAACCAAAATCCATATAATAAGAATCTCTGAATTTAGATTTTTCATAAGGATATTCTCCATCTGTTGTCATTGAGCCAATATTAACAGGAACAAATTTCTCATCTGTTAAAACAATTTTCCCAGTTTCTCTTTTCAACTCTTTTTCCCTGTTCTTATTTTCAAATTCTTTTATAATTTGTTTGTTAGTTAGTTTTAAAACTTGTCCCAAATAAATTTTGTCATCTTTCAATCCATTTAGTTTTTTTAATTCTTGAGGATTTATTTTAAAATCTTGGGAAATCGAGGTTTTACTTTCGGTGTCTAAAAATAAAAAAAAAGAGGCTGCTTAACACAACCTCTTTATAATTAAGATGCTTCTATACATCTGTCAATATATTCGCTAAAAGAGTCATTTGTTTTTATATAATAAACATATTCTCCTTTCTCGTTTTTATGAAATTTCTCTCCTGCATAACCATAAATGGGGGGGTTTTCACCTTCATCTAAGAAGAAAAACATACATTGATTATTATTATATTCAGCAAAAACAAAAAATGGTTTTAAGTGTAAATTAACATTGTCCATACTTTCTTTGAGGTTAATTTGTATCAAATCCAAATATTCAAAACCTCCGTTCCAATCATCTAGAATATTATCCCTATTTCCTGCTAGAAATAAAAATTCTTTATACACTGTTGGTAATTTAATCTTTAACTCCTGTTCTAATGTTTGTATTTCTTGCTCAGGAACTCCTATTTTAGATATTTTAGGGTTATTGTCATAATAATTTTTTAATTTCTTTAAATATTGTATTTCCATAACGGTTATTTTTTAAAAGGGTTTTCTACTTTAAATTCTGGATACAGTTCGTTTAACTTTTCAGTTTTTATTGCTCCACTACTATATATATCAATCTTTGCATTGTATTTTGCTTCAAAGACATTCATTTGTCCTTGACATTTTGGACAAGGATCAAGAATAGTCTGTAGTTCAACTTTAATTTTCAGATCATTTGCAGATTTTGCTCCCAGTTGATTCATCACTTCTTTTAAATGAGCATCTTCAAATTCTCTAAAGATTTTGCTTTCCGTGTCTAACAAATAAAAAGAGGCTGCTGAATGCAACCTCTAAAATATTATTTCTGTTTTAAAGCACCATCAATACACTCATCAATAAAATCACTAAAGGAATTATTAGTTTTTACATAATAAACATACTCGCCTTTCTCATTTTTATGAAATTTTTCTTCTGCATATATATATACACGGGGATTATCACCTTCATCTAAGAAAAAAAACAAGCATTGATCTCGATTATAATCAGCGAAAATAAAATGTGGTATTAATTTCAAATTAACATCATCCATACTTTCTTTTAGATTAGTTTGAGTCCAATCTAGATATTGATAATTAGTATTCCAATCAATACAATTTTGAAATTCTCCTCCTAAAAATAAAAACTCTTTATAGGCTTGCGGAAATTTTATTTTAAAATCCTGTTCCAGCTTTTCTATTTTCTGTTCAGATATCCCTCTGTTTTCCCATCTCCCGATTTTGGGAGTATTTTTCATTTTTGTTAAATATTGTATTTCCATAATTATTATTTTAAAGGTTTTTCCACTATGAATTTTGGGTATAATTCATTTAATTTTCTCGTTTCATTTGCTCCACTACTAAAAATATTAATTTCAGCATTATATTTGGCTTGAAAAACTTTCATTTGACCTTGACATACATTACAGGGGTCAAGTATCGTTTGTAATTCTACATCTATTCTTAAATCGTTCGCAGATTTTGCGCCTAACTGGTTCAATACTTTTTTTAAATGAATATCTTCAAATTCTCTGAAGATTTTACTTTCGGTGTCTTTAAACCTTCCTTGACCTTTGGGATTATCTACTGTAAAATCAATAAAATCCTCTATTCTTTCACCGCTTTTAATTTTGCTCTCAGTGTTCAAAAATAAAAAAAAGAGGCTGCTTAAAACAACCTCTTTTATAATTAAGATGCATCTATACATCTGTCAATATATTCGCTAAAAGAATCTCTGAATTTAATATAAAAAACTTCTTTTCCATTATCATCCTTTATCTTATCCTCGTAATAGGCATAGATGGGTGGATCTTCTCCTTCATCTAAGAAAAAAAATATACATTGATCTCGATTATATTCTGCAAAAATAAAATGTGGTTTCAATTGCAAATTAACTCTGTCCATACTTTTTTTGAGATTAATCTGAATCAAATTCAAATATTCATAATCTGTATCCCAATCAATGCAATTTTGATATTCTCCTCCCAAGAATAAAAATTCTTTATAGGCTTTGGGAAATTTGATATTAAATTCCTGTTCCAATTTTTCTATTTTTAATTCAGAAATTCCTCTGTTTTTTTCTCCTTTTATTATAGGAGTGTTTTTCATTTTTGTTAAATATTGTATTTCCATAATCATTATTTTTTAAAAGGGTCTTCTACTTTGTATTTTGGATATAAGTTATTTAATTTTTTAGTAGATTCCGAGCCGCTACTAAAAATGTTAATCTCTGCATTATATTTAGCCTGAAATTTCACCATTTGTTCCTGACATTTCATACAGGGATCTAGTATAGTCTGTAGTTCTGTTTCTATTCTTAAGTCATTTGCAGATTTTGCACCTAATTGACTCATCACTTCTTTTAAGTGAATATCTTCAAACTCTCGGAAGATTTTGCTTTCGGTGTCTTGAAATCTTCTTTGACCTTTAGGATTTTTAACTGTATAATCAATGAAATCCTCAATTCTTTCTCCACTCCTTAAATCGGCAGGCTTAGCAAAGCCAAAGTTATTTAACTCTTTTATAGTACTTCCCGAGTATGCCTTGATATCTAAAAATACAGTTTTGCCTTTATAGCTTATTTTAAATTTTGCAACCGCAATATTAGCAGAATAAAGCTCACTTTGTATGATTACCCGTTCTTCCTTAGAAAGTCCTTTCAGAAAATTGCCTAATCCTTTTTTTACATCCACCAAAGCTTCCAGCCTGCCCAAAGAAAGGTTGCGCATCACAAATTTAGGATTTTCTTTAGCAACTTCTGTAATATGCTCTATCCTCTGCATTACTTTTTCTTTGGTGCCTTTAAAGATTTTTACTTCTCCAAAAACAATCGCCCATTCATCCGCAGTTTTCTCCACACGTAGTCCCAATCTGTAAGCTAGAAGCACTATATCTGCTTTTTCAGAAAACCGGGCAAGCCACTGCGAGAAAACCTCCAGAACTTCAGATGCTTTTCCTGCCTTTCCTGCTTTGGGAATCGGGAGCAAGAGTGTGATAATCATCATAAGCTCATAACACTGCTGATAATTGAACTTGTAGATAGAACCGCTGCTGTTTTCCAGGTCGTATTGTGTAAGCATATCTTTCAGCTTCGGGAAATTGTGTACCAGCTCCAGAATAAGATGAAAAAACTTCTTGAACATTGCCCTGTCTGTAAGAATTTCATATAAACTTGGTATTAATAGCACCAAGCCATCCACCGTATCAATAAGAGCGTTCCATACTCCACAGAAACTCGCGTTTTCTGCGTAGACCCAGTTTACTTCTTTTTCCTTTATCTTATAATATTCGATATCTTCTTTGGAAATATAATAATCTTCGATAGGAATCGTAGTACTAATCCCAAAAAATTTGAAAACAGAATCATTTATCAGTGGAGCAAAATTAGGCACATCAGGAAGGTAATTATATTCCTGCAGTCTGCCTTTTTCTATGTCTTTGGATGTATCTCTGAACTGATCTATGAAAAATTTCAGTCCTGTTGTTATTCCCAATTTATCAAATATCGTATCGATAACATTCTGATAATTTGCTTCAGCCTGAAATTCCAAATCCATTGCATTCATTAGTTGCCTGATGTCTATCCGATAATGCTTAAATTCAGCTTTTTCGCGATACATTTGTATTATTTTATCAGCCGTATTTTTTTTGAAGTTATCCAAAACGGGATTTATAATTTTCCGTCTGCTTTTGTCTTCAATAAAATATCCACCTGTTGATAGCAAATGCAAATCGAGATCTAACTTCAAACAGTCAAATATATCACTCCCAAAATTGCAAAATGCAGATTCAACTTCCTCACTATCCGGATTTGAAAAGAAATGAAACAAGATAAGATTCGAATCTTCGCCTTCTAAATACCAAAATGCATTGTTTAGTGTATTTTTAAGAACTTCATATGTAGATTGTAAAAAATAATTTTGAAAATTAAATCCCAAATCCGAAGCTGGCGAGGTTTCAATCAATCTATACTTTTTTTCGGAACAAAAATCTTTCATAACTAAGTGTTTTTTATATCGTTAATTGTCTTTGAATACTCTACTATAAAGATCTTTTCTAAATCAAGTTTTGGATACACATTCTTTACAGTACTATACTTTCCTTTTTTCTCCGAATAATTTTTGTAAGTATTTTCTCTGGAATTATATAATCCCAATGCACTTACCTTTTCAATACCTAATCTTCTTATTTTTTCTCCTCCCAAAGCTTTTATTTTGGGAACTCCTAATGCCCTTATTCTAACCATTTTTGTAAATTTTGAAAATAGAAATGGCGGAAAATTGTACCGCCATTTCGTTAATAATTATCCTAAAGTACTTTCCTTGTCGCCATGCTGCATCACAGCATCAATAGGTTTCCCAAAAGAACTCTTAGTCTCCAATTCCAATGGATTTTCACATTCCTCTGGGTGGCTTTCCGGGAAGATTGGTAAAGCGTCGTCTACTTTGAGCCCAACTGAACCTGCCTGCAAAATGGTAAGCGCTGTCGGCACTCTCGTAATCCAGTATTTGCCTTGTGCTTTGCCTGTCGGCTCGCGCATCTCATCTACAATAGACAGATACATCGGATCTCCAATGACAGGGACTTCTCCACCATTCCAGATCTTACCTGTGCTCATAAAGAATTGTACAGCATCTTCAAAGCCTGGTTTCACGGTTACAATTACTCTTGCCATTCCTGCTTGTAGGAAGTTTCGGAACAAAGGATCCAAGTCTGATGAGAGGTACATCTCTTGCCAGTTGGCTTTGTTTCCCCAATAGTATGGGTAGAAAGTGTAATCCATCACGCTCCATTCCATCGCCTGTTCCATAAATTTAGCTAGAGAAGTGTAGGCATCCAGGTCGCCATCAAATCTTACTGCAAAATCTGTCATTGTTTGTAAGCCATTGGTAAGGTCTGTGCCTAATGCTCCATAACCTCCAAGATCCTGCAAGAGATAGGCAATACAGTTGTGCTTCAAGACCTCGGCTTCCATATCTCTGTAATAAAGGGAGACTTTTTCTTTGTTGGCGTCTTCGTCTTCCTGAGCCTGTGCATCTGCAGCAGCCTGCGCATCTTTGAAATCTTTTAGGGCAATATCATAAGCCGCAATGATAGCTTCGAAGTTGGTTTGTCTCCATTGGTTCATGATATCGGGGTTTGTCTGGCAGTAAAACTTTATATAAAAGTTGATCGTTTTAATTTCATTAATCATGTAATTAAAAGTGACCGAATCTTTTAGTGAAAGATCTGTTGCATCGTACTGTTGCCCATAATAACTAATCCAAATGAAATCACCCTTAAAATTGTCTGCCTTAATCATATGATTACTTCTTTTTTCATCATACTCTACCATAACATGGGCTTTTGTACAAATGAAATCAGCCGGAAGCTGCGTGGTGTTGGATTGAGTCCCATCAAAATTAAATGTTACCAACTGTTCTTTGTAAGGATTAGCAGAAAGTGTTACTTTGTATACATCTGCCCAATGCTGTAGTTTTTCTTCCGTAATATTGTTGCTCGTCATATTCATTTCTCCCTCTGCATCTCTTGGATCATTTGGTGCTGTCAATATATTTGTAGAGGAAGAGCCTAAAGCTAATTTGTGCAAACGAGCCGGTTCCGGAATCATAAACTCAAACATCGTGCGCTTGCCATAGTTGTAGATCTGGTTTTTCATTTTCTTATCTACCCATCTGTAAACTCCGGTAATGTGCTGTGGTGTAGCAGTTTGAGTTCCTGCAACTGTTGCTTTGCCTCTGTTATCAAACTCATGTACGTTTGTTTCTGTATATTCTTTGATGATCTTTTGTACACGCTCTTCGGATATTTTAGTTAGGACACGTTCCATAGCTCTTTCTGTAAGTTCTTGAGATTTTGCAACCGCTTGTCTTGTACTATCATGTTGTGCAGTACTGTTGGCGTAACTTCCACCTACTTCAAGTTTCCATTTTGCTCCACCAGCAGAGAAAGATGTATGAGCTTCGATACTTTGTTGTTTATCTATTTCTTTTGCGACCTCGGTCTGCATATCGGTCCTAGAAGTTTTGGTGGTATCGGACATTTTCTCTGTTTCCTCAGATTTTGAAGTGGTGTCTGTGATCTCAGAATAATCTCTGGCTACGGAAGATTTGTGTCTCAACTCACTTGCCATAACGTTTTCGATATTCGATACTTCTCCCGGAACATAGGCATGAATGGATTGTTCTACTTTAAGATAGTCTGCAATACCCAATCGTTTTACGCCGAAATGTTTTGGGGTCATTCCGTTTGCGGAGGTGCTTCCCGATAGCGATTTCAGATTTAAAAAACCAAACTTAGTATCATTACCATCAATATTTTGCAGTTCTAATGTGGTTTCTCTTCCGTTTTCAAAATAAATTTCGATTTTAATAGTATCAACAATAGTATAATAGCTTGTTATGATACCAGGCAATGTAACGACATTATCAATAACCGAAATATTAGAAAAACTATTCTCATAATTACCTGTATCTGTTTTTGCCACTATTTTTCCTGAAGCAACAGACCAAGAAGAATTCTCTACTTCAAAGCTGAAATTAAGCCCTCCATACGTCCAGAAAAAATTGGAAGTAGTCATTGGAAAAAAAGTATATGCTAAATGTTGAGAAGAAGAAGCTTTTGCCACCGGAACCAATGCGCCGCCCAAATTAACATATTGCTGTTTTGGCATTTCTACAGCAGACAATGCAGTTTTAGATTGTGCAGAGATCTCTTCATCTAACTTTGTGAAAATCTCTTGATAAGAAGTATAGTCTTCCCCCAAAACAAAAGATTCTCCATCAACACTTAGTTCTGTATCTGAAAGGATCTGTAAATCGGCTTGCTGATCCTGTTGTCTTCCCTGTGTTTTTTTTGCCACTTCAGCAGCATCATATTCTGCAACCTGTTCCAGCAAAATATTAAATGATTCCGAACTTAGCTTAGCTTTCAGGTCCGGGAAATTAATTTCGCTTTTGTAAGTGAATTCAAATCTTGGGACATCTGTCAGTTCCAAGTTTTCGTAAGCCTGTTTTTTGGCAACTTCAGTTGTAGTTTCATCAAAGGTTGCTTCCAACTCATCCAAAATTTTATTATTTCTTTCAATAATCGGCTGAGCTTCTGATTGGTATTTTGCTAAGTCACTATTATAAGTTTTGTAATAGGCTTTGCTGTAAGATTTTTGTAGTTTCTCCAGTTCTTTTTTCAATGTCTGAAGCATAGATTTTTTAATCAATGCTTTTGTAACCTGTAGGTTTTTTTCTGCATTTACTCTTAATCTACTTTCTTGTGCTACAGATAATGATCGAGGAGCAACCGGATTTGCTGATCTTGTTGCTTTAGCTCCTCCGCCAGTTCCTGCAATGTGATCTTGGCTGCCAATTTCTGTTTCTCCAACAGTAAAGAGTGCCTTCTCTTCGTCCTCTTCGTCCGTAACAGGAGCATCTTCGACGAAAAGTTTTGCAGGCAATACAACTTTGGCATTTTTTGCCTGAGATGCTGTTGCTTCATAAGAATTATGTTTTGTATAATGCACCGCCTTTAAGGTCTGGATGATGGCTTCCTTCACATAAAAATCTTTTTGGGTAACAACCTGATAGATCAGATTGTCCCAAAGTTGGGCTAATGACTCATCGGTAATTTCAAAAGGAGATTTAGCGCCTACGTCTTCATTTTTGGACAAGGATTTTCCTAAGTCGTAATACTGGGTGTTAACTTTTCTTACATCTTTCTCACTTTTAAGAGCTTCGAAGCTTGCAGCCGCAAGTTCTAATGCCTGAAATTTGGTTCCCGTTTTTGGATTCTGTGCAGCCCAAGCTTCTATGGCTAAATCAAAATGTCCTTTAGGATCTATATCTAATTTTGGTCTGGTAATAAAACCGATGTTGCCAATGGATTCTGCAAGCTGTGGATTTCTTAAACTTACAAATCTAAAAAGAGTCTGTGTTGCAGGATTGGATACTGCTTTTTGGTTTTGATCTACGGGAAGGATTTCTTCCGGGTTTGTGTTGTCTAGTGTTGTCATTTTTGCTGTTGTTTTAATTGTTGTTTATTGATAATTTGTTTGTTTTTAAGTAGTCACGAATTTTATTTCCACAAAATTTTAAGCATACTATTGGCTGTCCGAGATGTTTTTTATTTTTCGGATCAATGAAAATTTCAATAAATTCTATGCTTGTTTTACTTGTGTCTTTTCCTTATTGCCTTCTTAGTCAAAGATAAATTGACAAGGCGACAAAAGGTGTCGTGTTAAAATTTAGTTTTTAATATTTCGCTATCATTATCCATTTTGTACCCGTACTTTTTAATTTTACAGAAGAGCCTGATGGTAAATTATAAGTATTTGTAGATCCTATTGATTCTGAAGCATTTCCTTGTAAAGTAATGATCCCTGTACTTTCATTTACAAATTCCAATTCTCTCCCAACTCTTCCTGCTGTTGCCAATAATGCCTGGGTAAAAGCGGATGTCCCTGTGATATGAATGGTAAAATCTACATCTGTTAAAGTTGTTGCTGCTGAAATAGTTCTGTAATTTGTAGATAGTGAACCTGCAATCTGCAATGTAGAGTTTGGTGAAGTTACATTGGCACCGATACCAATATTACCATTTAATCCATAAATCCAATTGCCGATATTTAACTGGTTAGATAAAGTTGCAGAAGGCGCATTAACAGAACCTATGATGATGTTATTAGAACCCGTTGTAATATTAGCAGCTGAATTATATCCAATACCAATATTGGAAGTTCCTGTTGTGTTTCCGTAAAGTGCCATTGCACCAATTGCTGTATTATTATTTACAGTTTGAGCATTATAAAGAGACCTCTCACCAACTGCTGTATTATTAGATCCAGTTGTGTTTTTATAAGAAGCATTAAGTCCTACTCCTGTATTTCGGTTGCCAGTGGTATTATAATATAAAGCACTGCCGCAAGCTACATTTCTTTGTCCCGTGGTATTATACGCCAATGATGCCGATCCAATTGCAGTATTCCATATCCCTGTTGTATTTTGCCATAAAGTATAATCCCCAATTCCTGCGTTATAATTCCCAATAGTATTAAATTGAAGAGCGCAAGAACCTATCCCTGTATTGCTGATTCCTTTCGTATTTGATAATAATGTGCTGTTCCCTAGTGCTGTATTGTCAGAAGTTATCGTTGGAGTATCGCCATTTCCTCTACCAATTCTTACTCCGTTAATTGTTTTATCGACACCTCCAAGCTCTTGAAGAGCAATATTATTTACGATTCCTGATTGGGTAGAAGATGCGGGTATATTGGATTTATTATCTACATATTTTTTTTGTACAAAATCAAAATCCTGAATATTTGGGGTAAAATCCATATTTCCAATAATTCCTCGTGAAGACGTTTCTGCCGGCAGACCTCCTTCAATTCCTAATGAAGAAATTAGTATATCACTATTACGTTCCAAATTATCATATTCGGGTGGAATGCAGATATAACTAAAGTCTTTTCCATTTCTGCCGATATAAAAAGGACCTCCATTGGCCTGTGCTGTAAAATTCACGGCATCCGATATTTCAATATTTCCTTTTACAGGCTTTCCTGCAACAGTACCTGTCAGCGGAATATAATCCAAAGTGGATAAATCCGGTGTTTCGAATATCTCAATATATTTACTACCAGTCCATCTGTATACCTTATTCGTATTCAAAGTAAAATATATTTTACCACCCTCTCCATCTACAGGAAAGTCCTCTGTTTTTTCAAACTCCAATACGTCATCTACATAGCTGGGCAACTGGTCGCTGGGGATTTTACCGTTTATTAAATCTGCTTTTATCGATAAATCTATATCAACTCTATTTGCCGGTATGATATCTTCCGGATCTTCTTTGTGCCAATAGGAATCCATCCAGTCATAAAAATTCTGTTGTGTAGGTGTGTCATTTGTTTCAAAAAATTGTTTTAGTTCTTGTTTTGTTTTCATCTTTGTTTGTTTAGTTGTTAATAATCTTTACTAAAACCTTAAGAATTTTAATAGGACCAATTCCACCAAAGTTTCTAAAGTGTGCTGCATTTTCGTAATGTTAAATTTTTAAAGTGTTAATCATTGTTTTTCTGTGGTTTTTTCTGTGGTACTTTCCATTTTAATATTTTGTGATCAGGCAATAGATTTCCTGATCAGCTTTTTTATGGCTGACATTACAGATAAGTTTAAAGGGATTTGATTAAATAATTAAGGCCTTAATTATAATCCAAAAGTAATTGGTGCTGACGTCAAAGCTTGACGTAATACATCTTATTTTTCATTTTCATCATTAATGTTTCTCTGTTTTTCTATAAGCCAAAGGTATTCTCCGGAAGCACCAAAACGCGTCTTACTAAATTTTATTAGTCAAATTACTTTTGATATCTTTTTATGAAATATAGTCTTCAAAACCTAAAGAAGTTCATTGCCATTCCCATTATTATATAACCAGCCAATATCATCTGGAGATAGAATATAATCTTTGAATATCGCAATATCATCCAAAGCACCAGGGAAAAAAAATCCAGCGTAATTTGCAGCAGAAAGCATAGAAATAGCTGCTCCGTAAGGTGTGCCGCTTAAAAATGTGACATAGCCATTATCAGAAATATCAGTTGGAACTTCCTGACCATTAATATAAATCTTCTCGTGTCCTGTTCCACTGTCAGTTATTGAGACAAAAAGCCATTCATCAAGAGGTAATGTCACTGTTGCAGTGATAATTCTGGTTTTGCCCAAACCACCGTCAACCTTTACGAAACGTAATTTTTCATAAACTACATTAGAAACAGTAGTAGGATATTGTACATACCACTGATCCTTGGCACCACCCGTTCTTCCAATAAGGCCAAAAACCATTCCCTGTGTATCATTCACAGGTCTTTCGGAAGCAAGATTCATCCAAAATGATATTGAAAATGGCAAGATTGTAGTACCATCTCCACTGTCAAAATTATAATGAAGATGCCCATTAGGAGATCTATATCCTGTCTGTTGATCATTAAAATTGCAGCCCATCCCAAGCTTGCCGACCTGATAAATTGGATTTCCTGCCTTTGCTCCTATTGTACCGCCGGAACTTGCATAATTTTTAGCAACTGACAAATTTTCATTGAATTTGTAATAGCCTTGCAGCTTACTTTTTAGCTTCCGCTGTGCAAAATTGTAATTATTGATATTCATCCTCATCTATGCTTGGTTAATTGATAATCCTCCGTTTAATCTAAAAATATTTGAGCTGTATCTATATAATGTACACATAGCATTGTTCTTTAAAACCAATCCAAAGGGTGCATTAAAAGTAGCTCCTGTTTCAGCTGCAAATGTTGCAGAAACATTTCCAATAGTATCAAAGACACAATTGAAATCTGATCTCAAAGTATTAGGAACTATAATGGATGCTCCGGCGGTAATTCGTACGATCGAGTTATGGAAGCTGTCGTCCAGTGTTGTATTTGCAGAAATTGTTTTATAAACCTGGTCTGCCGGAAGTTTTTCATCCTTGTGCCAGTACGAATCCATCCATTCGTAGAAATGTTCCTGCGTGGGTGTGTCTCCCTTTTCAAATAATAATTTTAAGTCTGCTTTTGTTTTCATAATTTTTAAAGTGTTAATAATTAATATGTTCATTATAATCTTCCCGGAAGAAGTTCTCGATCTCGTCCAGATCATATTCGTAATCCAGGTCGGTATTCTCAATATCTCCCCATTCTATACTGTATTCCGGGGAAAGATTTTCTGTTGTTTTTTCTGTGGTATTTTCCATTTTAATATTTTGTGATTAGGCAATAGATTTCCTGATCAGCTTTTTACGGCTGATATTAGTGGTGATTTTAGTAAGTGATCTGATTAAATAATTAAGGCCTTAATTATAATCCAAAAGTAATTGGTGCTGACGCCAAAACTTGACGTGATACATTTTATTTTTCATTTTTCAGCATTTGTGTTTTCTCTTTTTAACTGTAAGCCAAAGGTATTTTCCGGAGGCGTCAAAACGCGTCGTGTTAAATCTTATTTTTAATTAATTTATCGGCGATCTGTTTCAGAAGTTCATCGTTTTCTTCTACATAGCACAAGCCGGCTTGTATCAGCGCTTCCAGGTTTTTCTTTTTCACATTGTCCATTTCCGGAGACGCAGTTTTGAGCGACGGATTAATCCTGTAATAATTCTGCTGGTTGCGTTTCCCAAGCGTCATAAACATCTGGCTGAGCTGATAATCTACCGTCTCGGCATTGGCGGAGAGCAAAATATCGATGATAGGACCTACCCAAGCGAGTTTTCCAATGTTTTTGTACTTTTTGATAGGATAGGTTTTCATCTCCGTTCCGGTTCCTATGGAAACAATCATCATATCATTCACGGAAGGATAATTTGGTTTGAAGGGATTATTGAAGACCGTTGCAAAAGGCGTTTTCCTTGCCTCTGCATAAGCGCACAAAGCCGGATTATTGGCAAACATGCCGCCATCGATCAGGCTGAAAAACTGTCCGTATTTTGATTTGATCTGAACCGGCGCAAAATAAGTGGGCGCCGCAGAAGTAGCCCTGCAAATATCCTTCACCAAAAAATTCTGCTGGCTTTGTTGCGCATTTACTGTGTTGAAAAGTTTGGCCTTTCTGTTCTCGATATCATAGCTGGTGATGAGCGATGGTTTTATAAAATCCTTCAACTCCAGATCTCCGAAAAAATCTTTGAGCTGTCTCTCCAGATTGTCCTGGGATATTTTTTCACTGAATAACCCAAACGGATTCACAAGGCTCTCCCAAAGAGAAACATTGAAAATATCTTCGCCCTTTTCGGTATAAAGTTCAAATGCTTTTTTGATGGAATATTTGGCCTTTCTGTTGTCATCCGGAAACAGTAACACTGCGGCAAGAATGCCACCGGTACTGCTGCCTGCAATCATATCAAAGTAATCTCCCAGTTTGGCATCGGGATGGTCTTTCTGCTGCAAAAGCTCTTCCAGATAGCGGAGAATGATGCAGGAAATAATCCCTCTGATCCCGCCGCCGTCTAAAGAAAGTATGGTAATCTTTTTCATTTTCTTTTGTTTAATTGGTTGTGATTTGATATGACAAAAGTAAATGCGGGTGGCGACAGAACGTGACGTGATAAAATAGATTTTAGAAAATTACATAGCCGTCCTTGTCTTTGGGAAGTTTGACTAGTGCTCTCCACGAAACTTTTAGTTCTGACGTGGCTCTGTCGATTTTTTTCTTTTCGAAATGAGGAAGGTCTTTAAAAGTCTTCCAGTTTCCGCCCCATTCCCAGCCGTGTTTTGCGAAGATTTTGACGCATTCATACCAGTCAGCAATTTTATCGTTATCCCAATCTTTCGCCGTATCCCAGCTTGCGGTTTTGCCATCGATAATCAGGCACATATCTACTGCCAGCCCGTAGTTGTGGATGCTTTGTCCGGCTTTGGCATTGGTCACTTTCTTACCGGCTTTTGTCCTGCCGACGGCATATAGCTGAGCCTGCTCATCAAAGGTTCTGAGACCCTGTGTAATTCTGATTTTTGCTTTCCCGGTAAGTGCAGCATCGCATTCGGCTATTATCTTTTTCACCTCATCTCTTACAATGGGATGGAGCTTGTCTATTCTTTTCTGTGTGATGGTATCCATTATTTTATCATTAGTAAAACAAATTTAGCACAGTAACACGACAGAAGATGTCGTATAAAAAATTAATTTTTGGGCACAAAAAAAACCGTAGAAATTGCTTTCTACGGTTTTGTATTATTTTACAGGTAATGATTACTCTGCAGAAGTTTCTTCCGCTGGCGCATCTGCTCCACCTTCTGTTACTTCTTCATCCTCATCATCGCC
>Ga0308163_10002746_pt1 | contig 15573 bp, 17 predicted proteins | sample PhyTR1_FD_201037 | JGI IMG/M metagenome (GOLD analysis project Ga0308163, IMG submission 201037) | Phyllosphere microbial communities from UC Gill Tract Community Farm, Albany, California, United States - DLSLT.R1 | ecosystem: Host-associated > Plants > Phyllosphere > Unclassified | place: USA...
GCGCCTTGCTTTTTGAACTAAATGGTTAATTTTTGACACAATATCAAAAAAACTGCTCGTGCGACAAATTGTCCGCGACTGTGAGCAATAAACACTCTTGCAATAAACGTAATAATCGAGGGCTGAAGGTGGGCTGTGACGATAGAGGATCAGATCGCTTTGAGCGTTTTCTAGTCGATTAGACAACGGGCTGGCCCGCGCGACAGGCTGTTTTTCCTTTCGAACTAGCGGCCAAACGTGGGGCAATCCACAGGATTACTTGCCTAATGCTATGGCCCTGAGTTTTTTTGCGGGATGGACAGCATGGGTTCGGTTACAGTTCGATAAAGAGGTAGCCGATCATCATGACGACACTTAGCTCAACCCCATTACCACTCGCATCGCCTTTAGAGGCGCTCATTAGGATCATTGGCGCGCGAGCTCCGACAACGGGTGACTTCAACACTGCCATTTCAGGGCTTGGTTTTTTCCGCCGCGAACATCCTACGCCGCCCAGTGTTTGCATGGTGGAGCCGAGTATCATCCTGGTTGCCCAAGGCGAAAAGCAGTTGTGGGTCGGCGGTCAAGGTTATCCGTATGACACTGCGCATTTTTTGGTCACTTCATTAGACTTGCCGGCCAACTCCGAAGTGTTGGCGGCAAGCCCTGAGAAGCCGTGCCTAGGACTGACCTTCAAACTTGATTTGCGCATATTGGCTGAGTTGGCACAGAGCGATCCGCCTAACACTCATCAGCGTTTGGTAGGGAAGGGGATCGGTATTGGTTCAGTGACTGCAGTCATGCTGGCCTCGTTCGAGCGGTTATTAGCGCTGCTTGATGAACCCGATGCGATTCCCGTTCTAGCGCCTTTGATCCAACGCGAGATCCATTACCGTCTATTGAAAAGTGATCAGTCGGGCAGGCTGCGACAAATAATAGCCGTCGATGGTCAAGGCTATCGAATCGCCAAAGCCATTGATTGGTTGAAGTTGAACTACGCGTTGGCGCTGCGTATTGACGATCTGGCTGCCCAAGTACAGATGAGCACACCCACCTTCCACCATCATTTCCGCCAGCTCACCGCAATGAGCCCGTTGCAGTATCAGAAATGGCTACGGTTGAATGAAGCACGGCGGTTGATGCTTAACGAACATTTGGATGTTTCTGGCGCGGCGTTCAAGGTTGGATACGAAAGCCCTTCACAATTTAGTCGCGAGTACAGCCGCCTCTTTGGCGTGGCGCCTAAACGGGATATTGCGGTGTTGAGAGGGGCGGTGCAGTGATACAGAGTCTTCGCTCGCTAAGTAGATATGCGCAAGTTGTTTTATACAAATAGCGATATGCACCGCAGGGTATACGATTGGCCGCAAGCTTGTGCCGAATTGATTCGTGCACCCCAAGGTTTATGGGTGAAGGTGCTAGGTTGTAAATAAAGATAAATTACCGTTTGGTTATCTAGGCTGTGCATTTATTCATTAGTCGTCACGCGGTCATGTCCCCATACTAAATCCGTAACCGCACACTGTGGGCATACTGATAATAAGGTGTTCACCGTATGTGCCGGTCGGGCAACTAGTAAATCAGACATCGTTAAGCTGATGAATACGTAGTTGTATTATTGTCTTGTCTTACCGGTTTTTTCTCCGTTGGACGTCATGCATGTACAGGAGCATCCGAGTATGGGGCAAACTGAAAATCCATCTCTAAGCGCGGTGGCAAATAATTCTTTGAACTTCAGGCTTGAGCCTGAGGTGTATGAGGCATTGCAACTTAGTACCACTGCAACGTTAGCCAACATCATGCTGGGTCACGGCTTGAGAAATACTTATTTACTGGGCCTGTCGCCTTTGACCGCCGGGCAACCGAAGTTGATTGGTCCTGCGTACACCCTGCGGTTTATTCCCGCCCGCGAAGATATAGATTCTATGACCAATTACGCCAGCTCTGACAACTTGCACCGGCGGGCTATCGAAGAATGTCCGCCTGGCGCGGTGCTGGTGATCGACAGCGGCCGTTGTGTACGTGCGGCATCTGCGGGGGATGTTATGGCTGCCCGCCTGAAAAAGCGCGGGGTATTGGGGATGATCACTGATGGCGGGTTCAGGGATTCGCAGTCGATTCGCGGTGTCGGCTTGCCGGCTTTTCAACAGCAAGCGGCGCCTCCGGCCACGCCGATCGCCTTGCACCCGATTGAGCTGAACGGGCCTGTTGGGTGCGCCGGAGTGGCGATCTATCCAGGTGACATTATTGTTGGGGATGAAGATGGCGTGGTGGCGATTCCTGCGCACCTAGTACAGGTGGTGGCACGAGAAGCGCTGCGAGTCTCGCGTTATGAAGAGTTTGTTGACCTGAACATCGAGCGCGGGCGTTCGATATTCGGATTGTTCCCTTCCAGCCTTGAGAGCTTGCAGGAGTACGAACACTGGATTTCTTCGGGCAAGCCAGGGCATTCGAAATGATCTTTCCTGCGCGAGGGCAAGCATTATGACCACTACTTCCATTCGCCCGTGGTTCCACAGCGTGGCGCCACTAAGAGAAAGCACCGAGCCTGTTGGGTTGGATGATTTTCGCGGTGCAATGCGCCAGTTGGCGGGGGCGGTAACTATTGTTACCAGCAGCGATGAGCAGGGCGCTTGCGGCCTAACCGCGACCGCGGTGTGTTCGTTGTCCGCAGATCCGCCGCGTATCCTCTGTTGTATCAACCTGACCGGACGAACCTTTCAGGTCATCGCCCAGAGCCGGCGCTTGGCGATCAATGTGTTGCAGGCCGCGCAACTCGATCTAGCAACCGTATTCGCCGGGCGTGAGCAAAAACCCTTTGACGCTGAACGCTGGACCCATGCCGCCACCGGCGCGCCGATTTTGCGCGAGGCGTTGGTGTCATTCGATTGTGCCGTGGCCGAGATGTTTGTTATGCCTACCCACGCTTTGATCGTCGGCGAGATTCGCCACATCAGTTACCTGGATCGTCCGGCAGAGCCACTGGCGTACCACAACGGCCAGTTTATGACCTTTACTGGCGTATCTGCAGGTCACTGAGCAACTCGACGCTGAACTCTTCTATCTGACGCGGCAACGCCAAAGGCGCTGCTGCGGATTCGCCTGCGCGTGCGGCTGGCGATTAAATCTAGTTGCCGATGGTTTACGCCATAACTTGGTGCGAACTTTTTTAGTTGCTATGTATTAGTGCAAAAGTTACAGATGTCTCGTGGAGTAAAGTAACCATTCCAGTGCGTAGCGGAGGGTGTTACTAAACGACTGAGGATGTTACATAAGGCCTCACTGTCGATGTAGCCTGCGGTTTACAGTGTTACGGTCAAGGGCCAGGCGTTTATGCCAGCCTTGAATAATAGGGATGAAAGCGCTTGCGATATAACCTTTTGGTTATATTTTGGAAGGAACTATTCATTTTTATTTCATTCAACCCTGTTCAATACTCGATTTCAACTTGTAGGGCAGATGGCACTTTTAATGCCTAGCCATCGTGCAGCAGCCAACAAATATAACTACAACTTTCCAGCAGGTTTTAATCCTATGTTGAACAAACAGACTGACGTCGCTCCAGCGGCCAATGCCGCGGGGCTGAGTTATGTGGTTTATCAGGTAACCGATCTGTTTACCGCCCAGCATTTTCTTGAAGACTTCGGTTTGACCCGCGTAATGATTACCGAGGATCGCCTTTTTATGCGCGGCGTTGGCAGCGACGCCTACTTGTACGAGGCGCGGTTGGGGGATCACTGCTCTTTTATCGGTGCGGGCTTTAGTGTGTCCAGCCTTGCGGAGCTTGAAGCGTTGTCGCTATTGCCCGGTTCGCGTCCGATTGAGCCCAGCGATGCGCCAGGCGCTGGTCTACAGGTACGTATGTTGGCTCCGGAAGGGTTTGAAATCACTGCTTTGTTCGGCCAGAACGCCGCCCCACTAGCGACGGCCAGCAGCGCTAGGGCGTTGAACATGAATGGCGCCAAGCCACGGATCAACAGCAGTGTGCGCATTCAGCGCCAAGCCGGCGATGTGTTACGCCTCGGGCATTTTGTACTGCGGGTCAAGGATCACGACGCCATGGTGACCTGGTTCAACGAGCGCCTGGGCCTGATCGCTTCCGACTACCTGGTGGCGACCCCTGACTCACAACGCGCGCTGGCTACCTTCCTACGTTGCGACCACGGCCAGCACTTAGTGGATCACCACTGCCTGTTCGTGATTGGCGCAGGTGAAACAGGAGTCCATCACTGCTCCTTCGAAGTCGAGGATTTTGATGCCCTGGCCAGTGCCCACGACTACCTCGAGCAGCGCGGAGCGCGCTTGGTGTGCGGCATAGGTCGACACCTGTTGGGCAGCCAGATTTACGACTACTGGCTGGACCCCTTCGGTTTTCGCGTCGAGCACTACACCGACGGTGATGTGGTTGACGCCGAGCATCGGCCGGGCTTCCACGCGGTGACCGCCGAAGAAACCACACAATGGGGCATGCCGCCCCCTCCGGACTTCTTTACCTGATTACGGTAACCGGACCGCTATTACCCGGCTTGCGCTACGTATGTGGTGTCTGCCAACTCCCGTCTTCTGTTTGGAATCCACCGATGAAAAAGATAGCAATCACCAGCCCTCATGTCGCCGAGCCTGCACCAGGCATGTGGAGCAACTGCATCAAGGTCGGCGAGACTTTGTACGTCTCCGGCCTGACCTCCCGTGGCGAGGATGGCAAGACCATCGGCGGCGCCGATGAAAGTGAACAGGCCACCATCATCTTCGACAAGATGAAAGCCTTGCTCGAAGCCGCCAACGCGAAGATGGACGACGTGGTGAAGATGACCATCTTCGTCACCGACATCACCCGCAACACCCTGGTTTGGGACGTGCGCAAACGCTACTTCACTGGGGCCTTCCCGGCTTGCAGCCTGGTGGAAGTCAGTGCCCTGGCGACTCCGGCGATAAAGATCGAAATCGAGGCGGTGGCCGTGATCGGGAGTGCTCAGTGAGATGAAGATCATAGCCTTTGAATACGCCGGACGGCGGCGATTGGGCCTGGTGCAGGCCGAGGGTGTCCAGGTGCTTGAGGACGTGGTCGATATTGAGGAGCTTATCCACCTGCCCGAGCGTTTGCAGGTCGACTCCTCGCTGCCGTTGCTGGCCGTTGAGCAGTTGGTGCTGCTGTCGGTGATCCGCCCTCGACGCAATCTGTTCTGTGTGGGTTGGAACTACCGCAAACATTTCGATGAAAGCATCGGCAAGCGCGAAGGGCAGGGCCCGGAGACACTGCCCGAGGTGCCGACCTTCTTCACCAAGGCCACCACCACCGTGGCTTCGGCGGTGGATGACCTGCCGTTGCACCCCGAGCTGAGTAGCAAGCTGGATTGGGAAGTCGAGTTGGCTGTGGTGTTGGGGCGCGGCGGTCGAGATATCCCCGAAGACCAGGCTATGGCCCATGTTTACGGCTACACCGTGGCCAACGACATCAGCGCCCGCGATCTGCAGCGCGCCCACGGCGCCCAATGGTTTAAGGGCAAGAGCTTGGATGGTACTTGCCCCCTCGGCCCGGTATTGCTGACCGCTGACGAAATTGCCAACCCTCAGGCGTTGCGCATCAGTTGCCGGATCAACGGCCAAACCGTGCAGAGCGACAGCACCGCCAACCAGATTTTCCCCATCGCGCGGTTGATCGCCGAGCTGTCCCGGGGCATGACCCTGTTGGCCGGCGACGTAATCCTTACCGGCACCCCCGACGGCATTGGCGCGGCGCGCACGCCGCCAGTATTTCTCAGGGAAGGGGACCGCATTGAAAGTGAAGTCGAGGGCATTGGTTGCATGCGCAACCAGGTCTTTGGCGCGCTGTCGGCGGCCACTTCTTCGTACCGTATCGCCTCCCTGAATTGCGAGTGAATGGCATGAGTATCGATCAAAGCAAGGTGTTTGCAGAACTGTCCCTTCAAGCCGTCAACCCCGGTGCCCACGATAGCCAGCACGGCTGGTCCACGGCCAGCGGCGCGACCTTCGATGTGATCAACCCGGCTACTGAAGAGCGTCTGGCGCAAGTAGTTGCGGCCACTGCCGAGGATTTGGAGCGGGTTACCCAGACGGCCGTGGCAGCCCAGCAACGCTGGCGCATGGTGCCGGCGCCGCGTCGCGGTGAACTGGTGGCGCGCATTGGTGAATTGTGCAAACAGCACCACCAAGCGCTGGCGGCCATTGTGGCCTTGGAAACTGGCAAATCCTTGGCCGAAGGCATGGGTGAAGTGCGTGAAGTGATCGACATGGCGATTCTCGCTGCCGGTCAGTCGCGCATGCTGTATGGCTTCACCCAGCAGTCGCAGCGGCCGCAACACCGAATGTACGACCAGTGGCTACCGCTGGGGGTGGTGGGGATCATTTCTGCCTACAACTTCCCGGCGGCGGTCTGGGCGCAGAACGGTTTTCTTTCAGCCATCGGTGGCAACACGGTGATCTGGAAACCCAGCCCCAAGGTGCCGTTGACCGCTCTGGCCTTGCAGCACTTGTGCGCCATCGCCATGACCGAATTGGGTCAAGACGGGGTGTTCTCCCTGGTGATCCCGCAAGCCAACGAGGTGGCTGAACAGCTGGTGCATGACACCCGCGTCGCACTGATTTCCTTCACCGGCTCCAGCCCGGTAGGGCGCAAGGTGGCGCAGATCGTGGGCTCGACTTTGGGCCGGCGCAGTTTGCTGGAGTGCTCCGGCAACAATGGTTGCATCGTCGATGAAACCGCCGACCTAGAACTGGCCGCCGCCGCCATTGCCTTTGGCGCCGTGGGCACTTCTGGCCAGCGTTGCACCAGTACCCGTCGGGTAATCGCCCAACGCTCTATCGCCGGGCCCTTGGTGGAACTGCTAAAGAAAGCCTACAGCCGCATTGTCGTCGGTGACCCTGCGGTGCAGGGCAATCTAGTGGGGCCACTGGTGGACCGCGCTGCTGCCGGGCACTTCGAGCGTTCTGTGGCCGAGGCGGTGGCCTTGGGTGGGCAGGTCGCTTTTGGCGGCAAGCGCATGGACCGTCCGGGTTATTTCGTTGAGCCGACCATCATCGTCAACGCCCAGAACGACTGGCCCTGCGTGCAGGAAGAAACCTTCGCCCCGCTGATCTACGTGATCGAGTACGACGACTTGGCCGAAGCCATCGCCTTGCACAACGGCGTGGTCCAGGGCTTGGCATCGGGGATCCACAGCAACCACCTGGGCAACATCGAACTGTTCCTTTCGGCGGCCGGCAGCGACTGCGGCATTGCCAAGGTAAACATGGGCACCACCGGGGCCGATGTCGGCGCCGCGTTTGGTGGAGAGAAGGAAACCGGGGGCGGGCGGACCGCTGGCTCGGACGCCTGGAAGGGTTACATGCGCCGGCAGAGCGTGTGCATCAACTGGGGCAAGGAAAGCCCTTGGAACCATCTGCTGAACGACTGAACCTGACAGGCCTGGAGCCAAGACCATGACTGCGTATTTCATTGCATTCGGCACCGTCAAGGACCCCGACAAGCTAGCTGAATACATCGAGCGCTCCGGCCCTTCGGTGGCTGAGTTTGGCGGAGAGTTCGTTGGCGTCAGTGACCAGACCCACGTGCTGGTGGGCGTGCACCCGTATCCGCGCACGGCGATGTTCACCTTTCCCGATGCGGATGCGTGTCGTGCTTGGTTCGAGTCGCCGATGTATCACCAGCTGGAAGGGTTGCGCGAAGCCGCTGCGGATTTTGTGTTTCTAGTGTTTGACGTTTGACAGGGGGCGGCCGCCTGCAGGCGGTCGAGGCTGATGCGGGATCGGCGGGTTGCCCGCCACTACACCGATGATTCACAACGAGGGGAACAGCATGCACAAGACCATAAGAATAGCTTTGCAATTGTCCACTTTAATCACCGTCCTGGGCAGCGTTACGGCGCAGGCCGGGGTAGCCGACCAGACCAGCATTGCGGTGTTGGCCATGGACCCGCCACGGCAGACCGCAGTTGAGCCGTTTCACGGCAAACCGGCGGTCTACAACCTACTAAAACCCAATGAAGTGACCCAGAAGTGGAACCTTTGCGCGCTGTTTCCACACACCACCAATGACGTGTTGCGAGCCTACCTATATGGCACCGTGGAGCAGGCTAAGCACTTAGGGGCACAGTTGACCATTTACGATGCCGGCGGCTACGCCAATATCGACAAGCAAATGGCCCAGTTCGATAACTGCCTGACTTTGGGCGCTCAGGCGATCCTAATGTTTTCGGTATCTCCCAACGGCATGAACCAGAAGATCGAGCAGGCCCGAGCCAAGGGCATCAAGGTGGTTGACCTTAACACTGGCGTGGCCACGGCCACCGATGCCCGGGTGGTGGTGACCTACAAGGAAGTCGGCAAGCTAATCGGTGATGCCCTGGCGAGCAAGCATCCAGCAGGTTCCGGGGTGACGCCGGTGGTGCTGATGCCTGGGCCGGCCGGTGTTTCCTGGTCTGAAGACAGCGTGGTGGGCTTCAAGGATGCCATCGCTGGTTCCGACATCAAGCTGGAGAAAGTCATCTACGGTCAGAGCGGCCGGCTGGACCAGCAACCCTTGGTGGAAAACGTGCTGGTGACCTACCCCGGGGTCAAATACATCGTCGGCATGGGCAGCACCATCGAGGCTGCGCTAACCACGTTGCGTGAGCGCGGCAAGCTCGGCGAAGTCGGCCTCTATGCCACCTTTATCACTGCCGACTTGCTCAAACCTGTGCGCAGCGGGGACGTGGCCGGCGTGGTGGTGGAAAACTCGGTGTCAATCAACCAGATCGCCGTCGACATGGCGGTACGCAGCCTGGAGAACACGCTGCAATTGCGCGACGCGATTCCTGCGGTGCAGATGATGGACAAAAGCAACGTCGATAGCCTTAGCGATGCGGCCTTTGCTCCGCGCTCATGGAAAGCCCAGCTTAAGGTCGATTAAGCAACCTGCCCAACCACACTTATTTGCTAGAGGAATTACCGTATGCCACCACGTATTCTTCCGCTGGACCGCCAAGACTTGCCGCAGTTCGAAAGTGCCTTCCAGGGCATGATCGACTCCATCGGCTACGTCCCCAACAGCTTCTTCACCATGGGTCGCGCGCCATTGCTGCTCAAGGCCGTAGACGCCATGAGCGACGCTGCCTGGTATCCGAGCACGGTCGAGGAACCGGTGCGGCGCCTGGTGACCTTCGCCTACAGCCAGTTCTCCCAATCGCACTACAGCGCCGCCCACTGCGCTTGCGGTGCTCCGGAGCTGGGGTTGCCCTTAGAAAAACTATTGGCGATTCACGCCTACGAAACCTCACCGCTATACGACGAGCGTGAGCGGGCCTTGCTGCGTTTGTGTCGCCATGCGGCGCGAATTCCCGGTGAAGTCAGCGATCAGGACGTCAACGACCTTAAGGCATTTTTCTCCGATGAACAGGTGATCTTCATCACCACGCTGATCTGCTACATGGCCTTCCTCAACAAATGGAACGAGATCATCGGCACGCGTCTTGAGGATATCCCCCACGAGTGGGCCAAGGCCCATATCCAGCCAGTGGGCTGGAAGCCCGGCCACTGATGCACTGAACACCACAACGATAAGAACGCCACCCGGGCAGCCTGCCCGGATGAGCGCATAACATGGGAGACAACCACTGTGATGCATGCCCTTGTCAATAACAGCCAGGTTTTATCGGCCGATTCCGTGCCGCCGGCGTTCGCCCAGGGCACGGTATTTCGCGTCGAGGGGTTGAGTAAACGTTTTGGTGCGGTGCAGGCCTTGTCCAACATGGCTTTCGAGCTGCGTCGGGGTGAGGTTCACGTGCTGTTCGGCGAGAATGGTGCCGGAAAATCAACCCTAATCAATATGATTGCCGGGGCTCTACAGCCCGACAGCGGTTGCTTGTTGCTCAACGAGATGCCGGTGGCGTTTCGTGATGTGCAGGACGCACGTCGCCACGGCATTGCAGCGATGTTCCAAGAGTTCAGCCTAGCTCCCACCTTGAGTGTGGAGGAGAACGTATTGTTGGGCGCCGAGCCTCGGCGCTGGATCTTCATCAATATTGCCGAACGGCGCCGACGGGTGCGTGCCGCTTTGGCCCGCTTCGGCTTCGACTTGGACCTGCACGCCTCGGTCAGCCAGCTGTCCCGGGCCCAGCAGCAAATGGTCGAAATGACTAAGGCACTGCTGACTGAGCCGAAGATTCTGATCCTCGATGAGCCGACCGCATCGTTGTCGGAGAAGGAAACCGAGGCCCTGTTCGAGCTGGTCAACCGCCTGCGCGAGCAAGGCGTGAGCATTATTTACATTACCCACCGGATCAAGGAGATCTACCGCATCTCCGACCGCATTACGGTGATGCGTGACGGCCAGTTCATCAGCACCGTCCAGACCTCGGAGATCGCCGAGGAGCAACTGGTGCAACTGATGACCGGGCGCTGCTTCGAAGCCTTCTATCCGCAAATCCTATATCGGCCGGGGCCGTGCCTGTTGAGCTTGCACAACCTCAGTAGCCAAGACGGTTCGGTCCGTGAGGTGAGCCTACGGGTGTGCGCTGGCGAGGTTGTCGGACTGGCGGGTCTTGTGGGTTGCGGCAAATCGGAAATTGGCCGCGCGGTGTTTGGTCTAGTGGCTATTGCCGCGGGTGAGGTACAGGTGAGCGGTAGTCCCAGCCTGCGGCCGACCCCGCGCAAAATGCTTGATCGCGGCCTGGCGTATATCACCTCGGACCGGCGTAACGAAGGCTTGATGATGCTGCGCCCGACTCAGGAAAACATCACCCTGTCTGCACTGCGCCTGAGTTCTCTGTCCTTCGGCGGTTGGTTGCGCATGGGCGCCGAGCGCGAGGCCGCCAGCGACTTGGGGCAGCGCATGCGTGTGCACCCGCTGAACTTAGACGGGCACGTTGGACGCTATTCCGGTGGCAACCAACAAAAGGTGCTGATTGCCAAGGCGCTGTCGCGCGACACCCAGGTGTTTATTTTCGACGAGCCCACCGTGGGCATTGATGTCTCGGCCCGGGTAGAGGTCTACGCCTGTATCAAGGCCCTGGCCGAGGCCGGTCACGCCGTGGTGATCATCAGTTCTGATCTGCCCGAGGTGCTCAACCTCAGCCACCGCCTTTATGTGGTCAGAGACGGTCGTATCGTCGACCACATGGATAAACCTGAGATCACCGAAACCCGTGCCTTACACGGCTTCTTCGGTACCCCTATCTTCTCCACAGCAGGAGCCGAGTCATGATTCATCCCACTCCCGAGTCCAATCTCGTGGCGCCCGCCAGCTTCAACGCGAGAGCCCTGGCAAAGCGCCTGTTTGTCAGCCTGGGCATTCTACCGTTGTTGTTAACGGTGACCTTGGTGTATTTCGCGGTCAACGAACCACGCTTCCTGTCGTTGGACAACCTGTCCAACGTGATGCGGGTCTCGACCTTCCTGATCATCGTAGCGATGGGGCAGATGCTGGTGATTCTGACGGCCGGCCTGGACCTTTCGGTGGGTTCGATCATCGGTTTTGTCGGTGTTGTCACCGCCAGCCTGATGCTGCACTTACTGGACACCTACCCGCAAGCAGTGGGGCTGGCTATCGGTCTGTCGGTTGCCGGTGGCTTGCTGGCCGGGGTGCTGGTGGGCGCGGTCAATGGCATTGGCGTGTCCTTGCTCAAAGTGTCGCCGTTCATGATGACACTGGGCACCATGACCAGCCTGGTGGGGATCTCCCTGAGCCTGACCAGCGGCTTGCCGGTGACCGGTATCCCGGATGAGTTTATGCAGCTGTTCGGCTATGGCCGGGTGTTGGGCATGACCCCGCCGGTGCTGATCACCTTGGTACTGTTCGTGATCATCTGGTTGTTGCTCAACCGCACCACCAGCGGGCGTTACTTCTATGCGGTGGGAGCAAATCTACGGGCTGCGCAGCTGTCCGGGATCTCCACCCGCTGGCAGTTGTTCTTGGCCTACGCCCTGTCCGGTCTGTTGGCTGCGGTGGTGGGAGTATTGTTCCTGGCCCGCACTGGTTCGGCCGAAGCCTTGAACGGCCAGCCGTTCGGCCTACAGGCAATCGCCGCCTGCGTGATTGGTGGTGTATCGCTGTTCGGTGGCATCGGCAAGGTGCGCGATGTGCTGTTGGGTGCGCTGTTTATTACCATTTTGACCAACGGCATGGACCTGATTCGCATCGAGTCCTATGTGCAGCAGATCGTCCTCGGGGCGGTGCTGATCCTGTCACTGGTGGCCGATCAACTGCGCTTGCGTTGGACCTGCTGAGGAGCACGTTATGCCTTTACAACTCGAACAGAATCGTCGTGTGGTGCGCGAGTTTCTCGACTTGGTTTTCAACCAGCACGCGGTGGACGAGGGTATTGCCCGATGCATGGGCCCGACCTATCGCCAGCACAACCCGCAGGTGGCCGATGGCGTGGAAAGTTTTCGGCAATTTTTCACTGCGTTTTTTCGCGACTTCCCCCAGTCGCGCCTAGAAATAAAGCGCCTGATCGCCGAAGGCGACATGGTGGCCGTGCATTTGCATTGGCAAAGCCATCCGGAGCAAGCCGGCGATGCGGTGATGGATTTTTTCCGTCTCAAGGAAGGGCGCATCGTCGAGCACTGGGATGTCATTCAACCGGTCGCCGCGCAGTCAGCCAATCACAACTCAATGTTCTGAAATCGGAGTTTCTCAGGAGCCTTAACCATGACCCTAGCCGACTCCATTGACTGGATCAGCCGCTGCGCGATCGCCTTCTATTTTCTGTGGGCGGCCCTGTTCAACTTCAATAGCCGTGAGTTTCAGCTCAGCGAGTTCAAGCGGATCGGTATGCCTTTGGGCGTACCGTTGCTGGCGATCGGTTTGTTGATGCTAGTGGGCGGCAGCTTGTTGCTGCTCTACCCAGCCACGGTGATCAGCGGGGCGCTGCTGCTTATTATGTTTATTGCCAGCGCCGACCTGATGTTCCACCGCTACTGGACCTACGCCGACCCCAATGAGCAGGTCCTGCACAAGTTTTTTCTATTCGAGCACGTGGCCTTGATCGGTGGCTTGCTCGGCATCATCAGCGGCCGTCTGTAGTTCGCCAGCCCTTAAGGAGCAGTGAGTGATGAGCAAGCAAAATCTTCAAACCGATGTGATTGTGGTTGGATCGGGCGCTGGCGGTGCCGCAGTGGCCGGGCGCCTAGGGCGAGCTGGTAAGCGGGTAATCGTAGTCGAGGCCGGGCCGCTACGTTTTGGCTCCACGGGTGGGCATGCGCGCAACCTGGATGTCAGTGAAGCCGGGATGCTGGCTTACGCCAAGGAAGTAACGAAGGAGTGGGTGTTCCCCTGTGGTAGCGCCACGCCGGTACAGGGATTGCCGGGTTTTTTGGTCAGTCATGGCGCGGGCGGTTCATTCTCGCTCTGGTGTTCAAACGCGCCGGCGCCGGATGTTTCAGAGCTGCCGGCCTGGATGGACCCAGCTGATTGGGCCGATTACTTGGGGCAGGCTGCACAGATCATGCACATCGACCCGGACATCGCCCGAGGCGGGGTGCGCGCCGAGCGCATCCTTGCTGCTACCCGCGCCGTAGTCGGCAGTTTACCAGCGGGGCGCGAGGTGCAGCCTATGCCCATCGCCGCACGGCGAGTTGACGGCCGCTTGAAGTACACCTCCAGTGATGACTTGCTAGCCCAGGCTGAAGGTGGGTTGGCACCGCTACTGATCGCCGAACACATTGTGCAGCGGGTGCTGCACAGCAATGGCCGGGCAACAGGTGTGGTCGCCATGCCACGTAACGGCGGCGAGCCTCTGGTGATTGAGGCCGGTGCAGTGGTGATCGCCAGCGGCACCTTAGCCAGTGCCCAGTTGATCCAGGCCTCGGACATTGATGCTGGCCCAGCCCTGGGCCGTCATCTGCTGGATCACCCGACCATCTCCACCCGTGTTTTGCTGCGGCCGGAGATCCTGGCGGATGTGCCCGCGCAAGACCCGGTGTTTTCAATCTGGGTCCCGCATTCGGCGGCACATCCTTGGCAGACTGAAGTATTCCGTTTTCCCCAGACCCCGCCGACCGGCACCCGCGACGAAGACGGTGCCGATGTCACGACCTTTGTCGCGATGGACGAGAACCCGGATAACCGCTTGTTCTTCGAACCAGGGGTCAAGGACGCCTTTGGTCTGCCCCAGGTCCGCGTGCAACTGAGTCACACCGCCGCCGACACCCAGCGCATAAGCCTGGCCATGGCGGAAAACTACCGGGTTTGCGCCTCCGTGGGCGATACCTTGCGTGGCGCCGGTGTGGTGCTCTACGGCGCCGGCGGTTCGGCGCACTTGATGGGATCGTGCCGCATGGGCGCCAAGGACGACGGCAGCAGCGTGGTCAACGGCAGCGGGCAGGTGTGGGCCATGGACAACCTGTTTGTGGCCGGCAATGCTGTACTGGGCACCTCCAACAGCTCCAACCCGACATTCACCCTGGTCGCGGCAGCCTTGCGTACGGCGGATCGAATCCTCGCCACATGTTAGGCACCGCGGCTCAATGGGCTCGGCACGTAGAAGGAAAACCTCATGGCAAGGCTCGATTGGTACATCCGCGCGGGGCTCAAGCCCCGGCACCTGCAACTGTTGGTGGCGATCGACGACCTAGGGCAGTTGACTAAGGTCGCCGAGTTGCTCAATGTCACCCAGCCGGCAGTGTCCAAGGCTCTCAACGAATTGCAGACCGGGCTCGGTCTGAAACTGTTCGACCGCACAGGTCGCGGGCTGACCCCCACGGCCTATGGCGAGTGCCTGATTCGCCACGCACGCTCGATCCTCGCCGACCTCAGCGTGACCGGCGAGGAGTTACAAGCCTTGGCAGCGGGGCGCACCAGTAAGGTCAACCTCGGGGCGTTGCCTGCGGCGGCGGGGGCCATCGTGCCCCGCGCCCTAGCCTTGCTGCAGAAAGAGTCGCCGGGGACTTCGGTGTTCATTCGCGAAGCCAGCATGGACCTGCTGCTGCAGGAGTTGCGCGCTGGCACCATCGACTTGATCTGCGGCACCTTGCCGGCCAAGCGTGTAGGCCTAGACGTGGACGAAAAGGTCTTGTCGGAAGACAACACGGTGGCGGTGGTCGGGCCGCAGCACCCCTTTGCCAAACGTACGGATGTCACCTGGTCGGACCTAGTGGAGTTTCCCTGGGTGTTGCCGCCTTCTGGATCATTGTTGCAGGCGCCGTTACTGGCGAGCTTTCGCCGCCACGGCGTGCCGTTGCCAACCACTTATATCGAAACCTTATCGGCCAACGTAATCCAGAGCTTTATTCACGAAACCGACTCGATTGCCTTTCTCTCCGGCTCCATTGCTTCGGACTACGAGCAACGTGGGCTGTTGTCGATCCTACCCCTTGCCTTGCCGCGCCTAGTTCGTCCGGTTGGGGTGCTGTGGTTGACACACCGACCACCCAACGAAGCCACCTGCCATTTGGTTGCGTGCATGGAAAAAGCTGCGGCCAATATGAGCCCGCATGTGCCGTTTTACGATGAGCCGGAAGATGAGTTTGAAAACGTGCCGGTGGGCATTTAATACCGATTGAACAGAGTGGATGGTTATATCGAGTGCCGATTTATTCAGTGGTTATCCAACCGTATGGATTCGATACTCAAACTTGAACGCTAGTTGATATCTAGCG
>Ga0308163_10002748_pt1 | contig 15568 bp, 13 predicted proteins | sample PhyTR1_FD_201037 | JGI IMG/M metagenome (GOLD analysis project Ga0308163, IMG submission 201037) | Phyllosphere microbial communities from UC Gill Tract Community Farm, Albany, California, United States - DLSLT.R1 | ecosystem: Host-associated > Plants > Phyllosphere > Unclassified | place: USA...
CACGGCAGCTCGGGTTGTCGTCCGAAGACGTGGCGAACCTGATGAACAGCATCGTCAGCGGCGCGCCGCTGACCCAGGTCAATGACGACATCTACTTGATCAACGTGGTCGGCCGGGCGGTGAGTTCGGAACGCGGTACGCCGGAAACCCTGCAGAACCTGCAGATTGTCACGCCCAACGGCACGTCGATCCCGCTGCTGGCGTTCGCCACCGTGCGTTATGAGCTGGAGCAGCCGCTGGTGTGGCGTCGCGACCGCTTGCCGACCATTACCATCAAGGCATCGGTACGCGACGAGATCCAGCCGACCGACTTGGTGAAACTGCTCAAGCCGTCGATTGATGCCTTTGCCGACAAGCTGCCCGTTGGCTACAAAGTCGCCACGGGCGGTACGGTCGAGGAAAGCGGCAAGGCCCAGGGGCCGATTGCCAAGGTTCTGCCATTGATGCTGTTTTTGATGGCGACCTTTCTGATGATCCAGCTGCACAGCGTGCAGAAAATGTTCCTGGTGGCGAGTGTTGCGCCGCTGGGGTTGATCGGCGTGGTGCTGGCGCTGGTGCCGACGGGCACACCGATGGGCTTCGTGGCGATCCTGGGGATTCTGGCGTTGATCGGCATCATCATCCGCAACTCGGTGATCCTCGTGACGCAGATCGATGAGTTCGAGAGAAATGGTTCGACGCCGTGGGATGCGGTGGTGGAAGCGACCGAGCACCGGCGCCGGCCGATCCTGCTGACCGCCGCGGCGGCGAGCATGGGCATGATCCCGATTGCCCGGGAAGTGTTCTGGGGGCCGATGGCTTACGCGATGATTGGCGGGATCGTGGTGGCGACGCTGCTCACGCTACTGTTTTTGCCGGCGCTGTATGTGGCCTGGTACAAGATTCGCGAACCGAAGAAAGAGGCCGCTTAAGGCAAAAGCAAAAGATCGCAGCCTGCGGCAGCTCCTACCGGTAATCCCATGTAGGCGCTGCCGAAGGCTGCGATCTTTTGATCTTCAGCCAACCCGCCGCCAGACACTGGCCAGCCAAGGCTGCTGCTCCCGCGGCAGCCCCGCCGGCCGGTAGTAATGCTCAAGCTCGACAAAACCCGCCGCCGTCAGCAACCCGCGCCACGCCTCCAGATCGTGATACGAGCCATACCGTGACCCGTTCCAGCCCTCACGGTTATCTCCACGCGGATTGGAGCTGAACAACACGCCATCCGGCTTCAGCGTGCCGTGCAGTTGCTTGAGCACCCGCGGCAACTCCTGCAGCGGCACATGAAACAGCACCGCGTTGGCGAAGATCCCGTCGAAGCGCTCGGCTGGTAGATCGAGTTTCAGAAAATCCTGGCACCACACCTCGCAGCCACTGTCAGCCCGCGCCATCTGCGCGAATTTTTCTGCGCCGTCGAGGCCTACGGCGATGTGGCCCATGCGCGTGAATGTCTGCAAGTCCCGCCCCGGCCCGCAGCCGAAATCGAGAATCGTGAACGGCGCCGTACTGTGGATGTGCCGAAGCAGCGCGTCGATGTTCTGGCTGACATCGTGATCGCGGGTGCCTTCGCGGAAGTCTTCGGCCACCGAGTTGTAATGGCCGAGGGTGGTGGCGGTGATCTGGTCCAGATCGGTGGGGGTCTGTTTCATGGGGCGGACTATTTGGGGGAGTTGAGCAGACTATAAGCGCTTTCGCGCTTTAAAAGATCGCAGCCTTCGGCAGTTCCTACAGAAGACCGCATTCCCCTGTAGGAGCTGCCGAAGGCTGCGATCTTTTGATCTTGCTTCAACGCTTGTTCAAGCCCCGCGCCAAACGATCCCCGCCCAACTGAATCACCGCCACCAACGCCACCAGCAACACGATCACCGTCAACATGATCTGGCTGTCAAAGCGCTGATACCCATAACGGTAAGCAATGTCGCCCAAACCGCCGGCCCCAATCGCCCCGGCCATGGCCGACGAGTTGATCATCGTCACCAGGGTGATGGTGAAACCGCCAACAATCCCCGGTAGCGCTTCGGGCAACAGCACATGCCAGACAATGTGCCAGCGTCGGCAACCCATGGCTTGCGCGGCCTCGATCAAACCGTGGTCAACCTCACGCAGACTCACTTCGGCAATCCGCGCAAAGAATGGCGTCGCGGCAATCGTCAGCGGCACCACGGCCGCCCACACGCCGTAGGTAGTGCCGACAATCAGCCGGGTGAACGGAATCAGCGCGACCATCAGAATCAGAAACGGGATCGAACGAAACAGGTTCACGAACGCGCCCAAGGCACGGTTGAGCACTGGCGCTTGATAGATCCCGCCCTTGTCGCTGGTGACCAGAATCACCGCCATCGGAATCCCCACCAGCAAGGCGATCAGCGACGACACGCCGACCATCAGAAAGGTGTCGATGAAACCCTGCAGCAAGCGATCAAACCACATAACCCAACACCTCCACCCGTTGCGCCCATTGCCCGGCGCGATCGCGCAATTGCTCGGCGCTCGCCGCCGAACCGCTCACGGCCAGCAGCAATTGCCCCAGCGCATGGCCCTGAATCCGCTCCACGCCACCCTGCAACAACTTCACGCGACCACCGAGGGCGGCGAACAACGCCGCCAGATCCGGCTCGTCACTGGCGCTGCCGGTGAATTGCAGGCGCAGCACCACCGATGCCTCGGAGGAGGGTGGTGAGGCATGCAGACGGTTTTGCAGTTCTTCCGGCAAGGCGTGTTGCAGTGGTGCGAGCAAGGTCTGGCTGACCTCGTGTTGCGGATTGCCGAACACCTCCCAGACCGGGCCTTGCTCGACGATCCGCCCGTGTTCCAGCACCACCACGCGGTCGCAGATTTCGCGGATCACCGCCATTTCGTGGGTGATCAACACGATAGTCAGGCCCAGGCGCTGGTTGATCTCGCGCAGCAGGCTGAGGATCGACTGGGTGGTCTCCGGGTCCAGCGCCGAGGTCGCCTCGTCGCACAGCAGAATGTCCGGGTCATGCACCAGCGCGCGGGCGATGCCGACACGTTGTTTCTGCCCGCCGGAGAGCTGCGCCGGATAAGCCTTGTGCTTGGCTTGCAGACCGACCAGTTCAAGCAGTTCGCGGACTTTCTGTTCGCGCTGTTCTTTCGGTACGCCAGCGACTTTCAGCGGCAGTTCGACGTTCTTCCAGACCGTCTTCGCCGACATCAAGTTGAAGTGCTGGAAGATCATGCCGATGCGTCGGCGCAGGTTGACCAGGCGATCCTCATCGAACTCGCCGATGTCGACCTGATCGATCAGCACCCGGCCCGACGTCGGTTGCTCCAGACGGTTGATCGTACGGATCAGCGACGACTTGCCGGCGCCACTGCGGCCGATGATGCCGAACACCTCGCCGCGCTGGATCGCCAGATCGATGCCTTGCAGGGCCGCGACCGGACCTTGCCGGCCATCGTAGGTTTTACCCAGGCCGATGAAGCGGATGTGGGCACGATTCAGCTCGGGGTGCAGTTCGGTTTTTTCAGCATTTTTGGGCTCTGGAATCTCCAGTCGCCGTTGGATCGCGGCCGTCATCCTCAGCTTTCCCAACCGGCCTGGTACAGCTTGCCGTGGGCCTTATCCAGCGCGGCACGCACGGCCGGCGAGTGCTGGTAGATGTCGACGAACTTGATCAGGCGCGGATCGTCTTTGCTTTTCGGCTGGATCACGAACTGGATCACGTATTCCTTGTGGTCGAGGCCATCGAACAGCAAGGCGGAACCGGCATCGAAGGTTTTCGCCAGACGGATGTAGGCCGGGTAGCCCTGGACCAGATCGGCGTCGTCATAGGCGCGCACCAGTTGCACGGCTTCCACTTGCAGGATTTTGATCTTCTTCGGGTTGGCGACGATGTCGTCTTCGGTGGCTTTGTAGCCGACGCCCGGTTTGAGCGTGATCAGCCCCGCCTTGGCCAGCAGTTGCAGACCGCGCCCGCTGTTGATCGGGTCGTTGGCGATGGCGACGCTGGCGCCCTCGGGCAACTCGTCGAAGCTTTTGTATTTCTTCGAGTAGAGGCCGACGTTGTTGATGATCCCCGGGGCAAATGGCACCAGATCAAAACCGGAGGCGGCCTTGGCGTTTTCGAGGAACGGGATGTGCTGGAAGTAGTTCACGTCGATGTCGCCGGCGGCGAGGCTGACGTTGGGCGCGATCCAGTCGGTGAACTCCACCAGCTCGACTTTCAGGCCTTGTTTGGAGGCCTCTTCGACGGCGGCTTCCAGCGGAATGGCGAAGGCGGCGGTGGTGCCGATTTTCAGTGGAGCATCGGCGGCGAATACCGCCGAGCTGAACAGGCCGAAGGCCAGGGCCAGTGCTTTGACTGGGTGGGTCAGGAATTTCTGGGGCATGGTGTTTTTTCCAGTCAGTGCATGAAGTTTGTGGAGTCTGGTCGGGCCTCGTCGCGAGCAGGCTCACTCCTACATTTGGAATGCGTTTCCCCTGTAGGAGCGAGCTTGCTCGCGAAGCTTTTAATGCCGGTACGCAGCAGCGGTGTGTTGCTCGGGGAGTTGCGCCGCCCCGTGAAACAGCTTCTCGCGCAAGCTGCCACTGTCATACGCGGTCTTGTACGACCCACGTCGTTGCAGCTCGGGGATCACCAGTTCAATGAAATCGACATAGCTTTCCGGGGTGACGATGCGGGTCAGGTTGAAGCCGTCCAGACCGGTTTCGGCGATCCACGACTCCAGCTCGTCTGCCACTTGCTCAGGCGAGCCGACCACGGTGATGTAGCGGCCGCCGAGGGCGTGCTGGTCGAGCAATTTGCGCCGGGTCCAGTCGTTGTTTTGCAGGTTTTTGGTGGCGGACTGGATGGCGTTGCTTTTCACGTACTGGATCGGCTCGTCGATTTCGTACTGGGAAAAATCGATGCCGGTGGAAGCCGAAAAGTGCGCCACACCGGCCTCGGCACTGGCGTAGCTCAGGTACTCGGCGTGCTTGGCCCACGCGGCTTCTTCGGTCTCGCCGACAATCACGTTGAGGCCCATGAACACCTTGATGTCTTCGCGGTTGCGCCCGGCCTCGACGGCGCTGGCGCGGACCTTGTCCACTTGCACCCTGGTCGACGCTTTGTTCTGGCCGCTGATGAACACGCACTCGGCGTGACGCCCGGCGAACAGCAGGCCGCGATCGGAACTGCCGGCCTGGAACAGCACCGGCGTACGCTGCGGTGACGGCTCGCAGAGGTGGTAACCCTCGACCTGGTAGAACTCGCCCTTGTGCTCGACCTTGTGCACTTTCTCCGGTTGCGCGTAGATCCGCTGCGCACGGTCATTGAGCACCGCGCCGTTTTCCCAACTGCCTTCCCAGAGTTTGTAGAGCACTTCCAGGTACTCGTCGGCCTGATCGTAGCGACGGTCATGCTCGACCTGCTCGCTCAGGCCCATGGCCTTGGCGGCGCTGTCGAGGTAACCGGTGACGATGTTCCAACCCACGCGACCACGGCTTAGATGATCGAGCGTGGACATGCGCCGGGCGAACAGATACGGCGGTTCGTAAGTGAGGTTGGCGGTCAGGCCGAAGCCGAGGTTTTTTGTCACCGCAGCCATGGCCGACACCAGCAGCAGCGGGTCATTGACCGGCAGCTGGATCGACTCTCTGAGCGTGACATCCACTGAGTTCTGGTAAACGTCGTACACGCCGACGATGTCGGCGATGAACAGTCCGTCGAACAGCCCGCGCTCGAGCAACTGCGCCAGTTCGGTCCAGTACTCAATGGTGTTGTAGCGCGTCGAGGTATCGCGCGGATGCGTCCACAAGCCGTGGTTGATGTGGCCGATGCAGTTCATGTTGAACGCGTTGAGCAGGATCTTCTTTTTCGCAGCGCTCATCAGATCGTCCCTCGCAGAGGAGGGTTTTCATCATTGAGGTAGTAGTTGCCCACCGCGTGATATTTCCAGCGCACCGGGTCGTGCAGGGTGTGCACCCGGGCGTTGCGCCAGTGGCGGTCGAGGCCGTGTTCGATCAGGGTCGCCTGGCTGCCGGCCAGTTCGAACAGTGTGCTGCCGGCGGCCAGGGAAATCTCGGTGCTGATCGCCCGCGCTTCGGCAACGGCAATCGAGGCGGCGGCGACGGTCTCGGCATTCAGCTCGGCTTGCGCTGCGTCGAGGAATTCACCGGCGCGTTCGAGCAGCGCTTCGGTGGCGTGCAGGCGAATGCTCAAGTGGCCGAAGCTCTTCAGGGTCAGCGGGTCTTCAGTGGCTTTGTCGTTACCCGAATCGATCCACGGACGCGTCTTGCTGCGCACAAAGTGCAGCGCGTCTTCATACGCGGCGCGGGCAATGCCGGTGTCGATGGCCGCGTGAAGAATCTGCGCCAGCGGGCCGACCGTGGTCGGACGCTCGAAGGCACTCTGGAACGGGATCACGTCTTCGGCGGCAACGTACACGTCCTCGAACACCACCGAGCCGCTGCCGGTGGTGCGCTGGCCGAAGCCGCTCCAGTCGTCGATCACCGTCAGGCCTTGGCTGTCGCGCGGGACGAACGCCAGTTGCTGCACGCCGTTTTCATCGACCACCGACGTCGGGATGCGCTGCGCGTAGATCGCGCCGGTCGCATAGAACTTGCGCCCGTTGATGCGATAGCCGTCTCCGTCGCGCTTGAGGCTGGTGACACGATCGTGGGCGGTTTTGGTACCCAGTTCCGCCAGTGCGTTGCCGAAGCGCTGGCCGCCCAGCACCTCGGCGTACAGGCGTTGTTTCTGTTCGTGGCTGCCGTTCACCCGCAGCACTTCGAGGGCATAGAAATGGTTCTGCGGAATCTGCCCGAGGGAGCCGTCGGCCTGAGCGATCAGGGCGATGACTTTGGCCAGGGTTACGTTGGACACACCGGCACCGCCGTATTCCCTGGGGACACTGATGCCCCACAGGCCGGAGCGGGAAAATACATCGAGTTCGGGCAGCGGCAGGCGCCGTTCACGATCGCGCGCCGCGCTGTCGCGTTTGAAATCTTCGGCCAGGTCGCTGGCGACGATCAGGGCTTGCTCATCGCTGGTGATGACCGCGACGGGATGGGAAAAAGTCATAGGTTTCTCCAAGGCTCTTGAGAACGTGTGCGGTCAGATCCAGGAGTGGCGAGCCGGCAACGTGCCGTTGAGGCGATAAGCGCCAACCGCGTGATATTTCCAGCGCACCGGGTCGTGCAGGGTGTGCACCCGGGCGTTGCGCCAGTGCCGGTCGAGGTTGAATTCGGCGAGGGTGGCGCGGCTGCCGGCCAGTTCGAAAAGTTTTTCGCTGGCCAGCAGCGAGATCTCGGTGGTCAGCACTTTGGCTTCGGCCACGGCAATCGAAGCGCGGGCCGCGGACTCGGCGGTAAGCGGCGCGGTGTGTACCTGATCGAGCACTTGCCCGGCCTTGCGCAGCAGCGCTTCGGCGGCGTGTAGTTCGATTTTCAGTCTGCCGATGTCGGCGATCACGTAGAGGTCATCGCTGGCGCGTTCGACCTTGGCGTCGATCCAGGGCCGGGCGCGGGTTTGGACGAACTCGATGGCATCGTCGATGGCGCCACGGGCAATGCCGGCGTCGATGGCCGCCTGAATCAGCTGCGACACCGCACCTTGGGTATTGGGCTTCTCGTTGATCTTCCAGTTGTCGACCACCAGGCTCGATTCGACGCGCACGTTGTTCAGCACAATCGTGCCGCTGGCGGTGGTGCGCTGACCGAAGCCCGACCAATCATCAACAATGCGCAGCCCCGGAGTGCCTCGACGGACGAAGGCCAGCACTTGCTTGCCGTCGTCGTTGAGTGCCTTGACGGCAACCCAGTGCGCGAACAGCGCGCCGGTGGAGTAGAACTTCTGGCCGTTGATCACGTAATCATCACCGTCGGCGGTGATTCGCGCTTTCAATTCCAGGGTGTTTTTGGTGCCGCGCTCCGGGCCGGCATTGCCGATACGCCAGCCTTCCAGAACGCTCTGGAACAGCTGCTTTTTCTGCGCTTCAGTGGCGCTGCCGAGCACCAGATTGATGATGCCGAACTGGTTTTGCGGGATCTGCCCCAGGGCCGGATCGGCCGCGGAAATGATCGCGAACACTTCGGCCAGGGTAACGAACGAAACCTGCGGGCCGCCGTACTCACGCGGGATGGCAATGCTGCCCAGGCCGCTGCGGGTGAACTGTTCGATTTCCGCCCACGGCAGCTTGCGCTGGCGGTCGCGCTTGGCGGCCTGCACGCGAGCGACTTGCGCCAGCTCATGGGCGGCCTCGATGGCTTGGGCGTCGTTGCGCAAGACCTGCGCGGGCAACAACGGTGGGGCGATGTCCAGATCAGACTGGACGTTTGCGTCTGCCAGACTGGACATCAGTGCCGCTCCTTGGCTGCACGCAATGCCCTGGCGATCTGCACTGGGGTGATTGTGTTCCGGACCATACTACCTACCTCACATCTCATGAAAAACGCCGCAAAAGTGCGGCGAACGAAAGAATGTCCGGTGGTCCGGTTCATATACCCTAAGCGTGTATAAATATTAAATAAACTAACTTTTAGGAATATGCATAGAAGGGTGTGCGGCCGTTTTGGTTAACGACTTTGGGTGGGGGGGTGGAGGACCTGTGGCGAGGGAGTTTGTCGAGTCGTCGCACCGTCCCGCTCGGCTGCGCAGCAGTCGTAAAATCTGACCCCACCACTCACCCCAAGCGGGACGATTCGACAAGCTCCCTCGCCACAAAGGTTCAGAGTTCTTTCTTGCGGGATTCAGCGGCCTTTAGCTCTTGGCGCAGTGGCACCTTCAAATAAGGATTCACGCAGCCAATCTTCAATGTCCGTGGCGGTGCCCAGCGAGAGTTGTTGCCGACCCAGTCAAGTACGCAATACGTTACGTCCAGACGCAGGTCTTCACCGCCCTCGACGATGATTGCCGGGGGCACCCAGACATGGATTGGCTGCCCGACATCCGCTGCGCTGATCCTGGGCAGGTCCATTCGTACATCGCCCCAGCGCAAGGTGATTTCGTCGTCCTCGGCCATGTTCAGGTAGGGCTCGATGGTCAGCGGGACGCCGCGTTTGATCTGATTGGGGTTCACCCCCTGGCGGCGGATGGTGTCGGGCAGCGTGACCGGCGCCAGTTGCTGATTTTCGTCACCGCACAATGTCGAAGGCTGACCACCGGGGCAGTCGAGTTTGACCTGCACCCGGGTTGCCGCCGACAGCGCCGGGCCCTGACCGACCTGCATGATCCGGTAGTGGATGCGTGCGGTGCCACTGGCAATGAAACTTTCCGGAACCCGCAGACTGACCGAGGCGCCGAGGTCTTCGCTGGTCAATACCCGGGAGGCGACGTAGCAGTTGTTCCAGAACAGTTCGATCAGGTCACCGACGTCCATGCCGGGGTAGGGCAGGACATCGATCAGCAGATGAGCGGCGGCGGCCAGGTTGATGGCGTTTTTTTGCGCGGATGCCAGGTTCGGCGCTGCCAGTTCGGGGGTAGGCGAAGTGCGGGTCATCGGGTTCTCTCCTTGAAGTCTTGCAGCGAATTCCGTTTCTTGAAAAAACAAAAGGCGTGATGAATCGGTAATACAACCGTGAACTTTTGTTCTGGTTGAGTACGGAATGATTCAACTAATTGGTGCCGGTTGGCGACTAGATAAGAGGGTGCGGGAAAGAGTGTCAATGGTCCGGATTAGTTAATCCGTAAATTACGAACTAATCAGAAACTTCCTACGCTGGTGAGGCGGGCTGCCTAGCTGTTTTGGCGAACGGAACTACGGTTTTTACGGATTTTCAGCTGTTTTCGGGCAAGCCGGTTTAAACCTTTATCCACATGCACAGGTACGTCGCAGATTGTTCTTATCTGTTGCAGAACATAGATGTAGTTGTTTGAAATGTTTGAATCTGGAAGGTTTAATATTTTGGCGGGAGAGATGAAGATAACTTCCATCCATGGAAGTTAATGGTTTGCATCAAGTTGCTCAGGCGTGATTCAGGAACTTGCTGAGAAACTGTTTGGTGCGTTGTTCTTTCGGGTTGGCAAACAACGCCTTGGCTTCACCTTGCTCGACGATCACGCCTTTGTCGAAAAACACCACACGGTTGGCCACGTCGCGGGCAAAACCCATTTCGTGGGTGACGATGACCATGGTGCGCTTTTCTTCAGCGAGGCCGCGAATGGTCGCCAGTACTTCGCCGACCAGTTCCGGGTCGAGGGCCGAGGTCGGCTCGTCGAACAGGATCACTTCCGGTTCCATCGCCAGCGCCCGGGCAATCGCCACGCGCTGTTGCTGACCGCCAGACAGGCGACGCGGATAAGCGTCCTCCTTGCCTGCCAGACCGACTTTGGCCAACAGTTTCATGCCCAAGGCGGTGGCTTGCTCGCGCGGCATCTTCTTGACCACGATCGGCCCTTCGATGACGTTTTCCAGCGCGGTACGATGGGGGAACAGGTTGAAGTTCTGGAACACGAAACCCACGTGCTGGCGCAGGTTGCGCACCAGGCTTTGCTGCTGGCTCAACGGGCGGCTGGTATCGATTTCGATATCGCCGACCTTGATCCGGCCGCTGGTGGGTTGCTCAAGGAAATTCAGGCAGCGCAGGAATGTGGTCTTGCCCGAACCGCTGGGGCCGATGATGGCCACGACCTCGCCTTCTTTCACCTCAAGATCGATGCCCTTGAGCACCTCTTGACCCTTGAACTGCTTTGTCAGTTTTTCCACGACAATCATGGGGTCAGGACTCCTGGTCGTGCCGATTGACCCGCTCTTCCAACTTGTTCTGCAGGTGCGACAGCACCGTGGCCAGAATCCAGTAGATCAGCGCGGCGGCAAGATACATGGTGAAGACTTCGAAAGTCCGGGCGGTAATGCCGATGCTCGCAGCGGCTTCCCACTGACCCCGTTCGATCGAACCGATCGCGGCACGCAGGATTTCACAGGCGTAAGCGGCCATGTTCAGCGAGAAGCCGATCAGGGCCGCTGGCAGCGGATCGAGTTCCAGACCCAATTGCGGCAAGCCGTAATAGATCACGAACAATTGCACCAGCAACGGCGTGCCGCGAAAGAACGACACGTAGATCCGGGCAAGCCAGCTGACCGATTTGAAGCGCGACAGGCGCATCAGCGCCAGCCCAAAGCCCAGCAGCAAGCCGAAGAACATGCCGCCGAGACTGAGGATCACCGTGAAGTACGCGCCCTTGAGCAGGAAGGGCGCGGAGTCGAGTGCGAGTTGGAAAGCTTCTTCCATTATTTAGTGACGTCAGCGTTGAAGTATTTCTTGGACAGCTTCTCAAGGGTACCGTCGGCACGCAGTTCGTCGAGGGCCTTGTTCACCGCAGCCAGCAGCTCCGGTTCGCCTTTACGCAGGGCAATGCCGGACTCCTGACGGGAGAAGGCTTCACCAGCGGCTACGGTTTTCGGAGCTTTCTTGGCGTATTCCAGCGCGGCCAGACGGTCAATCAGGATGGCGTCGGTGCGACCATTGTTCAGGTCGGCGAACTTGGTCGGATCATCGTCGTAGGTGCGCACGTCAGCGCCCGGCACATTGGCGCGGACCCATTGTTCGTAGTTGGTGCCCAGGCCGACACCGACCTTCTTGCCGGACAGGTCGGCAGCGGTCTTGATGTTCAGCGCAGCTTCCTTGCTCTTCAGCACCAGCGCCTGAATCCCGGAAACGGTGTAGGGCTCGGAGAAGTCATACTTCTTTTTGCGCTCGTCGGAGATGGTCACCTGGTTGACCACGACGTCCAGGCGCTTGGATTCCAGCGCGGCGAGGATGCCGTCCCACTTGGTGGGTTGAACCTTGGCTTTGACGCCCAGCTTCTGCGCCAGCGCTTCGGAGAGTTCGACTTCGAAACCGGACAGTTTGCCGTTCTCGTCAACGAAGCTGAACGGTGGGTAAGTGCCTTCCAGGCCGACGTTGATAACGCCTTTGTCCTTGATCTGCTTCAGCTGTTCACCGGCAGTTGCCTGGCCGATCAGGCCGGCGCTCAGTGCAAGGCCCAGCGAACCTACCAGCAGATTGCGACGTAGTGCGGAAAAATTCATGACAAGCCCCTGTGTTTTCTTATGGAAGACGCTTAAGGAAAGTTGGCGAATTCGGGATTTGAACGACTGCGTTATCGTGCCCTAAAGCAGCTTATGCGTCTTGCGCGAAATTCGCCTGCGGCGAGACTATAAGATGTCTGCGTTAGACTTGAAAATACTTAATATCTAATTTGATATTCACATATGGAATATATGGTTTTCACCTGTGGTGAGGGAGCTTGCTCCCGCCCGACTGCGTAGCAGTCGCAATCCCTGGCGCCATGGTTAAACTGAAAAAACGCGGAAGCAGGTTTTGGGGGCGCTGCGCACCCCGGCGGGAGCAAGCTCCCTCGCCACAAAAGCGCTTCAACCACTCAAAGAGTCTTTGTAGGCAAACAACGCCGGGGCCCCGCCGGTATGCAGGAAAATGATCGGGCCATCGTCGAAGCGCTGACGCCCGATGCCGTCGAGCAAACCGGCCATGGCCTTGCCGGTGTACACCGGATCGAGCAGCACCGCGTCCTGACTCGCCAACAGCTTCACCGCCGCCAGGGTCCCGGCATTCGGCTCGCCATACCGCGGGCCGAAGTATTCGTCCCACAACTCGACCTTGAAGTGCTCCGGCAATTTCACGCCCAGCAGATCCGCCGTGCGTTCGGCCAGACCCTGCACTTTCGGGCGCTGATCTTCTTCGCTGCGCGAAACGGTCACGCCGATCACCGGCAGTTGTGGCAAGGCTTCGCTCAATGCCAGCGCCAGACCGCTGTGGGTCCCGGCGCTGCCCGAGGCCAGCACCACGGCGGCGAAATCGAGACCGGTGTCCTTGATCTGCTCGGCCAGTTCCAGGCCGGCGCGCACGTAGCCCAACGCACCCAGTGCATTGGAGCCACCGATCGGCACCAGATAGGGTTTTTTGCCATTGCTGCGCAGGCGCACGGCGAGGGCGGCCAGTTGTTCGTCGGCATTATCGAGGTTGTCGACCCGTTCGACCTTGGTGTCGAACAGGTCCAGCAGCAGGCGATTGCCGTTGCCGGTGTAATTGCTGTCGTCGGTGCCCAGCGGATTTTCCAGCAGGGCCACGCAACCCAGGCCCAATTTGGCGGCCAGCGCGGCGGTCTGGCGCACGTGGTTCGATTGCAGGGCGCCTGCGGTGATCAGCGTGTCGGCGCCCTGGGCGAGGGCATCGGCGGCGAGGTATTCGAGTTTGCGCAGTTTGTTGCCGCCCATGGCCAGCGGCGTCAGGTCATCGCGCTTGATGTATACGTCGCGACCCAGCCAGGCGGACAGGCGTTCGAGTTTTTCCAGAGGCGTGGGTTGTCCGAGCAGGTCGAGACGGTTAAAGCGTTCCAGCTGTTGTTTGATCATGAGCCCGTACTGGCGGAGAAAGATGAAAGGACTATAGGCACGCGGTTTTACCGGGGCAACCGGCAATCGCTTATAGCCAAATGTGCTTAGGCCAGCACTATCGGTTCTTAATTCGCCGTCGCGGGCATGCCGTAAAGTAGTCGCCGTTAACGCGGCCAGACCGTCCGGCCGCCCGTGAGGAGTCTTTACCGTGAGCGAGCGTTCCAGCCATTGGCAACTGCAGACCATCGTCAGCCAACTGCGCAGTGCGCGGGATCAGTGGCGTGCACAGAATGGCCGGGCCACCGGCGAGCAGGGTGGCCGCGAGTTGCCATCCCGCGCGGCGATGGCGGAGATTCTCGAGGCGTTGTGTGGCGCGTTGTTCCCGATGCGTCTGGGGCCGGTGGATCTGCGTGAGGAGAGTGAAGACTTTTATGTCGGTCACACCCTCGACACGGCGCTGAATGCCTTGCTGGCGCAAGCCAGGCTTGAGCTGCGCTATGTCGCCCGGCACAGCGCTCAGGACGACAGCGATGTCGAGAAACAGGCGATTCGCATTATTCAGGACTTCGCCCTGGCCTTGCCGGGCCTGCGCAGCTTGCTCGACACCGACGTGCTGGCGGCCTATCACGGTGACCCGGCGGCGCGCAGTGTCGATGAAGTGCTGTTGTGCTATCCCGGGATTCTGGCGGTGATCCACCACCGTCTGGCGCATCATTTGTATCGCGCCGGGCTGCCGTTGCTGGCGCGGATCAGCGCGGAAATCGCGCACTCGGCGACGGGCATCGATATTCACCCGGGCGCGCAGATCGGCCGCAGCTTCTTCATCGACCACGGCACGGGTGTGGTGATCGGCGAAACCACGATCATCGGCGAGCGTGTACGGATCTATCAGACCGTGACACTCGGCGCCAAGCGCTTCCCGGCGGACGAGGACGGACAGTTGCAGAAGGGGCATCCACGGCATCCGATTGTCGAGGATGACGTGGTGATCTACGCCGGGGCGACGATTCTCGGGCGGATCACCATCGGCCAGGGCTCGACCATCGGCGGCAATGTCTGGCTGACCCGCAGTGTGCCGGCGGGGAGCAACCTGACCCAGGCCAATCTGCAGCATGATGACGGGACGCAGAAGTAAGACTCTGAGTCTGCGTTGCGATATCAGGCCTCATCGCCAGCAGGCTCGCTCCCACAATGCAATGCTTTTCAAATGTGGGAGCGAGCTTGCTCGCGAATGGTTTTCAGACCGAATCGGGATAATGGCATTCAGCCAATTCTCCAGTGAACGAATCCCCTCAAACCAGCGTCATACCCCTCCTTGAGCTAGCGTAGGAAAACTACCGCTTGGCCGTGCGATTAGTCCTTAGCGCCCTATCCATGTTTAACTTGAACGTTCATTCAAGTTAAACCGGTGGTTCGCTGCCCGCTCACAACAGGAGGCTTGCCTTTGCTGAGTCCGATCATTTCAGCCACGTTTCAACCCCTCGAGGTGCACCGTTCATGAGTGCATCGTCCACCCCCGCCAGCGGTCTGGTACGCATGAATCCGCCGGTGTTCTACTTCGCCGCGACGGTCATTCTGCTGTTTGGTCTCGTTGTCATCGCCATGCCGGAGCAGGCTGGAGCCTGGTTGCTGGCGGCACAAAACTGGGCGGCCAATACGGTCGGCTGGTACTACATGCTCGCGATGACGCTGTATCTGGTCTTCGTGGTGGTCACCGCGTTATCGGGCTACGGCAAGATTAAACTCGGTGCCGACCACGACGAACCCGAATTCAGTTACCTGTCCTGGGCCGGCATGCTGTTTGCTGCCGGGATCAGCATCACCCTGTTTTTCTTCTGCGTGTCCGAGCCGCTGACGCATTTGGCCCAACCGCCGCAAGGCGAGGCCGGTACTGCCGATGCGGCGCGCCAGGCCATGCAGATCCTGTTTCTGCACTGGGGCCTGCACGGCTGGGGCGTGTTCGCCTTCGTCGGTATGGCCCTGGCGTACTTCGCCTACCGGCATAACCTGCCGCTGGCGCTGCGTTCGGCGCTCTACCCGCTGATCGGCAAACGCATCAACGGTCCCATCGGTTATGCGGTGGACGGCTTCGGCATCATCGCCACGGTGTTCGGTCTGGGTGCCGATATGGGCTTCGGTGTGCTGCACCTCAACTCCGGTCTCGATTATCTGTTCGGCATCGCCCACACCCAGTGGATTCAGGTCGGCCTGATCACGCTGATGATGGGTGCGGCGATCATTGTCGCCGTCTCCGGCGTCGATAAAGGCGTGCGGGTGATGTCCGACATCAACA
>Ga0308163_10002749_pt1 | contig 15560 bp, 13 predicted proteins | sample PhyTR1_FD_201037 | JGI IMG/M metagenome (GOLD analysis project Ga0308163, IMG submission 201037) | Phyllosphere microbial communities from UC Gill Tract Community Farm, Albany, California, United States - DLSLT.R1 | ecosystem: Host-associated > Plants > Phyllosphere > Unclassified | place: USA...
GGCCACGTCCACGCCGGCGTCGATGATGGCGCGGATGCTCTCATAGGAGCTGGTCGCGGGCCCGAGGGTCGCGACGATCTTCGCTCGTCTGGTCATGCTCTGTCTGTCTCGCGTTTCTGCGTCGCACACGGACGCGGTTCGGGTGAGTGGTCGCGCCACGCGCGCGCGGGGCGCGGCGGCCGGGTCAGATGGAGAGAGCGCGGTCCGTGGGACGGACCGGGAACGGGAGCTCCGTGTCCCCCTCAAGGTACCGGTCGACGGCGGACGCCGCTGAACGTCCCTCCGCGATGGCCCACACGATGAGGGACTGGCCGCGGCCCGCGTCGCCCGCGACGAAGACGCCGGCCTGGTCGGTCTGGTAGTCCTCGTCGCGCGCCACGTTGCCGCGGTCGTCGAAGGGGACCTCCAGCTGGCTCTCGAGCGCGTCCTTCTCGGGGCCCGTGAAGCCGAGCGCGAGGAGCACGAGGTCGGCGGGGATCTCGCGCTCGGTGCCCGACTTCGGCACGCGGCGCCCGTCGCGGAACTCGGTCTCGGCGACGCGGACGGCGCGCACGTGCCCGTCGTCGTCCTTCAGGAACTCGACCGTGGTGGCCAGGTAGTGGCGCTCGCCGCCCTCCTCGTGCGCGCTCGACACCTCGAAGAGGGTCGGGTACGTCGGCCACGGCTGGTCGGGGCGGCGCTCCGTCGGCGGCTGCTGGCCGATGGCGAGGTTGGTGACCGAGGCCGCCTTCTGCCGGTGCGCCGTGCCGATGCAGTCGGCTCCCGTGTCGCCGCCGCCGAGGACGACCACGTGCTTGCCCTCCGCGTGGATCTGCTCGGGCACCTGGTCGCCGGCCGTGGCGTGGTTCGACTGGCGCAGGTAGTCCATGGCGAAGTGCACGCCGTCGACGTCGCGGCCCGGGATGTCGAGGTCGCGCGGCACGAGCGCGCCGGTGCAGACCACGACCGCGTCGTAGCGCAGGCGCAGGTCGGCCCAGGTGATGTCCGTGCCGATGTCGACGCCCGCGCGGAAGCGCGTGCCCTCGGCGGTCATCTGCGCGAGGCGCGCCTCGAGGTGCTTCTTCTCCATCTTGAAGTCGGGGATGCCGTACCGCAGCAGGCCGCCGATCCGGTCGTCGCGCTCGAAGACCGCCACGGTGTGGCCGGCGCGCGTGAGCTGCTGCGCGGCGGCGAGGCCGGCGGGGCCGGATCCGACGACCGCGACGGTCTTGCCCGTGAGGCGCTCGGGCGGGTGCGGCTCGACCCAGCCGTTCTGGAAGGCGTCGTCGATGATCGACACCTCCACCTGCTTGATGGTCACGGGCGGCTGGTTGATGCCGAGCACGCACGAGCTCTCGCAGGGGGCCGGGCACAGGCGGCCCGTGAACTCCGGGAAGTTGTTCGTGGCGTGCAGGCGCTCGATGGCCTGGCGGCCCTCGCCGCGCCACGTGAGGTCGTTCCACTCCGGGATGAGGTTGCCGAGCGGGCAGCCCTGGTGGCAGAACGGGATGCCGCAGTCCATGCACCGGCCGGCCTGGCGCACGAGCTCGCCGCGCTCCTGCTGCTCGTACACCTCCTTCCAGTCCATGAGGCGGACGGACACGGGTCGGCGCTTGGGGAGCTCGCGCTCCGTCACCTTGAGGAAGCCCTTGGGGTCAGCCACCGGTCACCTCCAGGATGCGCTTCCAGGCGACGTCGCCGTCGGGGTCGATGCCCTCGTCCACCGCGGTCTGGCGGGTGGCGAGGACGGCCGCGTAGTCCCGCGGCAGGATCTTGGTGAAGCGTTCCATGGAGGTCTCCGGGTCGGCGAGCAGGCGCTCGGCCACGGTGGATCCGGTCTCGGCGAGGTGCCGGCGGAGGAGGTCGAGCACGATCTCGGCGTCGGCGCTCCCGAGCGGGTGCAGCTCGAGCTCGCCCGACGCGAGGGCGTCGGTGTTGATGCGGTCGCGGTCGAGGTCGAGCACGTAGGCCGTGCCGCCCGACATGCCCGCGCCGATGTTGCGGCCCGTCCCGCCGAGGACGAGCGCGAGCCCGCCCGTCATGTACTCCAGCGCGTGGTCGCCCACGGCCTCGACGACCGCGGTGGCGCCGGAGTTGCGCACGAGGAACCGCTCCCCCACCATGCCGCGGATGAACATGGTGCCCTGGGTGGCGCCGTAGCCGATGACGTTGCCCGCGATGACGTTCTCCTCCGCGGGGAAGCCGGCCTTCGCGTCGGGCCGGACGACGATGTCGCCGCCCGACAGGCCCTTGCCGAGGTAGTCGTTGCTGTCGCCGACGAGGCGCAGCGTGATCCCCGACGGCATGAACGCGCCGAAGGACTGCCCGGCGGATCCGCGCAGCGTGACGTCGATGGAACCCGTGGGCAGGCCGTCCACGCCGTGGCCCTTGGTGACCAGGTGGCCGAGCATCGTGCCGACCGCACGCGCGGTGTTGCGCACGGGCAGGTCGATCTCGACGCGGCCCCCGTGGTCGAGCACGTCGCGGCTGAGCCGGATGAGCTCGTTGTCGAAGTGGTCCTCGAGCTCGTGGTCCTGCGACCGGGCGTGCTTGCGGGGCTCGTCGTCCGCGAACGTCGGGCCCACGAGGATCGGCGCGAGGTCGAGCCCTGACGCCTTCCAGTGGTCGACCGCGTCCTCGACGCCGAGCAGGTCGTTGCGCCCCACGATCTCGTCGAGCGAGCGGTAGCCGAGCGCGGCGAGGTGCTCGCGCACCTCCTGCGCGATGAACTCGAAGAAGTTGACGACGTGGTCCGCCTTGCCCGGGAAGCGCTTGCGCAGCTCCGGGTTCTGCGTGGCGACGCCCACGGGGCAGGTGTCGAGGTGGCAGACGCGCATCATGATGCAGCCCGACACGACGAGCGGCGCCGTGGCGAAGCCGAACTCCTCGGCCCCGAGCAGCGCGCCGACGATCACGTCGCGGCCGGACTTCATCTGCCCGTCGACCTGCACGACCACGCGGTCGCGCATGCCGTTGAGGCGGAGCGTCTGCTGCGTCTCGGCGAGGCCGAGCTCCCACGGCGTGCCCGCGTGCTTGAGGGAGTTGACGGGGCTCGCGCCCGTGCCGCCGTCGTGGCCCGAGACGAGGATCACGTCGCTCAGCGCCTTCGCGACGCCCGCGGCAACCGCGCCGATGCCCGACTGGCTCACGAGCTTCGTGTGGATCCGGGCGGCGGGGTTCGCGCGCTTGAGGTCGAAGATCAGCTGCTTGAGGTCCTCGATCGAGTAGATGTCGTGGTGCGGCGGCGGGGAGATGAGGCCGACGCCCGCGGTCGCGTGCCGGGTGCGCGCCACCCACGGGTAGACCTTGCCGGGTGGGAGCTGCCCACCCTCGCCGGGCTTGGCGCCCTGCGCGAGCTTGATCTGGATGTCGTCGGCGTGCGTGAGGTACATGCTCGTGACGCCGAAGCGGCCCGAGGCGACCTGCTTGATGGCGCTGCGGCGCTCGGGGTCGAGCAGGCGCTCGACGTTCTCGCCGCCCTCGCCCGTGTTGGACTTGGCGCCCAGCCGGTTCATCGCGATGGCGAGCGTCTCGTGCGCTTCCTCGGAGATGGAGCCGTAGCTCATCGCCCCCGTGGAGAAGCGCTTCACGATGTCGGAGATGGGCTCCACCTCGTCGAGCGGCACGGGCGGGCGCGTGCCCGTGCGCAGGCGGAACATGCCGCGCAGCGTCATGAGGTCCTTGGACTGGGCGTCGACCATGGACGTGTACTCGCGGAAGATGTCGTACCGGCGCGTGCGCGTGGCGTGCTGCAGCCGGAAGATCGTGTCCGGGTTGAACAGGTGCGGGGATCCGTCGCGGCGCCACTGGTACTCGCCGCCCGTCTGGAGGCGCTCGTGCGAGAGCACCGCGCCGTCGGTCGGGTAGGCGCTGCGGTGCCGCGCGGCGTTCTCGGCCGCGACGACCTCGATGCCCACGCCGCCGAGGCGCGTCGTGGTGCCGGAGAAGTACTGGTCCACCAGCTCCTGCGAGAGGCCGACCGCCTCGAAGCACTGCGCGCCGGCGTAGGAGGACACCGTGGAGATGCCCATCTTGGACATGATCTTCAGCACGCCCTTGCCGAGCCCCTTGATGAGGTTGCGCGTGGCCTTCTCCGCGCTGACGCCCGTGAGCATGCCGCTGCGGACGAGGTCCTCGCAGGACTCCATCGCGAGGTACGGGTTGACGGCGGACGCGCCGTAGCCGATGAGCAGCGCGATGTGGTGCACCTCGCGCACGTCGCCCGCCTCGACCACGATGCCGACCTTCATGCGCGTCTGGCGGCGGATGAGGTGGTGGTGGACGGCCGCGATCATGAGGAGCGACGGGATGGGCGCGAGGTCGCGGGTGCTGTCGCGGTCGGACAGGACGATGAAGCGGGCGCCGTGCTCGATGGCGCGGTCGACCTCGTCGCACATCGCGTCGATGCGCTTCTGCATGGCCAACGGGCCGTCGTCGACGCGGTAGAGGCCGCTGACGATCGTCGTGGTGCGGCTGCCCGGCCGGTGGTCGATGTGGATGACCTTGGCGAGCTCGTCGTTGTCGATGACGGGGAAGTCGAGCACGACCTGCTTCGTGTGCTCGGGACCCGCGTCGAGGAGGTTGCGCTGCGGCCCGAGGCCGAGGCGGAGGCTCGTGACGACCTCCTCGCGGATGGAGTCGAGCGGCGGGTTCGTGACCTGCGCGAACTGCTGCGTGAAGTAGTCGAACAGCAGGCGCGGGCGCTGCGAGAGCACGGCGATCGGGGTGTCGGACCCCATGGCGCCGAGGGGCTCGGCGCCGACCTTCGCCATGGGCATGAGCAGCATCCGCACCTCCTCCTCGGTGTAGCCGAAGGTGCGCTGGCGACGGACGACGGACGCGGGCGTGTGCACGACGTGCTCGCGCTCGGGAAGGTCGGCCAGGTGGATGCGGTTCCGGAGCCACTCACCCCACGGCGCGCTGGCCGCGAGCTCGGACTTGATCTCGTCGTCCTCGATGATGCGGCCGGCGTCCGTGTCGACGAGGAACATCTTGCCGGGACGCAGCCGGCCCTTCCTCGCGATGCGCGCCGGGTCGATCTCCAGCACGCCGATCTCGCTGCCGAGCACGACGAGGCCGTCGTGCGTGACGAGGTAGCGGCCGGGGCGCAGGCCGTTGCGGTCGAGGGTCGCGCCGACGAGCGTGCCGTCGGTGAAGGTGAGCGCGGCCGGGCCGTCCCACGGCTCCATGACCATGGAGTGGTACTCGTAGAAGTCGCGGCGGGCCGGGCCGATGTCGGTCTGCTTCTCCCACGCCTCGGGGACCATCATCATCATCGCGTGCGGGAGGCTGCGGCCGCTGAGGCTGAGGAGCTCGAGCACCTCGTCGAACGACGCGGAGTCGCTCGCGCCCGGGGTGACGATGGGCAGGAGGGGCGCGAGGTCGCCGAGCAGCTCGGACTCGAGCTGGGACTGGCGGGCGCGCATCCAGTTGCGGTTGCCGGCGACGGTGTTGATCTCGCCGTTGTGCGCCATCATCCGCAGCGGCTGCGCGAGCGGCCACGACGGGAACGTGTTGGTGGAGTACCGGGAGTGCACGATGGCGAGCTTCGAGGCGAAGCGCTCGTCGGAGAGGTCCGGGTAGAAGGGCTCGAGCTGGAGCGTCGTCACCATGCCCTTGTAGACGAGCGTCCGCGAGGAGAGGGAGATGAAGTAGGCGCCGAGCTCCCGCTCCGCGCGCTTGCGCAGGCGGAAGGCGAGGCGGTCGAGGACGAGGCCCCCGGGGCGGTCCGCCGCGTCCGCGGGCGCGTCCGAGGTGAGGAAGAGCTGCCGGAACGCGGGCATGGCCTTCCGCGCCAGGTTGCCGAGGTGGGACGGGTCCACCGGGACCTCGCGCCAGCCGAGCACGCGCAGCCGCTCGGACTCCGCGATGCGCTCGATGCCGGCCTGCAGCTCCTCGCGCTCGGCGTCGTCCACGGGCAGGAACGCCATGCCCACCGCGTACTCCCCCATGGGCGGCAGGTCGAAGCCGACGACTCCGCGCAGGAACGCATCCGGGATCTGCGTCATGAGGCCCGCGCCGTCGCCGGTGCCCGCGTCGGAGCCGATGGCGCCGCGGTGCTCGAGGTTCCGGAGCGCGTCGAGCGCGTTGACGATGATGTCGTGGCCGGGCGTGCCGCGCAGCGTGGCCACCATGGCCAGGCCGCACGCGTCCTTCTCGAACGCCGGGTCGTAGAGGCCCTGCTTCACGGGGAAGGAGCCGCCGGGAGGGGAGGTGGAGGAGAACGCCATGGGAACCGTCCTAGATGCACTGCGGAGGGACGTCGCTGGCCCTGTGGTGGGGACCGCCTCGCGGGAGGAGGCGGTGACCGCGGGGGTGCCCGCGCTGGGGACTAGGCGCCGCGTCCGCTTGTGGCGGGGAGAGCGTGGGAGTCCGACCCGGTGGATGCCCGCTCGGCGTCGCCGTCGGTGAAATCCGATTCCGTGTACACCGATGCTACCTCGCCGCCGCGGCCCGCCTTCGCGCGGGCGCTTACGTCATCCGGGGTGCGGCCGGGCAGGTACGGGCTCGGCTCGCTGCCGACGTGGCGTCGGGTCTGCACCAGGAAGAGCACGAAGCCGACCGCGACCGCGATGAACGCCGCCCACACGTTGGTGCGGATGCCGAGGATGATCTCGCTCGGGTCGATGCGGATGGACTCGAAGACCATGCGCCCGAGGCCGTACCACATGAGGTAGACGGCGAGCCCGCGGCCCCACTGCAGGCGGATCGCGCGGCCCAGCAGCATGATGAGCAGGGCGCCCGCGACGTTCCAGACGATCTCGTAGAGGAACGTGGGGTGGAAGAGCGTGCCGGCGGGCAGGCCCGCGGGGAAGGCGGCGTTGGTCGAGTCGACCTCGAGGCCCCAGGGCAGGGTCGTGGGCGTGCCGAACAGCTCCTGGTTGAAGTAGTTGCCCATGCGGCCGGCGGCCTGCGCGAGCAGGAGGCCGGGGGCGAGCGCGTCGGCGAAGGTCCAGAAGCGGACGCCGGTCCACTTCGAGCCGAGCCACACGCCGACGGCGCCGCCGAGGAGCGCGCCGAAGATGGCGATGCCGCCCTCCCACACCCAGAACACGCGGAGGAGGTCGGCGCCCGGGTAGAAGTAGTCGCCGGGGTGCGTGAGCACGTGGAAGGCGCGGGCGCCGATGATGCCGAGGACGAGCGCGCACAGCGTGAAGTCGATGACCGTGCCGGACTCCACGCCGCGCGCGACGAGGCGGCGGTTCGTGAGGAACGCGGCGATGAGGATCCCGATGAGGATGCACACGGCGTACGCGTGGATGACGAAGGTGAGCGGCAGGTCGACGCCGAGGGTCTGGAGCCACGCCGTGACGTCGAACCGGGTGTCGGACGGATCCGGGCTGGGGATGCTCATCAGGACGGACAACGGATGGCGCTCACTTTCGCAGGGGGGTCGGCGGACGCGGCGGGACCGCGGGCCGGGGGCTACTGTAGCGCGGTTCCGCGCGCGAGATCCGCCGCGGCGCGGGCGACGCCCGGCACCCCGCCGTCGGCCAGCGCGGCCACGAGGGCGGATCCGACGATGGCGCCATCCGCGTAGTCGAGGACCTCGCGGACCTGGTCGCCCGTGGAGATGCCGATGCCCACGCAGGCGCTCGTCGAGCCGGCGTCGCGCAGGCGCGACACGAGCCCGCGGGCGGCCTGGTCGACGTCCTGCCGGGCGCCCGTGATGCCCATGGTGGAGACCGCGTACACGAAGCCGCGGCTGCGCTCGACCGCCTGGTGCAGACGGGTCTCGCTGGAGGACGGCGCCGCGAGGAACACGCGGTCGAGACCCGTGCGCTCGGAGGCGGCGAGCCAGTCGGCGCCCTCGTCCGGGATGAGGTCGGGCGTGATGAGCCCGGCCCCGCCCGCGGCCACGATGTCGTCGGCGAAGCGCTCGACGCCGTACTGCACGACGGGGTTCCAGTAGGTCATGAGGAGGACGGGGGCGTCCACGCGCTGCGTGATGGCGTGCAGGGCGTCGAACCCGTCGCGCAGGCGGAAGCCCTGCGCGAGCGCGGTCTGCGTGGCGCGCTGGATGACGGGGCCGTCCATCACCGGGTCGCTGTAGGGCAGGCCCAGCTCGATGACGTCGACGCCGTTCTCGACCAGCGCGACCGCGGCCTCGATGCTCGTGGCGACGTCCGGGAAGCCGACGGGCAGGTAGCCGACGAGCGCGCCGGACCCCTGCTCGCGGCGGAGAGCGATGGCCCGCTCGACGGGGCTGGCGACGGGCGTCGCGGCGTGGGCCGCCGCGGTCACGACTGCTCCGCCCCGGCGTCGATGAGGTCGAAGTACGCCCCGGCCGTCTCCATGTCCTTGTCGCCGCGACCGCTCAGGTTGATGAGGATGATCGCGTCCGGGCCCAGCTCCCGGCCCAGCTCGAGCGCGCCCGCGAGGGCGTGCGCGGACTCGATGGCCGGGATGATGCCCTCCGTGCGGCTGAGCAGGCGGAGCGCGCTCATGGCCTGGTCGTCCGTGACGGGAAGGTACATGGCCCGGCCGAGGTCGGACAGCCACGAGTGCTCCGGGCCGACGCCCGGGTAGTCGAGGCCCGCGGAGATCGAGTGCGAGTCGATGGTCTGCCCGTCCTCGTCCTGGAGGAGGTAGCTGCGCGCGCCGTGCAGCATCCCGGGACGGCCCTTGGTGATGGTGGCGGCGGTGCGCGGGGTCTCCGCGCCGTCGCCGCCGGCCTCGAAACCGTAGAGCGCCACGTCGGCGTCGTCGAGGAAGGCGTGGAAGATGCCGATGGCGTTGGATCCCCCGCCCACGCACGCGGCGACGGCGTCGGGCAGGCGGCCGGTGAGGGCGAGGACCTGCTCGCGCGCCTCCTCGCCGATGATCTTCTGCAGGTCGCGGACCATGGCCGGGAAGGGGTGCGGTCCCGCGACCGTGCCGAACACGTAGTTCGTGGTCTCGACGTTGGTGACCCAGTCGCGCATGGCGTCGTTGATCGCGTCCTTGAGCGTGCGGGAGCCCGAGCGGACGGGCACGACCTCGGCGCCGAGGAGGCGCATCCGGGCGACGTTGAGGGCCTGGCGCTCGGTGTCGACCTCGCCCATGTAGATGACGCAGTCGAGGCCGAACAGCGCGGCCGCCGTGGCGGTGGCGACGCCGTGCTGGCCCGCGCCCGTCTCGGCGATGATGCGCTTCTTGCCGATCTTCTTCGTGAGCAGCGCCTGCCCGAGCACGTTGTTGATCTTGTGCGAGCCGGTGTGGTTGAGGTCCTCGCGCTTGAGGATGATGCGGGCGCCGCCGGCGTGCTCGGCGAACCGCGGCACCTCGGTGATGAGCGACGGCCGGCCGGTGTAGGTGCGGTGCAGCTCCTGGAGCTCCGCGATGAACGCGGGATCGACCTTCAGCTCCTCCCACGCCTGCGACAGCTCGTCGAGCGCCGCGACGAGCGACTCGGGGACGTACCGCCCGCCGAACTCGCCGAAGTACGGGCCGGTCGCGCTGCGGAGGTCCGTCACGGGCGCACCTCGAGGAACTCCGTGAGGGTGCGGACGGGGTCGCCGGTGACGAGCGCCTCGCCCACCAGCACGACGTCGGCGCCCGAGCGGCGGTAGTGCGCCACGTCGTCCGCGGTCTTGACGGCGGACTCGGCGATGCGGATGACGCCCGACGGGATGGAGTCGGCCAGCGAGCCGAACAGGTCGCGGTCGAGCTCGAAGGTGGTGAGGTTGCGGGCGTTGACGCCGACGACCTGCGCGCCGAGGTCGAGGGCGCGGGACACCTCCTCCGCCGAGTGGGTCTCGACGAGGGCGGTCATGCCGAGCTCGTTGACGAGCGCGTGCAGCTCGACGAGCGTCTTCTGGTCGAGCGCGGCGACGATGAGGAGGACGAGGTCGGCGCCGGACGCCCGGGCCTCGAGCACCTGGTAGGCCTCGCCGATGAAGTCCTTGCGGAGCACGGGGATGGAGACCGTGTCGCGGACCTGCTCGAGGTCGTGCAGCGAGCCGCCGAACTTGCGGCCCTCGGTGAGCACGCTGATGGCGCTGGCTCCGCCGGTCTCGTAGCGGGACGCGAGGAGCGCGGGGTCGGGGATCTCGGCGAGGGCGCCGCGCGACGGGCTGGAGCGCTTGACCTCGGCGATGATCTTCACGCGGTCGGCCGGCGCGAGGGCGCTCAGGACGTCGAGCGCGGCGGGACGGGCGAGGGCCGCGGCCTCCACCTCGGCGAGCGAGCGGGTCTCGCGGCGCGTGGCCGCGTCCTCCAGGGCGCCGGCGAGCAGGTCGCCGAGCATCAGGAGTGCGCCTTCGTGGGCGAGGTGCGGTGCCCGTCGACGCCGTATCCCATCTTCTTCATGATGCCGCCGACCGCGAACCCGAGGAGGACCACGCCCGCGGAGGCCCACACGAGGGGCGCCAGGGAGAACCAGAAGGCGATGGTGCCCACGGTGAAGCCGACGAGCGCGATGACGACAGCCGTCCAGGCCGCCGGCGAGTTGCCGTGGCCGGTGTCTGCTGACTCTGTGGACATGCGTGCTCCTCCTGGGTCGTGCGGGTGGGATCGGGGTCGAGTCTACCGTGCGACGTCGGGGCGGCCGTCGGCCTGGGGAGCGTCCTCGGGCGCGTCCCCGGGCTCGCGGCGGGTGGGATCCGCGCCGCCGCTCAGGCTGTCCCAGGCGGCCACCGGGTCCTCCCGCGGCACGATGCGGCGGACCGGCTCGTCGCCGGGCGCGTCGTAGCGCGAGCGGCCAGTGGGCCAGCGCGGGCCGGTGATCGCGACGAGCACCCCGGTGAGGGCGGACGCCAGGCCCGCGACGAGGGTCACCGGCCCCCAGGGCGTGGTGGTCCAGCCGTCGACGAGGGCCGTGACGGCATCGGATCCGGCGACGCCCGTGACGGTCGTCACGGCGGCCTGCCCGGCCTGCACGGGACCGGAGACGGCGGCGAGGGCCGTGAGGGCCACCGTCGCGCCGATGAGCGCCTGCAGTATCCCGAGCACCACGCGGAGCGCGCGACCCGCGATGGCGAGAGCGCCGGCCAGGGCGAGGCTCGACAGCGCGAGGGCGCTGAGCGCGGGCGCGGCCACGCTCCCCTCGACCGGCACCAGCGCGGGCGACTGGCCGCCGATGCGGAGCGTCGACCACTCCTGCGACCAGCCGAGGAAGGTGGCCGCGCTCGTAGCCAGGACGAGCAGGAGGGCGAGGGACTTCGTGCGGCGGGTGACCCGCATCAGCGCACGCGTCGCATGGCCTCGGCGACCGCGACGGCGCGCAGGGGCGCGGCGGCCTTGTTCTGCGACTCGAGGTACTCGGCGTCGGGGTCGGAGTCGGCCACCATGCCGCCGCCGGCCTGCACGTGCGCCATGCCGTCGACGATGGTGGCCGTGCGGATCGCGATCGCGAGGTCGGCGTCGCCCGCGAAGTCGAAGTAGCCCACCACTCCCCCGTAGACGCCGCGCTGGGCGGGCTCCAGCTCGTCGATGATCTGCAGCGCGCGCGGCTTCGGCGCGCCCGAGAGCGTGCCGGCCGGGAACGTCGCGCGGAAGACGTCGATGCTCGAGACGCCGGGCCGGAGCGTGCCCTCGACCGAGCTCACCAGGTGCATGATGTGGCTGAACCGCTCGACCCGCATGAACTCGGTGACCTCCACGGATCCCGGGGCGCAGGCCTTCAGCATGTCGTTGCGCGCGAGGTCGACCAGCATGAGGTGCTCGGCGCGCTCCTTCGGGTCGGCGAGGAGCGACTCCTCGTGCGCCACGTCCTCCTCCACGGTCGCGCCGCGCGGCCGGGAGCCGGCGATGGGGTGCATGTAGACGTGGTCGTCCGTCACCGTGACGAGCGCCTCGGGCGACGAGCCGACGATCGAGTACGGTTTGCCGTCCGCGTCCTCGAGCGTGAGGAGGTACATGTACGGGCTCGGGTTCAGCACGCGGAGGATGCGGTAGACGTCGATCGGCTCGGCCGTGGTGGGCTGGTCGAAGCGCTGCGAGACGACGACCTGGAAGACGTCGCCCTCGTGGATGTGGTGCTTGCTGCGCGCGATGGCCTCGTGGAAGTCGGCGGGCTGCGTGCGGAGGGTCGGGGACGCCTGCGCCTGGAGGTCGACCTCCGCGAGGAAGGTCTCCGCGGGGCGCGCGAGGTCGGCCTGCATGCGGTCGAGGCGCGCCTGCGCGTCGGCCCACATGGCGTCCTCGTCGTCCGTGCCGTCGTTCAGCGCGGTGGCGACGAGCGTGACGGTGCCGCGGCGGTGGTCCAGCACCGCGAGCTCGGAGACGAAGCTCAGCGCCTGGCCGGGCACGGGCACCTCCGCCGGCGGGCGGTCGGGGAGGCGCTCGATCTGCCGCACGGCCTCCCAGCCGATGAAGCCGACGAGGCCGCCCGTGAGCGGCGGCAGGCCGGGGATCCGGGGCGTCTCCCAGCGCGCGTAGAGCGCGGCGAGGGCCGCCAGCGGCCCCTCGGGGGCGTCGTCGCCGAGGGCGCGCGCCGCGTCGATCCCGTAGTCGATCCACCGCGCCTCGTCGCCCTGCTGCGTGAGGACGCCGAACGACGAGACGCCGACGAACGAGAACCGGGTCCAGATGCCGCCCTGGCCGGCGGACTCGAGCAGGAAGGAGCCCGGGCGACCGGCCGTGAGCTTGCGGTGCACGCCCACGGGGGTCTCGCCGTCGGCGAAGACCTCGCGGAGCACGGGGATCACGCGGTGGTCGGCGGCCAGCGCGCGGAAGGCGTCCCGCGTGGTGGTGCCGGCTGCGGGGGCGGATGCGCCGGGGCGCGGGGTCTCGCTCATGGGGTGGGCCCTTCGTCGGCGGCGGGGCGCGCGCCCGGGACGGGGTGGAGGTGATCCGCGTCGAAGCAGGTGCGCGTGCCGGTGTGGCAGGCCACTCCTACCTGGTCGACCTGGACGAGCACCGTGTCGCCGTCGCAGTCGAGGGCCGCGTCGCGCACGTACTGGGCGTGGCCGGAGGTGTCGCCCTTCCGCCAGTACTCGCGGCGGGACCGGGACCAGAAGGTGACGCGGCCGGTGGTGAGCGTCCGGCGGAGGGCCTCGCGGTCCATGTAGCCGAGCATCAGCACCTCGCGCGTGTCGTGCTGCTGGATGACCGCCGGCAGGAGGCCGTCGTCGGCGAACGCGGCGCGGGCGAGGATGCCGTCGACGTCGGGCAGCGCGTCGGGCCCGTTCATCGCCGGACCACGCGCCCGGCGTCCGCGAGGGCGCCCTTGACGTCGCCGATGGTGAACCGGCGGGAGTGGAAGACGCTCGCGGCGAGCACGGCGTCGGCGCCGGCCGCGATGGCGGGCGCGAAGTGGTCGAGCTCGCCCGCGCCGCCCGAGGCGATGACGGGGACCCGGCTGGCGGCGCGCATCGCGGCGACCAGCTCGAGGTCGAACCCGTCGCGCGTGCCGTCGGCGTCGATCGAGTTGACGAGCAGCTCCCCCGCACCGCGCTCGACGGCCTCGCGCGCCCAGGCGACCGCGTCGATGCTCGTGCGCGTGCGGCCGCCGTGGGTCGTGACGACGAAGCCGGACTCCGTGTCGCCCCGGGTCACGTCGAGCGAGAGCACGCAGACCTGCGCGCCGAACCGGTCGGCGATCTCGCCCACGAGGTCGGGGCGCGCGATGGCCGCGCTGTTGACGCCGATCTTGTCGGCGCCGCTCGCGAGGAGCCGCGCCACGTCGTCGGCGCTGCGCACTCCCCCGCCGACGGTGAGCGGGATGAAGACCTGCTCGGCCGTCGCGCTCACGACGTCGTACATCGTGGAGCGGTCCTCCACCGTGGCCGTGACGTCGAGGAAGGTGAGCTCGTCGGCGCCCTGCTCGTAGTACAGGCGCGCGAGCTCCACGGGGTCGCCCGCGTCCTGCAGGTCGAGGAAGTTGACGCCCTTGACGACGCGGCCCGCGGCCACGTCGAGGCACGGGATGACGCGGACGGCGAGCTCGCCCGTGGCCGGCCGGGAGTCGGCGGGCAGGTCGGATGCGGTGTCGGCCACGGTCAGATCCGGGCGGCGTGGATGGGGCTGACGAGGATCGCGCGCGCGCCCGTCTCGTGCAGGCGGTCCATGATCTGGTTCGTGTCGTCGCGCGGCACCATCGAGCGCACGGCGACCCACGCGGGATCCTGCAGCGGCGAGATGGTGGGCGACTCGATGCCCGGGGTGATGGCGGTGGCGGCGTCGAGCAGGGCGAGCGGCACGTCGTAGTCCATGAGCACGTAGCGGCGGGCGACCAGCACGCCCTCGAGCCGGCGGAGGAGCGTGGCGGCGCCCGCCTTCTCCTCGGCGCCCGAGATGAGGACGGCGGTGGAGCGGAGGATCACGGGGCCGAAGATCTCGAGCCCGGCCTTCCGCAGCGTGGTGCCCGTCTCGACCACGTCGGCGATGGCGTCGGCCACGCCGAGCTGGATGGCGGACTCGACCGCGCCGTCGAGGCGGATGAGCTGCGCCTGGACGCCGTGCTCGCGGAGGAAGCCGCCGACGAGTACGGGGTAGCTCGTGGCGATGCGGACCCCGGCCAGGTCGGCCAGGTCGGCGAAGCGGCCGACGGGCCCGGCGAAGCGGAACGTGGATCCCGCGAAGCCGAGCTCCGCGGTCTCGGACGCCTCGGACGCGGAGTCGATGAGCAGGTCGCGGCCGGTGATGCCGACGTCGAGCGCGCCGGATCCCACGTAGGTCGCGATGTCGCGCGGACGGAGGTAGAAGAACTCGACGTCGTTGCGCGCGTCGAGGACGTAGAGCTCCTTGGGGTCACGCCGGCCGGCGTATCCGGCCTCGGCGAGCATCTGGGCGGCGGTCTCGGCGAGCGAGCCCTTGTTGGGCACGGCGACACGGAGCATGGGGATCACTTCTTCCGGTGGAGGGGACGACGCAGGTGACGGGGCGCGTCACAGATGTCGGCCGACGTCCTCCAGGGTGAGCCCGCGCGCGATCATCATGACCTGCACGTGGTACAGCAGCTGCGAGATCTCCTCGGCCGCGCGGTCGTCGGACTCGTGCTCGGCCGCCATCCAGACCTCGGCGGCCTCCTCGACGACCTTCTTGCCGATCGCGTGCACGCCGCCGTCGAGCTCGCGGACGGTGCCGGACCCCTCGGGCCGCTCAGCGGCGATCCGGGTCAGCTCGCCGAACAGGTCATCGAAGGTCTTCACGTGCTCCAGGGTACAGCCGCGCGCGGGGGCGCCGGCACGACGACGGGAGGCCGGGAGCGCGATGCTCCCGGCCTCCCGGTGGTGGTGCTGGTGGTGCCTGGTCGCGGTGCTAGCCGACGCCCTGCAGGTCGATCACGAAGATCAGCGTGCGGCCGGAGAGGCGGTGCCCGCCGCCCGCGGGGCCGTAGGCGAGCTCCGGCGGCACGACGAGCTGGCGGCGTCCGCCGACCTTCATGCCGGGGATGCCCTGCTGCCAGCCGGCGATGAGGCTGCGGAGGGGGAAGCGCACGGACTGGCCGCGGCTCCAGGACGAGTCGAACTCCTCGCCGGTCTCGTAGTCGACGCCGAGGTAGTGCACGTCGACCGTGTCGCCGGGCTGGGCCTCGGGGCCGTCGCCCACGGTGACGTCGGAGATGGTGAGCTCTGCGGGGGCCGGGCCGTCGACGGGCTCGACCTCGGGCTTGGTGGTGTCGGTCATGGATCCAGTCAGGCAGATCCGCGCCGGGC
>Ga0308163_10002750_pt1 | contig 15557 bp, 18 predicted proteins | sample PhyTR1_FD_201037 | JGI IMG/M metagenome (GOLD analysis project Ga0308163, IMG submission 201037) | Phyllosphere microbial communities from UC Gill Tract Community Farm, Albany, California, United States - DLSLT.R1 | ecosystem: Host-associated > Plants > Phyllosphere > Unclassified | place: USA...
TGGTTGAATGAAATGTAGGATTATTATTTTGATCAAAAGAAAGCACATACTTCATAGTCACAATTTCGATATCATCACTCAAAGTCTTTTTCAATTCATTGATTTCTTTTACCGATTTTTCCGGAACTACATCATCCGCATCCAGCCACATTTGATAATCCAAAGTCGCTTTAGAAAAGGCAAAATTACGCGCCGCAGAAAAATCATTGATCCATTTAAAATCATAAACTTTATCCGTGAATTGTCTGGCAATTTCTTTTGTTTTATCGGTTGAACCGGTATCGACAATGATGATTTCGTCAGCAAAACCCCTGGCACTTTCCAGACATCTCCCAAGAACCGCTTCTTCATTTTTAACAATGAGACACAAACTGATTTTCATAGATTAAAAGTTTTTTCACGTTAAATATACATGTTTTAATGTTCTGAATATTATTATATTTGATTATTAATAAAACTATGGAAAAGAAACTCAAACTTTGGGACGCGGTGATGATCGTGATGGGATCGATGATCGGAAGCGGAATTTTTATCGTGAGCGCCGACATTATGCGGAATCTTGGTTCCGGTTACTGGCTGATTGTTGTTTGGTTGATTACAACAGTGATGACCATCGCAGCGGCGATTAGCTACGGCGAACTTTCTGCAATGTTCCCAAAAGCAGGCGGACAATATACTTATATCACAGAAATTTTCGGAAAACTGATGGGTTTCCTCTACGGTTGGGGAATGTTTACGGTGATTCAAACGGGAACCATTGCAGCTGTTGCTGTTGCTTTCGGAAAGTTTACCGCTTATCTGGTTCCGAGTCTTAATGACGCTGCTCCAATTTTTCAAAGTGGTGAATTTAAAATTACCTGGATTCAGATTCTGGCAATTTTTGTGATTCTGTTTCTCACTTTTGTGAATACAAAAGGCGTTCAATTCGGGAAAATTTTACAGAATATCTTTACCTCATCAAAAATCATTGCCCTTCTTGGGTTAATTATTCTTGGTTTTGTTTTGATTAATCAATCCAATTGGAGTTCTAATATGAGTTTCGGCTGGGATGCTTTTCAAAACCTAAAACAAACCGAATGGAAAAGTATTTCCGGAGCGACAATTCTTGGCGGAATTGCAGCGGCAATGGTCGGTTCGGTTTTTAGTTCTGTGGCTTGGGAAAATGTAACTTTCATTTCCGGCGAAATCGAAAATCCTAAAAAGAATGTCGTGAAAGCAATGATTCTGGGAACTTCTGCTGTGATGATTCTTTATCTTTTAGTAAATTTTGTTTACCTCAATGCACTAGACAGAGATTCTATAGCTTTTGCCGCGAATGATCGAGTTGCTGTTGCTGCAGCCGAAAAAATGTTTGGAAATGCGGGAACTATTATCATTGCTGTTCTTGTGATGATTTCGACTTTTGGCTGTGTGAATGGAATCGTTTTAGCTGGCGCAAGGGTTTTCCAAACGATGGCAAAAGATGGTTTGTTCCTAAAATCTGCAGTTGAAAATAATAAAAATGGCGTTCCTGAAAAATCTCTTTGGATGCAGGGAATCTGGGCAAGTTTGCTATGTCTTAGCGGACAATACGGCGATTTGCTGGATATGATTTCGTTTGTGATTGTTTTGTTTTATATGATTACAGTTTTTGGTGTGATTTATCTAAGAATCAAAAAACCTGAACTGGAAAGAGGTTACAAAACATTTCTTTATCCTTTCACACCTGTTCTTTATCTTTTGATTGGAACTGGGTTTTGTATTCTGCTATTCATTTATAAACCACAATATACTTGGCCTGGTTTAGGATTGATTTTGCTTGGGTTACCTGTTTATTTTTTTATTAATAAGAAGAAATAATTTTCAGTTTTTATGAAAAGAAAAAACAAAATTATTTTAATCATAGTATTAGTTTTATTATCGGTTTATTTATACATCCTCAAGAAGTAATTTATGAACCAAAAGTAATCGGGAAAATAATTGATGAAAATAAAAAACCAATTCCAAATGCTACTGTTAGCAGTATTCAAGAAAATGAGAGTAAAAATAAAGAATATGGATACTATGAATATGAAGATTATATCTCTCAAACCGTTAAAACTGATATAAATGGTAATTTTGAATTACCGGAAAAATCAAGAATAGACTGGTTTCACACACCTTTAGATTTGCCAATAGTTTGGTGCTACTCAGATTTACAAGTTAGAAAGGATGGATTCAAAGTATATAGAACAAAATCTGGAGAACTTAAGGAATATAATTATGAATGTAGAGCTTGTAAAAAGGTTGAATTTCGCCCAACTATAATCCTCAAAAAGAAATAAGCAAATCAATATTGATGAATCTAAAATCAATTTTTTCCAATTTAATCTCAAAATATTCCCCTAACGAAATATCAAAAACTGATTATTGGCAAGAAATAGAAAAATCTTATTCTCAGAAAAGCAGACAAGATCATAATCTCAATCATCTTGAAAATATGATTCTTGAATTGGAAGAGGTGAAAGATAGAATTTCAGATTATGATTCTATACTTTTCTCCATTTTCTATCACGACATTATTTACAAAGAAACATCAAAAGACAATGAAGAAAAAAGTGCAGAATTAGCAAAAACCAGACTTGAAAAGCTTAATATTTCGAATGAGAAAATATCTAACATTTACAATCAAATTCTTGCAACAAAATCCCACAAAAAAAGTGAGAATCCTGACACCAATTTTCTCCTTGATGCAGATTTAGCAATCCTTGGTCAAGATTGGAAAATCTATGAAAATTATACTCAACAAATCCGAAAAGAATATTCAATTTATCCTGATTTTATGTATAAGCCGGGACGCAAAAAAGTATTAATTCATTTTCTAGAATTTGAAGAGATTTTCAAAACCGATTACTTCAAAGAAAAATATGAAGAAAAGGCGAGAGAAAATATTCAACAAGAATTAGAAATCATCTATCCCTCCAACAAAAACTCCTTATAATTCCCCAAAAACTTAACTTCAGCACCAATCGCCTTCAGTTCGTCCACCGAATTGATGTACAAAACATCGTCCCAACCGCCCACAACGGTCACGAAAAAGAAATAATTCCCCAATTTCGTTTTCAAAGTTCGGGATTCGATTTTGCTAAGGTTCATATTTCGCCAGGCAAAAACCGATAAAACCTGATGAAGTCCACCAGCATGGTCTTGAGGAAGCGTAATCAAAAGCCCGGTTTTCTTTCCGGAACTGTTCAAATCGCTGTCAAAACTTTCCTCACTTTTAGAAATCACAATGAATCTCGTATGATTTTCTTCAACATCGTGAATATTGTCGTTAATGATTCTCAATCCGTATAATTCTGCCGCAAATTTATTCGCAACCGCCGCAATTTTTCTTTCAGGATTTTCAGAAACACGTTTTGCCGCAGCTGCTGTAGAAGCGAATTCTTGCTTCGGAACATCAGGATAATTTTTATTCAAAGAATGAAAACTCTGCGCAAGAGCCTGCGGATGAGAATAGATTTTCTCAATAGATTCCTGATTATACTGACTCGGATGAATCATTAAATGATGCGCAATCGGCATTACAGCTTCTGCTTCAACTCGGATTTCAGGCGTTTGATAAAGATAATCCAAAGTCATAGAAACCGTCCCTTCTATAGAGTTTTCCAAAGGAACAACCGCTTTATCAACTTCATTATTCTGAACCGCCAGGAAGCAATCCAAAATATTGGCTTTCGGAATCAATTCTTCGTTGGGGAATAATTGAGTCGCGGTCAACTGCGTAAAAGAGGCTTCTGGTCCTAGGAATGCTATTTTCATACTGCGAAATTAAAGATTATTCTGATTTCTTGGAGAAATCAAAGTTAAAATTAGCACTCACGATAAAACCATTGTTATATTGAAACACATTTTTACCTTCCACTTCCCTTCCCAATTGCACAATCTGATTCAGATAACCGCCTTCCACTCTTAACAAATCATTGAATTTGTAACCTAACAAAATTCCGATTCGGTTTTGGTCAAAAATATTTTCGCCAACATTTTTCCCAAAGCCAATCATTACCTCATCGTAAACGGCTGCATAAGGTGTTTTTGCTGCAATTGAATTCCCTTTTAAAGGCATTTGCAAACGAATCATATATCGCGCTCTGTTCATAAAAGGATATTGGTCTTCGGAAGTGAGATTGGCATTAGAATATCTCCCAACCCAGCGCTGTTCCAACATAAAACGATGCGACAAATCGATTTTCCCTATCTTGTCCGTCACGGTTGCCATCTCGTAAATCCTGTGTTCTGTGAAATCTTTTCCCATTCCGTTCAATGGGATTTCTCCGTAAGGAAAAGTCTCTGCCCAAGCGTAACCTAGACGTAATTGCAAGTTTGGATTTGCCTGATAATTGATTCCCAAACGCAAAAGACTCTGTTGCCAGGTCGTAATATAATCATTTCTTCTCCACTGATATTCGGTGTGGAGTGAAAATTTTGAATCCAATTTGAAAGTCCCGTTATAAGCGTACCAGCCGATATTGTTGTGATTGCTGATTCGGTTTTGTCCAAAAAAAGAATTTGAAATTAAAACTAAGAATAGTGCGCTAAAGAATAATTTTGCTTTAGTGAAAATCATATTGAAATTTTATCGATTTCAACAAAAATAGGGATTAAGAAAGGCAAAAGCAAATGACTTTTAATTAGTTTCTATGCTGATTGCAGGAACTTTATAATTATTGAATTTCTTATCAGGCTGTAAAATTCTGGCTCTTTTCAAAAGATCTTCAGCAATCAGAATTGATTCGTTATGAACTTCGATATCATTCAGAAAAAACCTTGATTCTGATGTGAGATTCAATTTTTTCTTGGCTTCGGAAATAGTCACTTTTTCGAGATTCAGAGGTTTTTTCATGATGATATTAATCAAACCATTTTTCACGAGGTCGTCATATTGTTCGATTTGCGAAGATGGCGATTTGTAAACCTGAACACTTTCAATTTCTTCCGGATTGAAGCTATGAAGCAAAACATTAGAAACAATTACGTTATCAACAATATAAATTGGATTAGCTTCAGATTTCTGAGCAAAAGAAAATTGTAAACAAAAGAAAACTGCGAAAGCAAGAATCAGCTTTTTCATAAATTTTGGATTTAAAGTTAAAAAAACAGCAAAAATTAAAATTGTTTCTCGCTGATTTTCCAGATTTAGCAAATCATCAAAAATCTGCCCAATTTGCAAAATCTGCGTGAAATTTTCTTTTAAAAAAATCTAATTTGCATCACCTTTTTCGATTCCATCTTCGATTTTTTCAAAAACCTCTTCCTGTTCCTCATTAGAAATTTTGAATTGATCTTCTTTGTCCTCGTTTCTTACAACGAGCGAAATCCAAATCGGAAAATGGTCAGAATCAACAGATTTCATCACTTTCATATCGACCAGTCGAAAGTGCGGACTCACGAAAAAATGGTCAAGAGGCCAACGCAGAAACCAATATTTAACGTGAAATGTATTGAACATTCCTCGTCCACGTCGCGGGTCGAGCATTCCGCTGGATTTTAGAAATAACTTAGTCGTTCTGGACCAGGCGACATCATTCAAATCTCCAAAAACGATGGAAGGTTTGCCATAATTTTTCGCTTTTTCTCCAACCAAAAGAATCTCTGCATCACGTTCCGTGCTTTCAGGATTTTCCTGCGGAACCGGCGGAGTCGGATGAATCCCAAACAGTCTGACAGTTTGGTTATTATATTCCAAATCCGCAACAATCGACGGAATATCATCATCAATCAAATAATTGATTTCGTAATTTTTAACCGGAAAATGACTGTAAAATAAAAGTCCGTAAGTGTTGGCGAGAGGAACTTCAATTTTATATTCGTAATGTTTTGTAACCGTTTTTAAGGCGTTTTGCCATTCTTCATCAGTCTCAAGAAAAAACAGAACCGATGGATTTTCTTCTTTTACTAAATCAATTAATTTCTGATAATTCCTGTTATGCTGATAAACATTACAAACGAGAATGTCTAAAACTTTTTCGTCAGGATTGGGTCGAGTTTTATCAATCATCGTTTTCCCATAATCTGTGTAAGGAAGGATGATATAAAACAAATATCCGGCAGAAATTACTTCAATGATGAGAATTAAATATTCATAAATATTTGGATTTTTAAAAGTGAAAAACCAAGCGAAAATGAGAATTAAAAGAATGATAAATTTTTGAAATCTCGGATAATCGAAAATTCTGAAAGTCCAATAAGTGTTTTTGACAGCAGGAATCAATACCGACAAAATCGCCAGGGCTGAAATAATCCAATAACAACAAAAAGCGACGTTTTCCATTTAATGTTTTGAGTCTTTGATATTTTTTCCGAGAATAATCAGACTTCGTTTTTCGCCGTCCAATTCTGCAATATTTTTAAGATTTGCCCATAATTCGAATCCGAATTTCTCAAACAAAGTCAAACTCGGAAGATTATGCGCAAAAATGAAAGCCAGAAGATTTTCAATTCCGAGGTCGTGGGATTTTTCGATCGCATATTGCAAAATCAATCTGCCCAAACCTTTTCCTCTGTATTTTTCATCAATATAAATACTGATTTCAGCGGTTTTCCGATAAGCTGGTCTCCCATAGAAATCCTGAAAACTTACCCAGCCGACTGTATTTTTTTCCGAATCCAAAACTATCCAAAGCGGACGAAATTCAGAATTATGCTGATGAAACCAAGCGAGTTTGCTCTCGACAGAAACAGGTTCCAAATCAGCTGTAACCAATCGTGATGCAACCGTAGAATTATAAATTTCCACAATCTCCGGAAGGTCATCTAAAGTCGCATCACGAAAAGTCATCTATCTTTAAATTTTTTAGTTCCTATATTAAACGCAAAGTATAAAAATCATTATTGAGAAAACTCTAGAGAGCAAAGTTTTTCATCAATTAAAATTGATTTTATGAAGCTTGAATTCTAAAACTTAAGCTTCTTCATCGACAATGTCGAAAATCTTTGCTTACTTTTATTGCAATTAAATTCTTAAATCTTTGCGTTTAAATTTTTCTTACTAATTTATTTTAATTGTGCTGAACGCTTGTTCCAAATCAGCAATCAAATCTTCCGCATCTTCGATTCCAACACTTAATCTCACCAAATCATCAGTGATTCCGAGAACTGCTCTTTTATCTTCTGGAATTGAAGCGTGAGTCATCATCGCAGGAAGATTCGCTAACGATTCTACTCCACCCAAAGATTCTGCCAAAGTGAAAACTTTGATATTTTCTAAGAATTTAATCGCATCTTCTTTTTTACCGGATTTGAAAGTGAAAGAAACCATTCCTCCAAATTCTGTCATTTGTCTTGTTGCCAAATCATATTGAGGATGAGAGGACAATCCCGGATAATAAATTTTATCCACCAAAGAATGATTCTCAAGATATTTCGCAATCTCGAAACCATTATCAGAATGTCTTTGCATTCTAAGAGCCAAAGTTTTGATTCCCCTCAAGACAAGATAAGAATCGTGAGGTCCCAAAATTCCACCGCTCGCAAACTGGATGAAGTGTAATTTTTCGCCTAATTCTGTATCTTTTGCAATCAAAGCGCCAGCAATCACATCAGAATGTCCGCCCAAATATTTGGTTGCAGAATGCATCACAATATCAGCACCTAAATCCAAAGGTTTTTGAATATAAGGCGTTGCAAATGTGTTATCTACAGCTACTAAAATATCTTTACCCTTTACAGTATCAGCAACCATTTTGATATCCACCAATTTCATCAAAGGATTCGTCGGCGTTTCCAGCCAGATTAATTTGGTTTTATCAGTAATCACATTCTCCAATTCCTCAACATTATCAAAACCTATAAAAGTAAATTTCAGTTGATATTTTTCGAATAATCTGGTGAACATTCTGTACGAACCGCCGTAAAGGTCATCCACAGCAATCACTTCGTCACCCGGATTTAATAGTTTTAAAACACAATCAATTGCCGCCAAACCAGAACCAAAAGCCAAACCTCTCGCGCCGTTTTCGATGCTTGCTAAAGAATCTTCCAAAGCTTGTCTCGTTGGGTTAGCACCTCTTGAATATTCATAGCCGGAAATCAATTGTCCCGGACTTTTTTGTGCGAAAGTTGATGTTAAAAATACTGGAACATTGACTGCGCCAGTTGCCGGCTCGTGATGTTGCCCACCGTGAATAACTTTTGTATTGAATTTCATATTGTTGATTTGTTAATTTGTTGAATAAATGATTTGATAATGAGACACAAAGTAGTTCTCACATCAGCACATCCTCGAATTCTCACATTTTCCTTACATTTTTATCGCTGATTTCACAGCAAACTCTTCTGCAACTTCGCCTAACCATTGTGCGACATCTTCTTCGCTGGTTGCTCTTTCGTAAGTATGTCCGATGGAAACCAGAATTTGGTGGAAGAATCTTTTCATTTCATCTACAGGCATATCTTTTGTCCAAAGGTCGATTCTAAGCGCTTCCATTGTTTTGCTATCCCAAACGGAAATCATCGCGGCTTTGGTTTCCTGTCTTTTGATACCGCCATCTTCGGCTTTCCAAAACATTTTTTCCGGAACGTGATTATCGTCCAGCTCAATATCGACTACTATTTTTGATTTTTTCATTGATTTTATTCTTATAAAAAATTAAATATTTAGAAATTAAGAGAATCCTAAATCAGAAACTCATAATTAATAATTCGTAACTAAATGACTATTTCGGTCTATAATCTGACCCGTTGAAAATTTCGGTCGCATTTTTTTTCAAAAACACTTGCAATTTTTCTTCCGGATGTGCTTTCAGATAATGTTTACAGATTTGCCAGCCGGTCCAGATTGCAATCTGAGGAGAGCTTTCTCTGTCCACTTCTGTGTAGAATTTTGAAAATGGTCCGGGCGTAATAAATCTTTCAGAAAGATTTGGATCTGCACTGAAAAGCAGGTCACTTTCCACAAAATAATTCCAGATGTTGGGTTCATTAGCAACGGCCCAATCGTATTGTTGTTTGCTATAATTCATTTTCAAATAATCAGGGACATTCGGTAAAAAAGCATCCTGAAGAATTTGAATTTTACCTTGATAAACCATTTGATCCAAAAATTTTTGCTGATCAATTGGAGCAGGAACTAATCTTGCTGCAAAAAAAGCAGAAATCTTAGGAATTAAATTTTCCGGATTCATCGATTTTTGAAAGTAAAAATCAAGACCTTTATAATTCTTGTTTCCATCGCCCAAAAATCCTGTTATATCTACGAAAAGCATATTCTCATCTTCTCTCAGAAAAATCGGATCTGTTACATTTTGAGGATCAACTACTGATGAATAAAGATAAATATGAGGTGGAACAAATTTTGGAAAATAATTTTTGATGTGAGAAAAAAGATCAACCAAATCTTTATCCAGTTTGGTTTTATCAATCTTAGAAATCGCTTCTTTATAAATGCGAACTTCCATCGTATCTTTTCGTCTATCTCCATATTCCGAATCAGGAACAGAACCTTGGAACCACGGATATTTATTTTTAAAATCTTCTAAACTTACGGATGAATCATAGAATTCCCCGGACAAATCTGTGAGGTTTACTTTTTTGATTGGATTCTTGATTTCGATATTCCATTGGTTTCCGTTTTCCTTTTTGCAGGCGGATAAACTGAAAACAATTATGGCAGAAAAAGAGATATATCGGAAAAACTTCATTATTTTTATATTAAGATTTTCGAAAAGCAAAAATACAATTTAATAGATGAAGCCACCAATAATTACCGAAAGATTAATCTTAAGAAAACTAACAACAGAAGATTTGGATGACATGTTTTTATTAGACAGCAATCCTGATGTTGTAAAATATGTCGGCATCCAACCTTTGACAAAGAAAGAAGAAAGTCTTAAAATGATTGAGAACATCATCAATCAATACGAAAAAAATGGAACGGCAAGACTGGCAGTCATTGAAAAAGAAAGCAATCGATTTATCGGCTGGAGCGGGATCAAGCTTTTGACTGATGAAGTCAATGGCTTCAAAAATGTGTATGAATTGGGCTACCGTTTTCTTCCCGAATTCTGGGGAAAAGGTTATGCTACGGAATCTGCTTTGGCATCTTTGGATTTAGGATTTAATCAATTAAATGCCGATAAAATCTATGCTTATGCTGATATTGAAAATGAAAATTCTCATAAAATCCTCACGAAATTAGGTTTTGAAAATAAAGGCGCTTTTATCGACGATGGCGACCATTGTTATTGGTATGAATTAGAAAAAAAATAATTTATGAAATTTCGGAACTTCTTATTTTATGTTTTGTTACTATCATTTTCTACTCCTGCCTGCTCGCAAACTGAAAAGAAAGACAACAAAATTGTTTTGAACAAAACTTTCAAAGCTCGAGTGGGAAGTATGTGCGTAGAGACCAATATTCCAAAACCCTGCGCTGGTTATATGGTTAATATAGAATTAAATTTCAAGAACGATTTTGTTTTGGTTAATGAAAAAAACGAAAACGAATGTGGAGTCGTTTCCGAAAATCAATATAAAAGTAATTACAGCATCCAAGGAAATATCGTGAAAGTAGATAAGTTGACGAGATACGGTGAACCATTGAAAATCAAACAGCTTGTTTACGCAAAAAACAGTTTGATTGGCGAAACCATAGAATTTGACGGACGAGAAACAGAATATATCTTTGAAGAAATTAAAACAAAATAAATAATAATGCAGACAAAAAAAGTAATAGATCATATCGTCAATTGGTTAAAAGATTATGCAACAAAAGCTAACTCAAAAGGTTTTATAGTGGGAGTTTCGGGAGGAATCGATTCAGCTGTTGTTTCCGTTTTGGTAGCGAAAACAGGATTGCCGGTTTTGGTTTTGGAAATGCCAATTCGCCAAAAAGCCGATCAGGTGGACAGAGCACAAGACCACATCGATTTTTTGAAAGCCAATTATCCGAATGTTGAAGGTTTCCGCGTTGATTTGACACCCACTTTTGAAAGCTTCGAAAAAACAACAGAAGGTTACAAAGATGATTCACCTAATAAAAATCTGGCGGAAGCGAATACAAGATCGAGATTGAGAATGCTAACGCTTTATTATTACGGACAAATAAACGGTTATCTCGTGACCGGAACTGGAAATAAAGTGGAAGATTTTGGCGTAGGGTTTTTCACAAAATATGGCGACGGCGGCGTGGACATCTCTCCAATCGCCGATCTTTACAAAACTCAGATTTATGAAATCGCTAAGGAATTAGGAATTTTAGAAAGCATTCAGGTGGCTAAACCAACGGACGGACTTTGGGAAGTGGAGAGAACGGATGAAGACCAGATTGGCGCGACATATCCCGAATTGGAATGGGCAATGGAACAGCAGGAAACGGCAAAAACCGAAGCAGATTTTGAAGGCCGACAAAAAGAAGTAATGGGGATTTATCTGAGATTCAACAGAGCGACTCAGCATAAGATGAATCCGATTCCAGTATGTGAAATTCCGAAAGAGTTGAAAGAATAAAAAGTTTTTTAAAAAAAAATTCAATCAATGAACAAAAATATTTTTAAGAAAATTGGAGGCGAATTTTTATTTGGAATTTTAGAGGTTCTAGTAACATATGTTGAAACCAAAATTGGCTTCGGCATTTTTTTATTAATCACAGGTTTAGCACTTGTATTATCGCCGAAGTCCGAAGAAATGAATTCATTAATAATGAATTCAATCGGATCAATTCTTATTATATTTTCTGTTTTATTATTCAAATCAAGAATCAGGGAAATTAAAAATCAAAAAAAATAATTTATGAAAAATAAAATTCTACTTTCTGCTTTTTGCCTTTTCGCTTTGACATCAGGTTTTCATTCTCAGGAAACCAGGACAGAAGAAGCACCAGTTTCTGCGCCAGTAGAAGTGATTGACAGGCTCAACATTCCCGGACCTTTGACTTTCCGTGAAGGTGAATATTTTTTGGTTTGGGGCAAGCAGAATTCTCCAACCTGGGCGCAACAGCAATATATTTTGAGAGACGATGATTTCAAAAATTATAAAGAACTCATCAACATATCATACTTTGACAAAGAGATTGATATGGAAACGGCTATCAAACAAAAAGTGGAATACGTTGAGAAAAGAAAAGAAAGGACTCAGGACAATTATTCTTTTGTAGGCGTCACAGAAAGTCCAGACGGCAAAGAAAATATCGTGGATTATCTCATCACCGTTGTACCAAAAGAAGGCGAGTCTTATGCGGAATATAATATTGACCGATTCAAAAGTTTTGATCTCAATGGCAAAAAGTCTTTCGTAATTTTCTCCTATTCTAAAAGGATTGCAGGCGATTTAAAATACGCATCGAAAGCTCTTAACAAGGAAAGAAGCAAACTGATGGAAGCAGTTATCGCAACAGCAGTTCCTGTTGTCACTTACAAACCTACAGCAGTAGAAGCGAAAAAATAAATATTGAAATTTAAGATGTCCGAAGTTAAAAATGATGATGGGTTTTACATCAGACGTTGCATTGAATTAGCCGGAAAAGCTTTAGGAAAGACCTATCCAAATCCGTTGGTTGGTTCTGTGATTGTCCACAATGACAGAATTATCGGCGAAGGTTTTCACGAAAAAGCGGGTGAACCGCACGCAGAAATCAATGCCATCAATTCTATTGAAGAGGAAGACAAACATCTGATTCCGGAATCTACGATTTTTGTATCATTGGAACCTTGTGCTCACTTTGGTAAAACACCCCCTTGCGCTTTGAAAATTGTGGAACTCGGTTTCAAAAAGGTCGTAATTGGTGCGATGGACAGCCACGATAAAGTGAATGGAAAAGGAAAAAACATCATCACTGAGGCAGGAATTGAAGTCGTTTCCAGCGTTTTGGAAGATGAATGCAGAAAACTCAATAAAAGATTTTTCACTTATCACGAGAAAAAGCGACCTTTCATTATTTTGAAATGGGCACAATCTGCGGATGGTTTTATGGACAAAGATTTCAAGCCGACTCAAATCAGCAATTCGCTTTCGAAGCAGTTGGTTCATCAGATGAGAAGTGAGGAACATGCGATTTTGATTGGAAAAAACACAGCGCTTCACGACAATCCGAGTTTGACTGTACGAGAAATCGCAGGTAGAAATCCGATTAGAATTTTGATTGATTTTAATCTGGAAGTTCCTCATGATTTTAAAATTTTCAATGATGAAGCGGAGACGATTATTTTTAATTCAATTAAAAATTCAGACGATAAAAACCTGAAATTCATTAAAATAGAAAGAGAAAATTCAATCAAACAAATTCTTGAAAAACTTTATGAACTACAAATTCAATCGGTAATTATCGAAGGTGGAAAATTTACCTTGCAACAATTCATTGATCAAAATCTTTGGGATGAAGCTTTCATTTTCAAAAATCCCAATCTCACTTTAGAAAACGGAACCAAAGCTCCTGATTTTAAATTGAATCCTGAAAAAACAGAAAATCTTCGTGATACAGAAGTGTTATTTTTCAGCAACAGAAGTGTTGATTAATATCAGAATTAGAGCTGAGAAAAAAATCCGTAAATTCGCAGCTTGAATCACTTTATGAAAAATCTGAGCGCGTCTACAAAAGGTTTGATTTTTTCTTTGCTGGCAATGGGATTTGCTTTTGCCATTTACTTTTTGTTTTTGGCAAAACCGAATTATTATTTGGTAGACAATCCAACGCCGGAAACTTTTTATTTCAAAGTCAACAACGGCGAAGAAAAGATTTTATCAGCTGGACAATATCTGAAAGTTGACCTCAACAAAGGAAAAAATAACATTCAGGTTTTTGATCAGAACAAGCAATTGCTTTATGATTCTGCCTTCACGGTAAACAAAGTGAGAGGCCTTCTGAATATTACCAACAAAGATTATTACATTAACAATCAATATTATGGTTACGGCTTGAACAGAGATTCTCTGATGGCTTCCAAACCAGGCATCGAGATTGACAAGAAGCTATATCTTGGCGATGTCAAAAAGATGAACAAACTTTATTCTGAAGATTTCTATTACAATCTGGACGAGGACTATGACCGTGTTATCAAAAATGTGGCAAAAATAGAAAGCCGTTCCAAGATTTTCAGAAAGCAGGATTTTATCAATTATTACAATAATTATTACAAATTTTAAATGATTTTGAGATTAAGTTATCAAATATCATTATCAATTATCTTTATAAATAAAATGGAACACAACAACGTAACACCATATAACTCCGACAACAGCAAAAAAAGTCAGGTAGAAGATATGTTTGACAATATTGCACCGAAATATGATCTTCTGAATCACGTTTTATCAATGAAAATTGATGTGATTTGGAGAAATAAATTGGTGAATATGCTGAAACAGGACAACCCAAAATTGATTCTCGATGTGGCTACGGGAACCGGAGATTTGGCGATTACCGTTCAAAAAGGAACTGATGCAGACGTAGTTGGTCTAGATCTTTCTCAACAGATGCTAAATGTTGGAATTGATAAAATCAAGAAACAAAATCTTGACAACAAAATCAAGATGCAGAAAGGAGATGCGGAACAACTTCCGTTTGAGGACAATAAATTCGATGGCGTTACCGTTGCATTTGGAGTAAGAAATTTTGAAAATCTGGAAAAAGGATTATCGGAATTGAGAAGAGTGGTGAAAGAAAACAAAAGTATTTATATCTTAGAATTCTCAAAAGTGGAAGGATTTTTAGGCCCTTTTTATATGTTTTATTTTAAGAACATTTTGCCGGCAATCGGGCGTTTGGTTTCCAAAGACAACCGCGCTTACACGTATCTTCCGGATTCTGTCAACGCTTTTCCTTTTGGAGAAAAAATGAAAACTATTCTTTTGAACAGCGGTTTCAAAAAAGTAGAATACACAAAATTAAGTTTAGGCATTGCCACCATATATAAAGCTACAAAATAGGATGAAGCAAAGATTAATTAAAATTTTATCAATATCTGCCATAATATTTGGCAACCACCTTCAGGCACAGACTTACAACAATCTTTTCAGAACAAAAGACAGAGTAGAAAACCGAGAAGGAATGGATCTGGAAAAATTCAGTTATGGATTTTATCTGGCCGGTAACAATTTTGATTATAAAATGGTTCTGAATCCAACTTACGGGATGGATGGCAACAAAAGTCTTGTAGAATCCAAATCCACTTACAGTTTCGGTGCCGGATTGATTGGAAAAATGAGGCTTAATTATTATCTAGATCTTAGAATAGAACCAGGTTTACATTTTGTACAGAGAGATTTAACCTTCAATACTTTTGATCATGTTAATGATATCACCAATGATGGAACAACGCATAATCCGCCATTTACGCCTCTAGCTGATTTCACAGAAACTGATCAGAAAAAAATCGTCAAATCAACTTATGTAGACGTTCCGATTTTGTTGGAAATCCACGGTGATCGTTGGTACAACTCTCGTCCCTATGCTGCAGTAGGCGTCAATTATCTGATGAATCTTCAGTCCAACGAAACTTCCGAAGCTGACAACAGCGTGAATACTTTCCGTACAACCACGCACAATTTCGGTTGGTCCGCGGAACTCGGGATTCAGTTTTACTTTAGTCGATTCAAGTTGACACCGGCGA
>Ga0308163_10002751_pt1 | contig 15549 bp, 14 predicted proteins | sample PhyTR1_FD_201037 | JGI IMG/M metagenome (GOLD analysis project Ga0308163, IMG submission 201037) | Phyllosphere microbial communities from UC Gill Tract Community Farm, Albany, California, United States - DLSLT.R1 | ecosystem: Host-associated > Plants > Phyllosphere > Unclassified | place: USA...
CACTGCTGGAAAAGCTGAAATCGAACATGCAGGAAGTGCGCGCGCGCGGCGGTCAGCTGTACGTATTCGCCGACGTCGATTCACGCATCACGTCGGGCGATGGCTTGCACGTGATTCGCTTGCCTGAGCACTACGGTTTGCTGTCACCGATCCTGCACGTGGCGGCGCTGCAGTTGCTGGCGTATCACACGGCGCTGGCGCGTGGAACCGATGTGGACAAGCCGCGTAATCTGGCGAAGTCGGTGACGGTGGAATAAGGCATCGATGGAGGCCGTGCTGTTGTGGACAAACAATAAAGTTTGACAAAAAATAATAAAGTCTGACAACAAATAATAAAGTCTGACAAAGGCCGGCTGGCGTGGCTTTCGGCCCTGGCAGCGGCTTTCAACCGGTGTGTTTGCTCCCTCATGTTGCATGTATCGCGGTTTCAGCGACCACTCGTCGTTTTGTTCGAACATCATGGCGTACAAGTCGGATAATGACCTAGTCATTGGGGAAGATACCAATGACGTTGGTGCGTTGCTTCACCTCGGCATTGATCCGTTTCAGCTAGTTCGTACTGTGAACTGGGTTCGGCATGCCTGGGGGAGGCCCATAAAGGCCAACACTTCTTGTTCGGCGTCGTCCATCTTGTTGGACAGCTTGGGAAATTTGGCCCCCAGCCAGTCGGCCACAGTTCACCATTGGCCACTGGCCTCCTCCGGCGTCTCCTGTACGAAGATGGTATTGATCATGGCCAGCACAGCCTGGCGCTGGCCTTTGCCAGCATGCGCTAGCGCGTTGCGGATGAAGTGGACGTGGCAACGCTGCCATGTTGCCTTGAGCGCGTGCAGGATGCATTACAACAGGCGGTAAGCTGGAATGTAGCTTAAAAACTGCTAACCTAACTATCACACCACCAAAACTCTAAGACGTTCGGTTTGAATCTAGAGCTTTGAATCTCTGAACATTACCATATGTCATTTTTCACAAAGATATATAGGATTTCGCTATGGGAAAGAGACAATTCAAGACCGAAGCGGATATTGCGCGCTTTGTGAAACAGGGGTACGGGCAAGGGGAAGGCTCATCCTACAAACCGTGGCTGCGCGTGCAAGATATTCCATCACTAGGTCGGTCTCGCAAAGCCCCAGGCATAAAATCTGGGCGCATGCACCATTTTTTTTCCGACCTGGAATTTCGCTATTTCCTTCTGCTTGAATTTTCTGACCTGGTGGTAGACATCCGCGAACAGTACCCATTGTTTGCGACATCGAAGGCCCGGGACATCGCTGCGGAAATGGGCATCCAGTATCCGGTTTTTGTAGGTACGCAACTTCCATTTGTGTTGACGTCCGACTTCGTGGTCACACTTCAGGAACCCGGACAAAAAAAACGATTAGCGATCAGAACCTGCAAGTATGAGAAAGACTTTGTTGATCCCAATAGTGGGCTATGGACTATTGATAAGCTTGATCTGGAGCGGGCAATATGGGCCGAAAGCTCTACAACGGACTGGAAGATTGTGACAGAAAAAGTGGGTAGCCAAATCCTCTTCGACAATTTGGAATGGTTACACAGGTCTGCACGGATGGAAGCACCCTTGGATGCTTCGCCAGACCAGCAAAGCCGATTCACGGAGCTCGTTCTAAAAGCGGCGGATGGCGATCGGACCATGGCGTCTTTGGTACGTGCCGCCTCAACGACGACCGGCGTCCCATACCGATCAGGTATGAAACTCTTAAAGCACTTACTCTGGAACAAGAGCATTGTGACGGACATCGCTAGCACCCCGTTGGACCCCACTTTGAAATGCCCGAAACTGTCGATACCGGCCATTCGTGAAACGAACAGGAGGGTCGCATAATGCTAACTGTAAATGCAGTTCTGAAGGCGGTTTTCGCCGAACCGCCGTTTGAGCACCCGATGCGTGTTCTTTGGACAGACCGAGAGATTGACCTGGTCATGTTGTTTGCTCTCAAAGAGCCGTATGGTGTTCCGACGTCGATGCGGCTTAGCGACGTTGAATCAATGCTTGCTGCTGATAAGTTGCGCAAGGTATCGATGCGCCTGCCTTCATTCATGCTGCAAACAGAAGACGAGCTAAGCGATGCCGCCAAAGCTAAGCGAACTCAACTATGGGGTCTGATCGGCCCTATTTTTGCTGACAAGCAAATTTATCTGCCAGGCAAACTTGGGCCCATCATTGCGGCGTACGCCAGCAAGATAAACAAGCCAAAGAAAACGATCTATCGCCTTGTCTACCGTTACTGGGCCTTTGGCATGACGCCAAACGCTTTCCTCGGGAAGTATATTCACTCCGGGGCACCTGGTGTCGAGCGAGAGTACTCGGGCGAGAAGAAGGCGGGGCGTCCTGCCCGCTACTTGGGCGAAGAGAGTCAGACAACAAAAAAACTTACTGAAGACGATAAGCGGATCATCAAAATCGGTTATACGCTGTACAAAAATAATGGAACCCGGCTCATCATTGATGCATACAATAAGATGCTGGACCACTTTTATCGTGTAGAAGTTGCATCTCCAGATGGCAGTTGTGGAGGTGCGCCACTCAAGCAATTGGACCAAGTACCCTCTCCCACACAATTTTCCTATTGGGGTAAAAAATCCTTTGACGCGATGGATGTCATGCGAGGCCGAGAGGGTGAAACCAAGTGGGCGATGGACCACCGGCCTATCGTTGGGAACGCTCATCACGGTTTGCGTGGTCCGTGTCACCGGTTTGAAATTGACGCCACGATTGCGGACGTTTATCTGGTTAGTCGCTTCAATCGCAATTGGATTATCGGCCGCCCGGTTGTATATGTTGTCATTGACGTGATGTCGCGAATGATCGTCGGTCTGCATGTGGGCTTGGAAGGACCTAGCTGGAACATAGCGCGGCACGCGCTATTTAATGCTTTCACTGACAAGGTAGCATATTGTGCTTCCTTCGGGATCGTTATTGATCCAGCGGATTGGCCTTGCGAGCACCTTCCACATGAGGTTGTTGGCGACCGGGGTGAAATGTTAGGTGAGGCTGCGGAGCAGGCGATGCATAAGCTGTCTATCACTCTCGATATTCTTCCACCGTTTCGCGCTGACTGGAAGGGTACGGTAGAAAGCTCGTTCCGTCTCCTGCAAAGCCGTGGCCAGATCCGCTGGATGCCTGGTGGCCTCAAAAGCAGGGAGAAGGAGCGGGGACAACGAGATTACCGTCTAGACGCCACGCTCGACCTCCATCAATTCACGAGCATCATGATCAGGTCTGTGCTGGATTGGAATCATCATAGTCGTGACCCTAAACGTCTTTCAAAGGTCATGATTGGGCAGAACGTTGAGCCCACACCTATCGCGATTTGGAACTGGGCGGCGCAAAACGACTTGATCGAGCCAAATGAGCGAACCCGCGAAGAGATCTATCTGCATCTGCTGCCTCAGGCCCGAGGCTCGGTGCAGGCAGGCGGGATTTACATTAACGGAATGTATTACAACAATGTGCTAGATCCGACTGGAAAGCGTTCGGCGAATGCCAGGGCCAATGGTCGCGAAAGTATCGACATTTGGTCTGAGCCGATGGCTGACCACATCTGGATCAAGGATAGATCCGGCGCCTTTGTGCAATGTCCGCTCCGCTCTACTGAAGCGCGATGTGTCGGTATGCGCACTGAAGAGGTAGTCGATATGCTCGCGATAACTGGGGCGATTTCTCCAGAGAGCCAATATGCCGCGCTCAATAGCAGGGTCGATCTCGCTGGATTCGTGGAGTCTACCGTTGCAACGGCGAGCGCAGCGAAGCAAGAAGGGCAGGCGCCTACATCAGCTGCGGCTGCGGTGGCTGGCATTAAGGGCAATCGAGCCCTGGAGCGCGACATACAGAGAGCCGATGCTTCCGCAGCAGCGCTGGGTGGCAATAGCGAACCATTTGCGCCCGGACCTACGCCTACTCTAGCTCCAGCCAAAAGGGAGTCAAGCGTAACCAGCGAATATGCGGGTGCGAGAGGGGCTGAGGTGATTAGTTTGTTGAGCCGTGCCGGTAGAAATAGGAGCAAATAAGTGGTTTCAATTCAAGCATTTTATGAGGACTCTCCAATATTGGAATACGCCGGTAATCCCTTAATTGAGGCCTTGCCACCTATTTTGTCTGAAGAAGATGCGGGGGAAAGTTTGGCCTCGATTCCCCCTCTACCGGGAGAAGAAAGAGCACTTCCTAAGCATATTCGCATGCATTGCTTAAATCGGATATCGCATCTGATCCAGCCTTTTATGATTCATCTAGAACTGGAAGCTGTCATCTCTTCAGTTCTACGTAGTGGTTACATCGGGAGGAATCCGATGGATGCAGTCACGTGGAGGCACTTGCATTCCATCAGAGGCCAAAGCGGCTCTTCAATTACCAACGTTACAGCCTCAACGTTCAGTTTGATTGGACTGAGTGGAATGGGAAAAACCACTGCGTTGAAGGCGGTCCTGAATATTTATCCACAGGTCATCACGCATACCCGATACCACGGGCGCGATTTTATTCATACCCAGATTGCTTGGTTACGATTTGATTGTCCAAATGACGGATCATTGGTTGGGTTGTGCCAAGCGTTCTTTCGTGCTGTTGATGCCGCGCTTGGCGACGATATTCACGCAACCCATTATCGAACTAAGCGCAGTGTATCGAGTTTGATTCAAGCGATGGAGCAGACGGCGAGCACGTATTTTGTCGGCGCCATCTTCATAGATGAGCTACAGCACCTTAACGCGGCAAAAACGCCGGGTAAGGAAAGCATGCTCAATTTCTTCGTCACGTTAATCAACACCATAGGCATTCCTGTCATATTTGTGGGAACCAACGCTATGGCAAGACTTTTTGCTGATGTTGTCAGGAACGCCCGCAGGGTTTCCGGTCAAGGCGTGTACGATTTCAAACAACCGGATGAGCATGATGAGACGTGGAATCTGTTGCTTGAGACAATGTGGGACTATCAATGGGTTCAAAATCCGTGCGAGTTGACCGATGCGTTAAAAGCCACCATCTATGATTTGACCCAAGGTGTCACTGACTTTCTGGCCCGGTTCATGATCTTGGGACAACGATATGCAATCCAATCGGGCATCGAGCAACTTGATGCGACCGTTTTTAAACATATAGCTGGCACCAAGATGAAGTTGTTGTTGCCAGCGATCGAGGCTTTACGAAGTAAAGATCCAGCCAAGATGAGCCAGTTCGAGGATTTGTTACCGCTAGACGATCAATTGGAAAAAATCATGCAGGACGATCTCTATGTCGTTCCTACCGCCATCTCAATCTTACGCGCACAGCAGCAGAAAAGGCTCGGGGGTACGGCAACAACTGCCGATTCGGAATCAGCTGCCAATAAAACCGCCGCTGCGCAGCAGAGCTCCGTTGGTGATAAGTACGCTGATTCTTCAAAAAAGGCTAGCTCTGCCGCACCAATGAAGGTGGCCCGTGTGATACCCATGTCGACGAAAATACCGACCGCCTCGCAAGCGACGAATGTGCTGAGCGCCGCTGGCTGGCTGGTCAGTGATCCATTTGAGTTTGAGCCTGCGTATATGACCGCATAGAAGATGGAGCGGCTATGTTACGTTACTTTCCTGCCTCATTTCCGGATGAAACGTTATATAGCCGCCTGTGCCGTTACCATCGTCTTTCCGGTTATGAGGTTGACCGGGTGTCGCTGCATGAGTTAATCGGTGGACACACGCATGTCGTCGTTTCGGATTTACCAAGCAAATTGGACACATTAGTGTCCAGGCTCCCGAACGAGGCCAATGTCAGCGTGGACGACATTGCTTCTAACAATACGCTCTTGGCTTTTTATACGGCCTTTATGCCGGCACGACGTGCGGATTCGGTATATGCAGCCATGCGTGGTGACAGCGCCTCTGGCATCAAGATGTCCATCGGCTTAATAGCAAGCCGCTTGGGAGGCCATAACCAACTGAGATTTTGCCGGAGCTGTGCGCAGGAGGAATACTTCACCACTGGCCAGCCTTACTGGCATCGCGTCCACCAATTGCCTGGAGTGCTCGTATGTCCTGTCCACAAGCAAACACTCTGCGCGCTAGCCGCTAAAACGATTGAGCTCAATAGCCATAAGCTGCTCCTGCCGGACGATACAGCCATAGCGGGCCACTTTGACGACATTCGCTTGTCCGACATACAGCGGGAAACCGCTTTGCGACTTGCTCTACTGAGCGGTGACGTGTTACATGGCTGTATGCAGACCAAGGGACCAGAAGGCATCCACCGCCTGCATCGTTCAAGTGCGGCTGCGCATGGCCTCATCCGTGCCAATGGCAGAATACGCATTGACAACCTGGATCAATTGATCGGACTTTATTGCAATTGCTTGCCGATGAATGTCGAATTTAGTGTGGTGCGATGCAGGCTTTTTGACTGCGCGCTCAAGCTGTTAAGAAAGCCGCGGGAAGCAATCGTCCATCCCATGCTGCATATCGTTCTGATGGACTGTTTGCGTTGTGTTGAGGACCGGCCTAACCTTCAATGTGCTGAAGCAGTGCCGGACATGCCGCTTACCTCACGTGCACGCAAGATAATTGATCTGTCAGTACTGGCTGAAAAATTGTCTTGCCAAGGAGCGACCTTATCTGGCGTTGCTGGCGTGATGGGGATCAGCGTGACGACAGCGGCTGTCGAGGCTGCCCGCGCCGGAATCAGGGTTTCCAAGCGTCCCAAGCACCTTACCGCGGAGCGTGTGACTGATGTCGGAACCTCCCTGAGGCTTGGGCTATGTATCGAAGAGGTGGCACAGAGACATGCAATTTCTATCGTGTCGGTGTATCGGATCTTGCGTATGGATGCGGCGTTGGCGCAAGAGTATGAAGCAAAGCTGTTCGCATTGCTAAGAGAGCAATATCGACTGCGGTATATGGATTCACGATCTGACAAAGCCGCCTATGCTTGGCTGCGCAGGCATGATGGGCTGTGGCTGACAGAGCAACTCAAAACATCCCCAGCCATGCGGGCTAGGAAAAGCTGCGTGGATTGGCGTCGGCGTGATACAGCACTTGCTCGCCAGATTTTTGAGATCGAAGCGCAGCTACGCAGCATGCCGGGTAAGCCGACATATATCAGTGAGACAAAGCTAAAAAGGCTTACTTCCATGGCTGACACAATCGAGCACAGCTTGCCCAATCTCCCATTGACCGAAGCAGCGCTTAAAACGTGCGCTGAATCTGCACAAGCTCACCAACGCCGGCGCATTATGTGGGCTTATTGCGAGTTGAAAAAACGGCCTGACTTCCGCCACCAGCTATGGGAAGTGCTGCGGCTTGCTGGAGTACGGAAATTGCATCCCTCTAACGAAGCACTGGCCTGCACGCTCCTTTAAGTTGTGCTTCTACCCATCCCGTCGATGCCGTGCCTTCATCTCCAAAACGTGAGGATTTAGATTGGCGATCCATGCACTCGGGCTCTTGCCAGAGCGGATAAATCGCGATACAGCGGACGCCACTTCAAGAGTGGAGTGGTTCCTCTCAAGATGTTCGGCAATACCGATGGTCAGATTATGGCTTGGTAGCCTGCCACCCGATTTTCGTTGAAATACGCTGTGGTCGATATGCATTTGAAAAAACTGGATCAAGCGTGATGCCGGTGTTTCGTAAGTCCTGCGCTGGAAGACACGGTGAGCCATTTTTGCAAATTCCTGGTCGCGTATATTATCGTGGCCGCTGGTCCCCAACGCTAATGGTTTCCAACCGCATTGACATGGGAGCATCGGCACCGAGCAGAATTTTCCAGCAATTCGGAAAGGTTCCTCGCAGCGCGGGCAAGTATCAATGAGCCTGGTGCCGTGCTTCCAGCAGACTTTGACGCCTGGTAGTTGATGCGATCGATGGAGATAAGGCAGTTGATCGGCTGCGCTTTCGTCAGCAGCGCATCTTAAGCATACGTTACTTTCGGCAAATTTCGGATCTGGATACTCCCAATCGGGCGCTGTCAGTACTGGCATGACGAGAGCCACGAAACTATTCAATTCAAGAAGCTGACCCAGCCGTACATGCGGCGGCCCAGGCAGGCGCCGTACCAACGCACTTAGGGCGAAAGGTGCAGCGTCGGTGAAGTTCATTTCGTTGCTCGGTACGCTGAAAAGGGAGATAAATGTCTTCTCGTGATTGGGTTCGGCCGAGAGCAAATGGTAGCGAGAGACTCTTCCGTAAAGTGTCTCACCGGGAAATGATTCTGGAAAAAACGGGAGCCTGGAAACTTTGTGATTCACAGCATGACTCATGTAGCAGAGGGGTATGATAGCATACGCTACCGTAACGGGCTCGAAGCCCGCCGTCAAATACGCGCTTCCGCCATTGCCATGGTATCGCAGCGATTGACTAGGAGTTTCATACACGATGTTATCAGGCCCCGTGGTTTCGATGCTCAAATACATGCCAGGCTGATCTGTGACATTTTGATAGAATTTGCTGAGCGTCAACAAGTACAATACTGCCGCGATCACTTAAATTTAATTCCCTGAGTTATGCGGGAGCGCTGCTATCTGCTTCGATCCATTCCCACCTATCGGTTTATGAAACCTAACTCACTAGTGCCAAGTGCCGAGACGGCCATACCAGAACCTTCACAGCCCAGTGAAATGATTACGGCACTAGCGGTTGCGACAGGAACCCCTATTAGTCCATTGATTAGATTGACGACCTGGGATGAGGATACTTGGGAGGACTTTACCCTTGAATTTGTTTCCTGCATTAAAGACAAGTATGTGAAGGTTGTTCGGTGCGGTGGTGGCGGCGATATGGGGCGAGATGTAATCGCCTATACCGCGACTGGCTGGGTAAATTACCAATGCAAACACTATAACGATAAGTTAAGTGTGGCTGATGTCGCTCTAGAGGTAGGTAAACTCATCTATTATAGCTATATTAACGAATATTATCTTCCGGAAGAATACTATTTTGTTTCACCGAAAGGAAGTAGTACTCATCTAATTAAAGTTATTAATGACAGGACTGGAAAGAGCCTGAAGCTAGAAATTCTAGATCGGTGGGAAAAGTCGATCAAAAATAAGATCACGTCAAAGACTGAAGTGGAGCTAACCGCCGACTTACGAAAGTATATCGAGGAATCCGTTGATTTCACTATATTCGATGATATTCCTCCAATCAGATTGATCGAGTTACATAGATCGACGCCATATCACGAGATTCGATTTGGAATTTATTCACGAAAGCGCCCAACGCCAGCGGCAGCTCCTCTGGATGTTGACTGGGGGGTTGAGCAGACGTATGTGCAGGCGCTTTTGGACGCATTCTCTGATTATAAAAAATTCCCTGTGGACGTGGCTTCTTTATCGGGACATCAGAAACTGAACATAGAATTTAACAGCGCACGGAACAATTACTTTTGTGCCACATCGCTTGATTTATTTTCTAGAGATTGGTTGCCGCCAAGTAGCTTCCAAGAACTTAAGGAAGAGTGTTATGAGGCGATATCACCTACAGTTAACCTTACCTATGCAGAAGGCTATACTAGGTATTTGAAAGTATGTGAGGCCACTTCAAAGATATCATACGAATCCCACCCCCTAAAATTCTATATGAAGATCCAGGACAAAAAGGGTCTAGTGCATCACATTGTTAATGATAATAAATTTGTATGGAAAAATGATGAGTGACAATTTTCCTATATCAATTTTCAATAGCAGAATCGAGCTTGCAACTCGAGCTAGCTTCATTTTGACCTGCTTCTCTGAACGAGCATTGGATCTTGATAGGCTAGTGTTCTTTGACTATGTTTTATTATATTCGAAAGAATTCGGTGGCCCCTTAAATCTTCATACTGATCTACCAAACAAAGTAGCTGAGATTATTCGTAGAAGAGAAATTCTTCCTGCTGCGTTAAAATTGTTTATTAGCAAGGGTCTAATTTCGTCTGTGGCGAACTTTGATGGAGTTTTCTTTAAGGCATCCGAGAATACCCCGCAATACCTCGGTTGTCTTAAATCTGAATATTTTAGAAATTTATGGACTAATCTGTTTTGGTTAGAAGAAAATTTTGATCTAATCGATAGTCAGCGTATTGGTTATATTCACAGGTCTTTCCAAAAAAATGATAATTAAGTCTATTGAAGTAGTTGGCGAAAACGTTAGACCGGCAGTCCTTTATTTTTCTAAAGGATTGAACGTGGTTGCTGGGCCTTCTAATACAGGAAAATCTTATTTGATTGAGTGCATTAAATTCGCACTAGGAGCCTCGGCTGTTCCGAAATCCATAAAGGAATCTAATGGCTATAATAGTGTTATTTTGACGATGGAAGAAGGCACCGAATCGTTTAAAATTTCACGTCAATTTGTTTTAAATTCCCCAACCACGATAACGACAGCTAACGGCCAGCAAGTCGTTTTAAAGGGGCGTCATAAACCCGATTTGAAGAATCTCTCCAACTATTTTCTATCGAAGATTGGACTCAATAACAAACTTCTTCTCTACAGTAAAGAAAACCACACCACCCGTGCATTATCGCTGCGTACTCTTGAGCCGATCTTTGTAGTGGACGAAGACCGCATTGTTGCTCGTTACTCGCCATTGGGTACTGGGCAAAGAACAGACACCACTCTTGAGAAATCACTTTTAAAAACGCTGCTCACCGGAGCTGACGAGAGCCGTGCAAAAGATACCCGCGATACTGACGAGAGCGCCGAATCAATAAAGCGAAGGGTTAAGCAGCTAGAGGCACTGATGCGGCTCATTTTCCCAGAGGTTTCAACTCCGACGCAGACTAAAGTAGAGATTCAAGATCAAATCTCCAAGCTTGACCGATCCATCCAAATTCTTGATACAGGGATTCAGGAGTTGGTTCTATCCAAGGGGCAATTTCTGCAGCGACGTAAAGATGAGCTCATGCTCGCAGCAAACGTTGAGAACGAGATCGGCGACGCCAAGGCTTTGAGACAGCGTTTTAGCTTACTCATGGAAAAGTACGAATCGGATCGCTCGCGCGTCGTGGGTCTATCTGAAGCTGCTCTTTTACTCGAGAACTATGGGCAGGTAAGTTGTCCTACCTGCGGTTCGCATTTTGATGAAGCGACGACGGATGTGGACGTTGATACCTTGCTCCAAAGTGCGCATGCCGAGGCGCACAAGATTGAAGTACAGATGAAGGACCTGCAGCGTGCAATCGTGCAACTGGATGAGACGATTGGCACCGGTCTCTCTAATGTCGAGCGAATTAAGACTCGCATTACTGAGATGGACGCTGAATTGCAAGCAGATGTCGGCGAAAAGTTGAGCCAACTGGTATTTTCTAAGAACGAACATTCGCAGAAGAAGACGGATTTAGTTGCGTCGCTTGCTCGACTTGAGGGCCGCACTGCAGCGCAAGTCGAACTGGATCGGTTGCGAAGCTATGAACCTCAGGAAAGAGCTGCATATGAGATTGACGATTTCTCTGAACAGCTTACCTATTTCGTAGAAAACGTTGAAGACATTCTGAAGCGCTGGGGCTTTCCAGATTACTCACCTACGAAGTTCCTGGACAAGTCGCGGGACCTGGAGATCGGTGGAACACCTCGTAAGGACTTCGGAAAGGGCTATCGTGCAATCGCGTTCTCCGCATTTGTACTAGGTTTGATGAAAACTTTGATGCCTTCGAACAGGCACCCTGGATTTGTTGTCCTCGACTCCCCGCTAACAACGTATAAACCGGCAGATATCGAGCAGGGAGAGGAAGACGAATCGATTGAACCGAACATGGTCTACTCTGTGTATCGAGATCTATGCGATGCCTATACGGAAAATCAAGTCATCATCTTCGATAACCAAGAGCCGGAGGTCGATCTTCTCTCGTCAATGAATTACCAGCACTTTACGCGAAACAACAATGTGGGGCGTTATGGTTTCTTCCCGGTGAACTAAGTAGTCATGCAAAATTATTGTGAAAGCGGTGCCGAAACCTTTCATCAACGATTCGTCCTTTCGCGTGCCTTGCTTTAGTCAGCTTATTACCTGGTTAACGGAATGATCGACATGCGTACAGCATGTCTCGGCCGGCAGCCATGTTCAGTTAGCGCCCGAACACACATGCGCGCGCCACGCTTCTTTGCGCAGAGCGCGCCAATGCCGAAGACTTGTTAACCGCCAACCGCTGCGGCGACACCGTCAGTCTGAGATAATTTCGCTTCGCCCAACACCGGCCTGTCGATCATGCAGAAGAGCTTCTCAGACCTCGAGTACGCCAACAAAAAGAAGCTGACGCGTCGCGACCGCTTTCTTGCAGAGATCGATAAGGCTACACCGTGGGTCAAGCTGCACCAGGAAATCGGGTTCCGTCGCGTCTTTGATCAACAGCAGAATTTCCCCCGACCCGGCCTGCACCGCTCAAATTGAACGGACTATTCCTGCCAGCGTAGAAAATTGGCCGGCGAACGACATGGCCTCGGCGCTGTCGATTGCGAACTGGCCCTTGCGGATCATGTGCATCAGCTCGATGCCGGCGAGCACAGAGCCGGCGGCGTGGAATGATTTGAAGCCCAGCATTGACTTGGTCACCCGCTTGATGGCGCGATGATCCTACTCGACAATATTGTTGAGGTATTTAACCTGCCGTACAAGGATCGGCACGGCGCGGCCGGCGTTGATCGCATCCATGGCCGCTTTGTTGGCGCCGCTCTTGTCCATCGCGACTTTGTCTGGATCGCCGTTCGCTCCCATGGCCTTGTCGAAGAAGCGCTTCGCCGCAGCTATGTCGCGCTTTGCCGTCAGCAGGAAGTCAACGGTCTTGCCCTGCTTGTCGACAGCGCGATAGAGGTATTTCCAGGCTCCCTTAACCTTGATGTACGTCTCATCCATACGCGAGCTGCCGCCGACCGAGCGCTTGTGTTTTTGGGCCATCTTCTCGATGAGCGGCAGAAAACGAATCGCCCGCCGGTTGATCGATGAATGGTCGACCGACACGCCGCGCTCTTCCATGATCTCCTCGAGGTGCCGGTAGCTCAGTGGGTAGGCCGCATACCAACCGATGCAGACCAGGATCACATCAATCGGAAAGCGCATCCCTTTGAAGTTGAGCATGTCGATTCGTCCTGGATTTGGCACCGCAGTTTACCCGACCGGCCCGCCCCCTTCGCTAATGCGACAGAACCCGCTGTCGTCATGCAATGCCATCTGCATTTCGCGTTCAGCGATATGTGTAACGCGGTCATCTAAAATAAACAGGCGATCTCCCGGCGTTGCCAGCACTTCGTGCGCGGCGTAGCCAAAAATTACCTCAGCGCCGTGATTCCACGACGTGATCTGACGCGCGGCGTAAAGGTTGGCACTTGGTAATTTCGCGGTTCCGGTCGAACCCGCGCTTGACCGAACGCAGCCGTTCAGCTCAGCATGCAGGTTGCCAGCATACGAATCAGTGTCGCATCGACGGGCTGGATTCGACCCAAAGCAGTCGTTCAATTCTTTAGAAAAAGGATCCCATCTGAACTTCCTCTTTAACCGAGACAACCTCCCTTAACGTGACGCTTGCGATGATGCGTCCACGGTAGTTAGGTTCAAAATAATAATCGATGACCAGACTAGGGCCAGTTGAGAAGAGAAGCTCTATATGCGATTCAGAAGTGGGCTTAAGCTTAACTGTTTTGCTGCCTCCAGAAGGAATGTCGCCAAGCGCATACGATCTCCCGGTAACCTGGACAGTGACTGAGTGGAGCACATCAGACCCTGAATTAGTAAAGGTAAAATCGACGCCGGCAGTTGCATTTCTCACTGTAAAATGCACGACAACGGTCGTAAGCACTGCAATGAGCGCTACCATTGCAAACCCCGGAATTTTTCCCATAACTTGTCCAAGCAAAAGTAGCGACTCAATCACAGATAACGCGCGGTCCTAGCAGCGCCCGGCCATTCACGTTGGCTTATCAGGTTGCTGTGCCGGAAAATTCGCACGCTATCCCGATCGCCAGCTCTCGAACCATTGCAGCCATTCGGATGGTCGTTGAAGATTTACTAGCGCAGACTCAAAGGGATCGGGTTAAAACGTTGCAGTAAATCACCGAATCGATTGTTCCACCTTTAAGTTTTGATGTCTGCAAAATGATATTAAAGACCGCGCTGTAAGCAAAACCGTCGTTTTCAAGAACTAGCCCGCCAACGAGTTCATTCGGTTTACTTGCCGGCCCTGTGTTGGGAAAAAGGTCGGATTTTTGTCCGGCTGCTCTCAGTATTTTATTCGCCTGTTCAACAGATTTTCCGACCAAAGGTAGTTTTTTGCACGATTCAGTCATATCAAGTATGCGCATCGCGCCATGCGCTTGTTTTTCCGCCTTGAACTGACTTTGAATTTTTGCAAGAGTCTGGCGTCCAACAGTGTTGAAATCGTCATTGTTGTTCTCGGCCTTCATGCCGTACAACGCGACCAGGGCTCCAGTAAGCATGAAGGCCTTTAATAGTCCACGAACCATCGTTGTATCTCCTTCGATTTCACTGTTGATAGACTTCGCTGCCAAATCCCACTATCCAACGCGCTGTACACAGCCTTCCACAGAGGTCTGCTTTTGGCCGAATCCGGCCGTTCAGGTCAGCATAGTAAGTTGCTAGGATTGAACATCCAGCGGTAGCCGGTATAGGTGAAGATCGGCCCAAGCATACGACCGTCGGGACCCAGGGAACTCATTTTAAAGTCTCGCCCCGAGCATTGGCAGGCTCATCATTTGGCACAGATTTGCACTCGCGATGGTCCATCCTGTTTCCAATTTCCCATAGCTGTACGAGCAACAAAAAGGTGCCCGGTGAAGCGACAGTCCCCTGCTTGGTACGCTTTAGGATAGACACTTCCCTGTAAAAATTCGATGCGATCACCTTGTTGCTGGAACTGAAATACGCGAATATATTCTGGGCCCGAGAACTCTCCGTATTCATCAGGCACATCTGCAAGGCGTACTACTTTGCCAATGCGTTCTAAAGCGTTTCGTGCTCGAAGGGGCAGTCTGTCGTCAACGACAAAGGTGAGCTCATTAGTACTACGTTCGTTCAGAGCGGCTTTGGCCGCAGACATCCAGTCGGCATCAGTAAGTTCCGAAGGCGTTTTCCCGTTTGCAGATTCTAAGCACATGACGCCTAGGAACATCAAAAGGAGTATGGATTTCTTCATGTCGCCACTTTTTCATTCCCTCAAACACTAGTTAACAGACGGTACTAACGTAGCGCAGACGCTACACGAATGTCCGCCTGTGGCCGAACTCTGCGCTACGCGTCAGCTTAGCAAGCTGCCGGTCCGGAAAAGCCACTGACTCGACAACTGCTGTCAGTTGAGCCGGCTTGGACAGTACACCTATGAACCGTTGAAATTAGATTCTGAAATCTGCCAGTTGCTTACCGCCAGCGATGCCTTCTGCTATCCATTTTGGCTGGCGCCCACGGCCGCTCCAAGTTTGACCTTTATCAGCTGGATTGTAGTACTGCGGCTCTACCTTCTGCCCTTTCCCCTTTGACGACTTTTTCGAATTTACCGCCAGCAATTCCTCGACGGTCACGCCTACGTCCTGTGCAATCGAGAGAATTTGCTGACGTGCTTTTGCTAAGTCGCCTTGCTG
>Ga0308163_10002752_pt1 | contig 15548 bp, 23 predicted proteins | sample PhyTR1_FD_201037 | JGI IMG/M metagenome (GOLD analysis project Ga0308163, IMG submission 201037) | Phyllosphere microbial communities from UC Gill Tract Community Farm, Albany, California, United States - DLSLT.R1 | ecosystem: Host-associated > Plants > Phyllosphere > Unclassified | place: USA...
CTCGACCGGCTGGACGCGGGCGCCGGCCTGCACGGCGCGTCGGCTCTTCTTGACGGGCGCCGCGGACCGGTCCTTGGCATCCTGCCGGCGCTGGATGGCGGTCTCCTTCCCGACCAGCGTCCTGGTGACGTCGTCACCGGTGGTCGAGGCGGCGGAGCGCGGGGACTTGGAACGGGAAGCGGATGAGGAAGAGGAAGAACGGGCCAAACTGGACTCCTTGGATGAACATCGGCGAATCCGCGCCGCCGGCCATCGCGCGGCGGTGGGCTCCACGTGGTGGAAAGAGCGCGCGAGGCTAGGCCGAACCGGGCCTTTCCGCTGTCGTCCGGGATCGCTGAACGACCGCCGAATCGGGTGTCAGGCCCTACGACGCCAGGGGTCTTCGTAGGGGCTTATCAGGAGCTTCGCAGGGCATCCCGGAATTTAAGATCGCGACCTTTTGATCCTCGGAACCGCCATGAAAAAACTGTTCGCTCTCGCCGTGATCGCCGCCGCCGCCGCGGGTGCCCAGGCTCAGGACTTCCCCGGCAAGGACAAGGTCATCACCATCGTCGTGCCCTTCGCCGCCGGTGGCCCGACCGACCGCGTGGCGCGCGACATGGCCGAAGCCATGCGCAAGCCGCTGGGCGGCATCAGCATCGTGATCGACAACGCGGCTGGCGCCGGCAGCACCATCGGCAATGCCAAGGTCGCCCGCGCGCGCAACGACGGCTACACCCTGCTGTTGACCCACGTCGGCATGGCCACCACGCCGGTGCTCTATCGCAAGCTTCCCTACAACTACGAGACCGATTTCGAATACCTGGGGTTGATCAACGACGTGCCGATGACGCTCATCGGCAAGCCGACGCTCGAAGCCAAGAACATGGCCGAACTGCGCACGTGGATCGGCAAGAACGGCACCAAGGTGAATCTGGGCAATGCCGGCGTCGGATCGGCATCGCACCTGTGCGGCCTGCTGTTCCAGAACGAGCTGAAGACCGAGATGACGACCGTGCCCTACAAGGGAACCGCGCCCGCCATCGCCGACCTGCTCGGTGGGCAGATCGACCTGCTGTGCGACCAGACGACCAACACCACGAGCCAGATCGAGGCCAAGAAGGTCAAGCCCTATGCCGTGACGACGCTCAAGCGTCTGACCACGCCGGCGCTCAAGGACATTCCGACGCTGGACGAATCCGGCATGAAGAATTTCCAGGTCACGATCTGGCATGGCCTGTATGCCCCGAAGGGCACGCCGCCGGCCGTGCTGAAGACCTTGAACGACGCACTCAAGGTGGCCTTGAAGGATCCGGATTTCATCAAGAAGGAAGAAGGCCTGGGCGCGGTCGTCGTGACCGACAAGCGCATGGAACCGGCCGAGCACAAGAAATTCGTGCAGGCCGAGGTCGCGCGTTTCGGCCCGGTGGTGAAGGCTGCCGGCGCCTACGCGGACTGACGCTGGGATCGACCCTCACGTCGCCTCTCGAAGAGACGACGCCAGAAAGAAAAGCCGGCCATGCCGGCTTTTTTTCCTTTCTCGGTCCGGTACTGTCCACACGTGTGGACCACCGCTGCCCGATGTGGACAGCAAGGCACTCTCGATTGCAATTCGCACAGCGTGCGGCGCGCGATCTTGATCCTGCATATCACAGGACCCGGCATGCACGCGAGTCCAAAGCGGGCCGTGGCGCCCTCATGTCTTCGTCCACGGAGCGCATGAGCGGAGACTTGTCGTGAGGCCCCAGGCCCTCGTGGATCTGCTTCCGATCGTCAGCCGCTCAGACTCCCCAGACCACATCGCGCCCTTCGGCATGCGAACGCTTGAGCATGTCGAGAAAAGGCGCGGCACGCTGATGCAGACCGACGTGTTCGCGTTCCGCGACCTCGTCGTGGTCCTCCGCCGCGAGGGCATCGCGATTGTGCTTGCTGCTGTCGAGCTCTCGATGGATCGCCGTCTCCAGCGCCGAGATGGCAGCCGGAATCTGAGCGACGGTGACGATGCCTTGAGCTCCGGGCGTCTTGCCGATCACATCGAGCAATTGGCGGGCATTGGGTTCGAGCATGACCACGTCGGCGGTCGCCTGGGATTTGAATCGGTACAGCATGTCTGATGGCTCTTCGAGGAAAAATCGAGAAACAAGCGTACACGCATTGGTCGCATGTTCATGCAGGTCCATATCCGGACCTGATGACCTACGAAAGACATGCCGGGTATCAGAACGGCCAGGCATCGGCCCTGTCGGCGTACCCCCTTTCGGGGCTTGCAACCACAGGGATGCATTGCCGGCATCCTGGACCCGCTGGTCGTCGCCTGAGTCCTGCCGAAAGAAATTGGCCAAAGAAAAAGGGCCCTGTCAAAAAACAGGGCCCTTCAATTGGTTGCGCGAGCAAGATTTGAACTTGCGACCTTTGGGTTATGAGCCCAACGAGCTACCAGGCTGCTCCATCGCGCGGCAAGATGGAATTATATCTTATTCTTCAGACGTTGTCTCATTATTTTGATCTTCCGACACTTCGGGACGATCAACCAGTTCGACGAGCGCCATGGGAGCATTGTCACCCACGCGGAAACCCATCTTCAGGATGCGGGTGTAGCCGCCCGGACGGGCCTGGTAGCGGGGACCGAGTTCGCCGAAGAGCTTGACGACGCTGTCGCGGCTGCGCAGGCGATCGAAAGCGAGCCGCTTGTTGGCGACCGTCGGGTTCTTGGCCAGCGTGATCATCGGCTCGATGACACGGCGCAGTTCCTTAGCCTTGGGAACAGTGGTCTTGATGACTTCATGCTCGATGAGGGAGTTCATCATGTTCTGAAGCATGGCCAGCCGATGCGAGCTGGTGCGATTGAGTTTGCGGAGTCCGTGTCCGTGACGCATGGTGCTTTCCTTTACTTTATAAAACAGGCAGCCGTATCAGGTACTGCCCGATGCACTGCGGCTCCACAGAGCCGCTGGAGAATCAACGCTTGTCGAGGCCGGCCGGCGGCCAGCTTTCGAGCTTCATGCCCAAGGTCAGCCCACGAGATGCGAGCACTTCCTTGATTTCGTTGAGCGACTTGCGACCCAGGTTCGGGGTCTTGAGCAGTTCGTTCTCGGTGCGCTGGATCAGATCACCGATGTAGTAGATGTTTTCGGCCTTCAGGCAGTTGGCCGAACGCACGGTGAGCTCGAGCTCGTCCACCGGACGCAGCAGGATCGGATCGAACTGCTGGGCGCTCCGAGGAGCCGGTGCGTCGAACGCGGCGAGTTCGCCACCTTCGAGCTGCGCGAACACCGCGAGCTGTTCCACCAGGATCTTGGCCGATGCACGCACGGCATCTTCAGCCGTGATGGCACCATTGGTCTCGATCTCGATGAGCAGCTTGTCCAGATCGGTACGCTGCTCGACACGGGCGCTTTCCACGGTGTAGCTCACGCGCTTGACCGGGGAGAACGACGCGTCGAGGACGATGCGACCGATCGATTTCGTCGGCTCGTCGGCATAACGACGCATCGTGCCGGGCACATAGCCGCGGCCCTTCTCGACCTTGATCTGCATGTCGAGCTTGCCACCTTGCGACAGGTGCGCGATCACGTGATCGGGATTGATGATCTCGACATCGTGCGGCGTCTGGATGTCGGAAGCCGTCACGGCGCCCTCACCATCCTTGCGCAGGCTGAGCGTGACTTCATCGCGATTGTGCAGCTTGAAGACGACGCCCTTCAGGTTCAGCAGGATGTTGACGACATCTTCCTGCACGCCATCGATCGACGAGTACTCATGGAGCACACCGGCGATGGTCACTTCCGTGGCGGAATAACCCACCATCGACGACAGCAATACACGACGAAGCGCATTGCCGAGCGTGTGTCCATAACCGCGCTCGAACGGCTCCAGCGTCACCTTGGCCTTGTTGGCGGCTAGTTGCTCGACCTGGATGGTCTTGGGTTTCAGCAGGGTGGTTTGCATGCGAACTTCCTCTCAATACCCCCGGTTCGTTACACCGGTAAGGCTGGCGAAGCGCCCGACGCACGCTCGTGTGCGCCAGGAACGAAACAGAAACAAAAAACAAGACGCATCAAAACGATGCGTGCTGCAAATCAACGCGAATACAGTTCGACGATCAACGACTCATTGATGTCGGCACCGAATTCGTCGCGATCCGGGACCTTCTTGAAGGTGCCTTCGCCCTTGTCGGCGTTGACTTCGACCCATGCGGGAATACCGACCTGCTGTGCCAGCTGGAGCGCTTCGACGATGCGGTTCTGCTTCTTCGACTTCTCGCGGACCGCAACGACGTCACCGGTCTTGACCAGATACGACGGAATGTTGACGGACTGGCCATTCACGGTGATGGCCTTGTGCGAGACGAGCTGACGTGCCTCGGCGCGCGTCGAGCCGAAGCCCATGCGGAAGACGACATTGTCCAGACGCGATTCCAGCAGGAACAGCAGATTGGCGCCCGTGTTGCCACGACGACGATCGGCTTCCTCGAAATAACGACGGAACTGCTTTTCGAGCACGCCATACATGCGCTTGACCTTCTGCTTCTCGCGCAGCTGCAGACCGTAATCGGACGTGCGTTGACCGGACGTGCGGCCATGCTGACCAGGCTTCGAATCGAACTTGGCCTTGTCCTGGATCGAGCGACGTGCGCTCTTCAGGAACAGGTCGGTACCTTCGCGACGGGAGAGTTTGGCCTTGGGGCCGAGATAGCGTGCCACTTGATCTTCCTTTTATGTCATCTACCGCAGGTCACCTGCGGGAGCCATCCGATGCGATATCGATGGCGGTGGGCTTGTTGAAAACAAAATGCGCAGCCGCCATGGAAGCGGACTGCGCGTTGCATCTGATGAATTAGATGCGACGACGCTTCTGAGGGCGGCAGCCGTTGTGCGGCACAGGCGTCACGTCGGCGATGGAATTGATCCGAATGCCAAGTGCGGCCAATGCGCGCACCGACGATTCGCGACCAGGACCAGGACCCTTGATCTCGACATCGAGGTTCTTGATGCCTTGCTCGACGGCAGCGCGACCTGCGACTTCCGAAGCGACCTGCGCTGCGAAAGGCGTCGATTTGCGCGAACCCTTGAAGCCCTGACCACCCGACGAAGCCCACGACAGGGCGTTGCCCTGGCGGTCCGTGATCGTGATGATCGTGTTGTTGAACGAGGCGTGCACGTGAGCAATACCGTCCGCGACGTTCTTGCGAACCTTCTTGCGGACGCGCTGTGCGGCGTTGTTGGCAGGAGCTTTAGCCATGCTGTTTCAATCCTTATTTCTTCAGGGACTGCGCAGCCTTGCGCGGTCCCTTGCGGGTGCGGGCATTGGTGCGCGTGCGCTGACCGCGCATCGGCAAGCCGCGGCGATGACGGAAACCGCGATAGCAACCGATGTCCATCAAACGCTTGATGTTCATCGTCGTCTCGCGGCGCAGGTCGCCTTCGATCGTGAAGAGAGCGATCTGGTCGCGAATCTTTTCGAGATCGGCGTCAGTCAGATCCTTGATCTTCTTGGAATATTCGATTCCGCTCGCTTCGCAGATCTGACGGGCGCGGGTGCGACCGATACCGAAGATAGCCGTCAGGCCGATTTCAGCGTGCTTGTGCGGCGGGATGTTGATGCCAGCAATACGTGCCATGTTCGTCCTCTAATACGTCTCAATCAACCCTGGCGCTGTTTGTGGCGCGGGTCGGTGCAAATCACACGCACCACGCCCTTACGACGGATGACCTTGCAATTACGGCAGATGGGTTTGACCGAAGCCGAAACTCTCATTTCATTCTCCTAAAACTGTTTAACGTGGCCGCCTGTCCGCAGCCCTGGAATCAATAACGACAATCAGTCTTACGACGGCTTGAAGTTCGCCTTCTTCAGCAACGACTCGTATTGCTGCGACATCATGTAGTTCTGCACCTGGGCCATGAAGTCCATCGTCACTACCACGATGATCAGCAGGGAGGTCCCACCGAAATAAAACGGCACGTTGTATTTCAGGATCAGGAATTCAGGCAGCAGGCAGACGAAGGTGATGTAAACCGCGCCAGCCAGCGTCAAGCGAACCAGGATCTTGTCGATGTAGCGTGCGGTCTGGTCACCCGGACGAATGCCTGGAATGAACGCACCGCTCTTCTTCAGGTTGTCCGCCGTTTCCTTGCTGTTGAACACGAGTGCCGTGTAGAAGAAGCAGAAGAAGACGATGGCAGCCGCATAGAGCAGAACGTAGATCGGTTGTCCTGGAGTCAATGCGCTTGCGATGTCCTTGATCCAGCGCATGCTCTCGCCGGCACTGAACCAGCCGACGACCGTTGCCGGCAGCAGGATGATCGACGAAGCGAAGATGGGCGGGATCACGCCTGCCATGTTGAGCTTCAGCGGCAGGTGCGACGACTGTCCACCATAGACCTTGTTGCCCACCTGACGACGTGCATAGTTCACCAGGATCTTGCGTTGCCCACGTTCAACGAACACGACGAAGTAGGTCACCAGCACGACCACGACGACGATGAACATCGCCACCAGCACGTTCATGGCACCCGTGCGGACCAACTCCAGCAAACCGCCAATCGCACTGGGAAGTCCGGCCGCGATGCCCGAGAAGATCAGGATCGAGATGCCGTTGCCCAGACCACGCTCGGTGATCTGTTCACCCAGCCACATCAGGAAGATCGAGCCAGCCGTCAAGCTGATCATGGCAGTGATCCGGAAGCCGAAACCCGGAGTGATCACCAGACCTGCCGAAGACTCGAGAGCCACCGCGATGCTGAACGACTGGAAGAGCGCCAGACCCAACGCGCCATAGCGGGTGTATTGCGTGATCTTGCGCCGGCCCGATTCGCCTTCCTTCTTCAGTTGCTCGAAGGTGGGAAGCACATAGGTCATCAATTGCATGATGATCGATGCGGAGATGTACGGCATGATGCCCAACGCGAACACGGTGAAGCGCGACAACGCACCACCCGAGAACATGTTGAACAGGCTCAGAATGCCACCCTGCTGTCCCTGGAACAACTGCGCAAGCTGGTCAGGATTGATTCCAGGCACAGGAATGTGCGCGCCGATCCGATAGACCACGAGCGCGAGCAGCAGGAAAACGAGCCGACGACGGAGATCGCCGAACTTGCCTGTCTTCGCGAGCGTTGCTGCGTTGGTTGCCACGAAAGCGTCTTTCAGTACGACGTCAGGCGACGCTGCCGCCAGCGGCTTCGATCACGGCCTTGGCACCTGCAGTGGCACCGATACCCGTGAGCTTGACCGCTTTCGTCAGTTCGCCGGTCTTGATGATCTTCACGACCTTGGCCATCTGACCCACCAGACCCGCTTGCTTCAATGCCAGCATGTCGACTTCGGCCAAGCCGAGGTTTTCCAGCGATGTCAGCGTGACCTCAGCGTTGTACTTCAGCGTCTGCGACTTGAAACCGCGCTTGGGCAGGCGCCGCTGCAAGGGCATCTGACCGCCTTCGAAACCGACCTTGTGGAAGCCGCCCGAACGCGACTTCTGACCCTTGTGACCACGACCTGCGGTCTTTCCCAGACCCGAGCCGATACCACGACCGACACGGCGCTTTGCGTGCTTCGCGCCGTCTGCCGGCTTGATGCCATTGAGTTCCATATGCGTCTTTCAGGTGACTCTAGTCAGAGCACTTTGACCAGATAACTGATCTTGTTGATCATGCCGCGCACGGCGGGAGTGTCCTGCAGCTCGCTCACGCTGTTGAGCTTGCGCAGGCCCAGGCCGCGCACTGTCGCGCGATGCGACTCCTTGGTGCCGATCGGGCTCTTCACGAGCTGCACCTTGAGCGTTTGTTCTTGCGTCGTCATTTCGATGCTTCCGTGTACTTGATCGCCAATCAGGCGAAGATCTCTTCGACGGTGAGGCCGCGCTTGGCAGCGACTTCGGAAGCCGTCGTCGAGTTCTTCAGTCCGTCGAGCGTGGCGCGGACCATGTTGTAGGGATTCGACGAACCATGGCTCTTGGCCACGATGTCGGTGATGCCCATCACTTCGAAGACGGCACGCATCGGACCACCCGCGATGATGCCGGTACCCTTGGGTGCCGGAATCATGACCACCGAGGCGGCGCCGTGATGGCCCGTGACGCGATGATGCAGCGTGCCGTTCTTGATGGAGATCTTCGCCAGATTGCGGCGTGCTTCTTCCATGGCCTTCTGCACGGCTGCTGGCACTTCCTTCGACTTGCCCTTGCCCATGCCGACACGGCCATCACCATCGCCCACCACCGTCAGTGCCGCGAAACCGAGGATACGGCCACCCTTGACCACCTTGGTGACCCGGTTGATCGCGATCATCTTCTCGCGCAGACCGTCTTCGGGGCCTTCGTTCTGCGTTCTTGCCTGAATCTTTGCCATTTTGTATCTCGTGTCCGGTTAGAACTGCAGGCCAGCTTCGCGAGCCGCATCCGCCAGCGCCTTGACGCGGCCGTGATAGGCGAAACCTGCGCGATCGAAGGCGACCTTCTCAATGCCGGCAGCCTTCGCCTTCTCGGCGATACGCTTGCCCACTGCAGTCGCGGCGGCGGCGTTGCCACCCTTGCCCGAGCCGCCCAGAGAGGTACGCAGTTCGGCCTCGGCGGTCGAAGCCGTCGCGATCACCTTGGTGCCGTCGTCGGAGATGACGGTGGCATAGATGTGCAGATTGGTGCGGTTCACCGTCAGGCGCGCCACGCCCTGCGTCGCGATACGAATGCGGGTCTGACGCGAGCGGCGCAGACGCTGTGCTTTTTTGGTCAACGTTGTCATGGCTGCCCTTATTTCTTCTTGGTCTCTTTGATCACGATCTTCTCGTCCGAGTACCGGATTCCCTTGCCCTTGTAGGGCTCGGGAGGACGAACCGCGCGAATCTCGGCAGCAATCTGCCCGACGCGTTGACGATCCGCACCCTTGATCACGACTTCGGTCGCAGTCGGCGTGGTCACCGTGATGCCTTGGGGCATCTCGATGTTGACCGGATGGGAATATCCCACTTGCAGGTTCAGCTTGGTGCCTTGCGCTGCGGCCTTGTAGCCGACGCCCACGAGGTTGAGCTTCTTCTCGAAGCCCTTCGTGACACCGACCACCATGTTGTTGACAAGCTGACGCAGCGTGCCGCTCATGGCATTCGCTTCGCGCGAATCGTTGGCGGGCTCGAAGCTCAGCTTGCCGTCGCTGTTGACGACCTTGACCAAGCCATTGCGTGCCAGGTTGAGCGTACCGCCCGTTCCCTTGACGCTGATCTGGTCATCCTTGACCGCCACATCCACACCTGCGGGGATGGCGACCGGCATTTTTCCTACTCGGGACATTTCAGTTACTCCTCGATGTCTCGGTTAGGCGACGTAGCACAGCACTTCGCCGCCGACGCCATTGGCGCGAGCTTTGCGATCCGTCATCACGCCCTGGGGCGTGGTGACGATGGCCACGCCAAGTCCGTTCTGAACTTGCGGAATGGTCGTGCTGGACTTGTAGACACGCAGACCGGGACGGCTCACGCGCTCGATGCGTTCGATGACGGGACGACCGGCGTAATACTTCAGATCGATGACCAGCTCGGACTTGCCTGCTTCGGTCTTGACCTGGAATCCGTCGATGTAGCCTTCGTCCTTCAACACCTGTGCGATCGCGACCTTCACCTTGGAAGAAGGAATCGACACCGTGGGCTTCGCCACCATCTGCGCATTACGGATGCGCGTCAGCAGGTCGGCAATGGGATCACTCATGCTCATGTTTTCTGCTCCTGCCTGGCTTACCAGCTGGCCTTGGTGACACCGGGGATGTCGCCATTGAAAGCCAGTTCGCGGATCTTGGCGCGGGCCAGACCGAACTGACGGAACGTACCGCGCGGGCGGCCCGTGATCTCGCAGCGATTGCGCTGGCGAGTCGGGTTCGCGTTGCGGGGCAGCTTTTGCAGACCGAGGCGTGCCTGGGCGCGCTCTTCATCGCTCTTGCCGGCATCGTTGGCGATGGCCTTGAGTTCGGCATGCTTGGCAGCGTACTTGGCGACGAGCTTGTCGCGCTTGAGTTCGCGCTGGATCAGGGATTGTTTAGCCACGGTTCGCCTCAGTTCTTGAACGGGAAACGGAAGCCGGCGAGAAGCGCCTTGGCTTCTTCGTCGTTCTTGGCCGTCGTCGTGATGCTGATGTTGAGACCGCGCAGGGCATCGACCTTGTCGTATTCGATCTCAGGGAAAATGATCTGCTCTTTGACGCCGATGTTGTAGTTGCCACGACCGTCGAAAGCACGGCCGGAGATACCACGGAAGTCACGCACGCGCGGCAGGGCCACCGTCACGAAACGATCCAGGAATTCATACATCTGAACGCCACGAAGCGTGACCATGCAGCCGATCGGCTGGTTCTCGCGGATCTTGAAACCGGCGATGGCCTTCTTCGACTTGGTGACCACGGGCTTCTGGCCGGCGATCTTGGTGAGGTCGGCGACGGCGTTGTCGAGGACCTTCTTGTCGGCGACTGCTTCGCCCACACCCATGTTGAGCGTGATCTTGGTCAGACGCGGAACCTGCATCGGCGAGGTGTAGCCGAACTTTTCGGTCAGGTCTTTCGCGATTTTCTCGCGGTAGATTTGTTGGAGACGTGCCATATGAGTCTTTCCTTAGGCGGTCTTGATTTCGTCGCCGCTGGACTTGAAGACGCGCACGCGCTTGCCATCCGCGATCTTGATGCCCACGCGATCGGCCTTGCCGGTCGCGGCATTGAAGATGGCCACGTTCGATTGATGGATCGGCATCGTCTTCTCGACGATGCCACCGGTCGTGCCCTTGAGAGGGTTCGGCTTGGTGTGCTTCTTGACGGTGTTGATGCCGTCGACGATCAGGTGCGAATCGTCCTTGCGCAGCGACACAGTGCCGCGCTTGCCCTTGTCGCGGCCGGTCAATACGATGACCTGGTCGCCTTTGCGAATCTTGTTCATGACGGGGGTGTCCTTACAGAACTTCAGGAGCCAGCGAAACGATCTTCATGAACTTCTCGGTACGCAGTTCGCGCGTGACCGGGCCGAAGATGCGGGTGCCGATCGGCTCCAGCTTGGCGTTGAGCAGGACGGCGGCATTGCCATCGAACTTGACGAGCGAACCATCTGCGCGACGGATGCCCTTGGCGGTGCGGACCACCACGGCGCTGTAGATCTCGCCCTTCTTGACGCGACCCCGCGGAGCGGCTTCCTTGATGCTCACCTTGATGACGTCGCCCACGCTGGCATAGCGCCGCTTGGAACCGCCGAGCACCTTGATGCACAGGACGGATTTCGCGCCTGTGTTGTCGGCCACTTCGAGCCTGGATTCAGTTTGGATCATTTCGATTGGTTCCCAACTTGTACCGGTTGGCGCCTGCTGGCATCACCCGATCAGTCTTGGGCCCGTCGTCCGCGCTCCAAACCACTTGGGGCGCTTCCGCTGGGCAGAAGTTTCGCCTTTTTGAAGCGAAGCCCGCGATTGTGGCAGCTCGCGTCGTGGTTGTCAACCGATCTTCCCCGGGCTGTCGAGCAGGATGGGGGTCGAAGCGACAATCGAATCTCGCTTCCGTCCCGATTTTCCAAGGAGCCCTTCCATGTCGTCCCCGCCCACGTCGCCCTCCTCCGCTGCCGCGCTGCCGCCGATCGCCTTCATCGGCGGCGGCAACATGGCCAGCGCCATCCTGGGTGGCCTGATCCGCCAGGGATTGCCGCCCGCGGCCGTCGAGGTCGTGGAGCCGTTCGAGGAAGCCCGGGCCCGCCTCGCTCGGGAGTTCGGCGTTGCGGCGCAGTCGGCGGCGGGCCCGGCACTCTCACGTTGCGCGCTGGTCGTCTGGGCGGTCAAGCCGCAGAGCTTCGCCGAGGCCGCCGCTGCCGTGGGAGCGCAGGCACGCGACTCGCTTCATCTGAGCGTGGCCGCAGGCATTCCCTCGGCGAGCATCGCCCGTTGGCTCGGCACCGAGGCCGTCGTGCGCGCCATGCCCAACACCCCGGCACTGGTCGGCCAGGGCATGACCGGGCTCTTCGCCCGTGCCGGCGTACCGGCCGCGGGACGGGACCTGGTCGAGCGCGTGTTGCGGCCGACCGGCGAGTTGCTGTGGATCGATGCCGAGAAGGCCCTCGATGCCGTGACGGCGCTGTCGGGGTCGGGGCCAGCCTATGTCTTCTACTTCATCGAAGCCATGACCGAGGCGGGCATCGAGATGGGATTGCCGCCGGAACAGGCACAGCGCTTGGCCGTCGGCACCTTCGCGGGCGCCTCGGCCCTGGCGCGGTCGTCCGACGAAGCACCGGCGCTACTGCGTGCCCGCGTCACGTCCAAGGGCGGTACCACCTACGCGGCCCTGCAGTCGATGGAGGCGGCCGAGGTCAAGGTCCGCTTCAAGACGGCGATCCGGGCGGCCGAACAGCGGGCGATGGAACTCGCGGCCGAATTCGGTCGCGGCTGAGGTCGCGGCCGCAACTTCGCCAGGCCCACTCGAACCCGGCGTACTCTCGTGCTCGCGCCGGGCGCTCCAGCGTCAGCGCAGAGCGAAGCCGGCCACGACACCCACGAAGACCGTGCAGCCCAGCCAGTGGTTCAGGCGGAAGGCCTTGAAGCAGCCCTCCCGGGTGCGGTCACGGATCAATTGCCAGTGCCAGAGCGCCTGGGCCGCCGCGCCGACGAGTCCGAGCAGGAACGGCCAGCCCAGGCCGACGCGCAGGCCGCACAGGCCCCAGAGCAGCGTGAAGACGATGTAGCACAGCATCACGGCTGCGACATCGAAGCGGCCGAAGGTGATGGCCGAGGTCTTCATGCCGATCCTCAGGTCGTCGTCGCGGTCGACCATCGCGTATTCGGTGTCGTAGGCCAGTACCCAGGCCAGGTTGCCGGCCAGGAGGGTCCAGCCGTAGGCCGGCACCCGTGCAAGGGCCTCGCCCATCGGAACGTCCGGGCCACCGGAGGCGCAGAACGCCATCGGGATGCCGATCGAGAATGCCACGCCCAGCACCGCCTGGGGCAGCGACACGAAGCGTTTGGCGAAGGGATAGGCCAGCGTCACCAGCAGGCCGACGAAGGACCAGGCGATCACCGCCGCATTGGTCGTCAGCGCCAGCCCGAAAGCCAGCAGCGCCAGCGCGGCACCCAGCCCCAATGCCTGGCGCGTCGAGATGGCGCCGCTGGTGACCGGACGTTGCGCGGTGCGCTTGACGTGCCGGTCGAAATCGCGATCGGCGACATCGTTGACGCAGCAGCCGGCACTGCGCATCAGGATCGTTCCCAGCACGAACACCACCAGCAGGTGCCAGCCCGGCCAGCCGCCGGCGGCGAACCACAGGGCCCCCAACGTCGGCCACAGCAGCAGCAGCCATCCAGCCGGCCGATTCCAGCGGATGAGGTCGAGATACAGCGCGACGCGACCGCCAGCCATGGTCGAAGCTCCAGGTGAAAAAGCGGCATTGTGCCGCTGCAGCCCGCCCCGCCACGCCCGCCCCTCCCTGGACCATCGGCACGAAGCGTTCCCCAGGGATGGAGCGCGGCAACCTCGAATCGGTGCCGAAGCGTCGATGCCGGTACCGAATCTTGGTCGTTGGGAGTCAGGTCGCCGGCAAGCCGGCCGCAGTGTTCATGTCACTGGGCCGGCCAGGCAAGGTTCCAGTGACTCTTCGACGGCAGGCGAATGATCGCCAGCAGCCGCCCCGCCCCGGACGACGCCTCCTCACTCCTCGAGGAGCGAGCGCAGCATCCAGGCCGTCTGGTCGTGCACCGTGCAGCGCGCGGTCAGCATGTCGGCCGTCGGATCGTCGCCGGCCTCCTCCGCCACGGGAATGAACTCGCGCGCGATGCGCGACACGGTCTCGTGACCCTTGACCAGGATGCGCACCATTTCCATGGCCCTGGGCGGGTTCTGCGGCACGTCCGGCACGGTGGCGATCTTGCTGAACTCGGCATACGAGCCGGGTGCGTAGTGACCCAGCGCTCGGATGCGCTCGGCGATGACGTCGGTCGAGTTCCAGAGTTCGGTGTACTGATCCATGAACATCGCGTGGAGCGAGTTGAAGTGCGGACCGGTGACGTTCCAGTGGAAGTTGTGGGTCGTGAGGTAGAGCGTGTAGGTGTCGGCCAGCACGCGGCTCAGGCCCTCGGCGATGGCGGCGCGATCCTGGCGCTCGATGCCGATGTTGATGATCGGCGAGTTGCGTCCGCCCGATTCCTGGGAGACCGAGACCTCCCCCCGGGTCGGCACGGTACCTTCACCGGCAGTGGGTGCCTCGAAGGTGGACTTGATTTTCTTGGTGGATTTGCCGGGTTCTTTGGCCATGACGAGAGATCCTTCCGATGAGGGTGGTTGGTGTTGAATCAGGTGGAATCGAAACGGATGCCTTCGGCGGGCAGGCCGGCGGTTTTCGATACCCTGCGATGCATGGTGGCAGCTTCGCGGCGCGCTGCGTGTCGGTCAATCACGAAAGCCGCACCACGCCCGGCAGTTCGCACGCGTAGATCGCATTGCGCAGGGCGGCGATGGCTTCGTAGCGGGTGAAGCTGCGGCGCCAGGCCAGCACGACGCGGCGCGTCGGCGGCGGGCGACCATGGCCATCGTCGACGGCGAGGTAGCGCACCATCGCCGGCTCGGCGTCGTCGCGGCTCCGGGCCTTCGGCTTCAGGGCCTCGGGTGGCACGGACAGCCGGGGCACCAGCGTCACACCCATGCCGGAGGCGACCATGTGCTTGATGGTCTCCAGCGACGAGCCCTCGAAGCTCTTGCGGATCCCTTCGGCATTGCTGGAGAAGCGCGCGAATTCCGGGCACACATCCAGCACGTGGTCGCGGAAGCAGTGCCCGGTGCCCAGCAGGAGCATGGTCTCGCTCTTGAGTTCGTCGGACGTGATGGACTCGCGCGTCGCCAGCGGGTGGCTCGCGGGCACCACGGCGATGAAGGGTTCGTCGTAGAGCGGGGCCAGCGCCAGGTTGGTGTCGGGAAAGGGTTCCGCCATGATGGCGCAATCGATCTCGCCGCCGCGCAGCATCTCCAGCAGCTTGGCGGTGAAGTTCTCCTGCAGCATCAGCGGCATCTGCGGCGTGCGCTCGATGTTGCGCCGCACCAGGTCCGGCAGCAGGTAGGGACCGATGGTGTAGATGATCCCCAGGTTCAATGCGCCGGAGAGCGGATCCTTGCCGCGCTTGGCGATCTCCTTGATGCTGGCGGCCTGTTCGAGCACGCTCTGGGCCTGCTGCACGATCTGGTCGCCCAGCGGGGTGACCGTGACTTCGGTCGCGCTGCGTTCGAAGAGCTTCACCTCCAACTCGTCCTCGAGCTTCTTGATGGCCACCGACAGCGTCGGCTGGGAGACGTGGCAGGCTTCCGCCGCCTTGCCGAAATGCCGCTCCCGGGCGACCGCGACGATGTATTTGAGTTCGGTGAGGGTCATGTCTCGGCAGAATTATGCGCAGTCCGGATCTTTGCACTTCGCGCCGCCCGGATCGGCCCTCATGGCGTCCGCCTATCGGCGCCGCCCGCCTCCCTCCATCCTCGTCGACCCGCCATGACATCGTCCGCCTATCTGCTCTTCCTGCCGGCCTGTTTCGCACTGAACATGGCCTTCGGTCCCAACAATCTGCTGTCGGTCACCCACGGCGCCCGGCAT
>Ga0308163_10002753_pt1 | contig 15539 bp, 13 predicted proteins | sample PhyTR1_FD_201037 | JGI IMG/M metagenome (GOLD analysis project Ga0308163, IMG submission 201037) | Phyllosphere microbial communities from UC Gill Tract Community Farm, Albany, California, United States - DLSLT.R1 | ecosystem: Host-associated > Plants > Phyllosphere > Unclassified | place: USA...
TAGTTGGTCGCAGATTAATGATTCATTTAAATTAACAAAAACAGTCTCATCATATGTGTATATATCTTGAACCAATTGAGTAGAATGTTTATATACACAGAAATATCCGAAGATACTCAATTGACTAATAAACCGCTGCTGGCCATTAAGTTCTATTAGAAATCTAAGACACCTGTCAAGATTGAAAAATTGGGTCGAATTCTCGATTTTAGCATCAGGAAAGGTTTCCTTTAATTTAGTTAATACATTGTTTAAAACATCAGAATTAATCTCTTCAAAAATTTTTATTTGATTTTTAATGTTTAACTCAGTTCTCAATGAACCTCTGTCGTAGAAAAAATCTTTCTCAAAATTATGATTTATTACTTGATTTATTTCTTTCATTAGATTACAGGATTTATTGGCAATTAGGGCCTTGATGAGGTGAGGTTTTGCCATTCAAGGAAGGACTAAACACGTTAGCCTGGAATTACTGAATTCAATTGGAGTTGCATGGTAAAATATAATATTGGCGTCCATTATTTATGAAAATCAATTATAAGCCTTTTATTGGATAAAAGATTTATACTGATTCTTTTTGATATGGAATTTTTTGTGAATAGAAATGTCAATGATTTCTTGCGGGCGTTTTTAACAACTAAGTTTTTTAATTGTCATGTGTTGCCTTGTGTTTTTCTGAATCGAGCATTTTCTGCTATATACGACATTTTGAAATTTAGAATCACAGGGGAATTTTGTACCTTTGTTTCACCCTTTTGTTAAGTGTTTGCGAATTGTTTGCAAACTTCTCTCAAATAGGAGTTAAGTAATTGATTATTAAATCATTAAAACCAATAATATGTCATCAGTAGAGACAACTTACATCCCTTACAAAGTTAAGGACATTTCACTGGCAGAATGGGGCCGTAAAGAAATCGAATTAGCCGAAGCAGAAATGCCAGGTTTAATGAGTTTACGTGAAGAATTCGGTCCAACACAACCGCTAAAAGGTGCTCGTATTGCAGGTTGTCTGCATATGACCATCCAAACGGCTGTATTAATCGAAACATTAGTGGCTTTAGGTGCTGAAGTTACCTGGTCATCTTGTAATATATTCTCAACACAAGATCATGCTGCTGCTGCAATTGCTGCTGCTGGTATTCAGGTTTATGCTTGGAAAGGCTTAAACGAAGAAGAATTTGATTGGTGTATTGAGCAAACTTTACACTTCGGCCCTGAGCAACAACCATTAAATATGATTTTGGATGATGGTGGCGATTTAACCAATATGGTTTTTGATAAATACCCTGAGTTAATTGCTGCAATCAAAGGTTTATCAGAAGAGACAACTACAGGTGTACACCGTTTATACGAAAGAATGAAAAACGGAACATTGCACTTACCTGCAATCAACGTTAACGATTCTGTAACTAAATCTAAATTCGATAACAAATACGGATGTCGTGAATCATTGGTTGACGCAATCCGTCGTGCAACTGATGTAATGATGGCTGGTAAAGTGGCTGTTGTTTGTGGTTATGGGGATGTTGGTAAAGGTTCAGCTGAGTCTTTAAGCTCACAAGGTGTGCGTGTAATTGTAACTGAAATTGATCCAATTTGTGCTTTACAAGCTGCAATGGAAGGTTATGAAGTTAAAAAATTCGCTACAGCTGTTAAAGAAGCAGATATTATTGTAACTACAACTGGTAACCGTGACATCGTTCGTGGTGAGCATTTCTTAGCAATGAAAGATAAAGCAATCGTTTGTAATATCGGTCACTTCGATAACGAAATCGATGTAGCTTGGTTAAACGAGAAATATGGTTCAACTAAGGTAGAAATCAAGCCTCAGGTAGATAAATATACTATCGAAGGTAAAGATATTATCTTATTAGCTGAGGGTCGTTTAGTAAATCTAGGTTGTGCAACTGGTCATCCAAGTTTTGTAATGAGTAACTCATTTACCAACCAAACTTTAGCGCAATTAGAACTTTGGACTAACACAGATAAATACGAAAACAAAGTTTACGTTTTACCTAAGTATTTAGATGAGAAAGTTGCTCGTTTACACTTAGCTAAAATCGGTGTAGAATTAGATATTTTAGATCAACACCAAGCTGATTATATCGGTGTACCAGTAGAAGGTCCATTCAAGTCAGACGAATACCGTTACTAAGCATTTCTCGTTATTGCGAGGAATGAAGCAATTTCATTTATGAGTTGCTAAAAGGGATGTGCAATTTGCATATCCCTTTTTTGTTTTTATTTTCTTACGATGGAACTTAAATGGCCTGTTGCTTTTTTAGAAAAAGAACTACAGCCACTGCAACTTAAACCCGACAGAGCGGAATAGCCCGGAATGAAAGCGAAGCGAAATGAGGACTATAAGCGATGGCGGGATTGAAATAACCCAAGCGAGCCGAAGCCTGATTTTCTGATGTTTGAAATTAAAATTTGTAGATTTTTTCTCTGAAAAGAAAAAATTGCGCTAGGTTTTATGCTTAAATAGACGGAATTATAAATGGTTATAAAACCTGGCGCAGCAGAAATTTTCTGCAGAATTTTTATCTTGTTGCTTTTTTGAATAAAGCAACTGGAGCGTTTTTTGAGGTAATTAAACCTTCGATACTTTAACAGCAGTTGGTCCTTTTTGGCCCATTTCTACCTCGAACGTAACTTTATCGCCTTCTTTAATTTGTGTTACCAAACCGTTTGCGTGTACGAAAATGCTATCCTGAGTTTCGGTGTTTTTAATAAAACCGTAACCTTTACTATCGTTAAAGAAAGTAACTGTACCTTTTTTTACCGGATTTTCATCGATAATATCTTCTTGTCTTGTTATACCGATTTGTACATCCTCAATGTTGAATACTTTCTTCTTTTTTGGATCCGGTGGAGTAGACGAAATGTTACCATTCTCATCAACGTACGCAAACATTTCTTCTAGAGCTAAACCTTTTTTTGCATTAGATTGACGCTCTTCTTTTTTCTCTTGTTTGTCTTTTTGTTTTTTTAATCGTTTTTTTTCGTTCTCTTTTTTACTGTATGTTGCCTGAGATTTAGCCATATATATATAATTGTTTTGTTTTTAGAAAGGTGAGTGAATTGTAGAATTATACAAATATAAGAATACTAAAGCAGAAATACGATTTTATTCCGCTAAGGTCTGCTTATCAATTATTTACCGTTCCACTTTTGTTTGTCTATTTGATATACGAAATTCCATTTTAGGGGTTCGCCATAATAGGCAACTTCTAAATCGGCAATTTTTATGGCGCCGAGCTTTTCGGTAGCCTTTTGTGAACGAAAATTTGTTGCCCCAATGTGTAATATTACTTTATCTACTGATTGAAAAGCATAATCTAACATCAATTTTTTTAGTGCTGCATTGTGGCCTTTTCCCCAAAACTGGCGGCCTATAAAAGTGTAGCCAACGGCTACCGAATTTTGCTCTTCATCTAATTCATAATATCTCGAACTGCCAACGATTTGTCCGGTTTTTTTATCGTAAACTAAGAAAGCACCATTCGATTCTATTGCGCCCTTAAAGAAATTTTCGAAAACCTCTCTTTTATAACGGTCTTGGTTGGGGTGTTGCTCCCAAATTAAAGGGTCGGATGCTACGGCGTAAAGGTTTTCAAAATCATCGGCTTTTAATGGAACAATTTTAATTAAATCGTTTTCCAGAGTAGGTTGTAGTTTGAATTTCATTTTAGTGCGGTATAAAAAAGGCTGGCTAAAAGCCAGCCTTAATTGATATAATGTTTTACTTTAAAATTAATCTACCAATCCTTCAATTGCTACAACTTCATTGGTGTCTTTTTGATAATCTACTTTATCAATTTCGAAACCAAATAAGCTTAAGAAATCAGAACGATAACCAGCTAAATCGCCAATTGATGGCAATGTTTCTGTTGTTGCTTCTTCCCAAAGTTTTGCAACTTTAGCCTGAACATCTTCTCGCATTTCCCAATCATCGATTCTGATTCTTCCTTTTTCATCAACAGGAACATCACCACCTGTATATAGCCTTTCTGCGTATAAACGTTGAATTTGTTCGATCGTTCCTTCGTGAATGCCTTCTTCTTTCATTATTTTATATAATAAAGAGATGTATAAAGGAATTACTGGAATCGCAGAGCTTGCTTGTGTAACCAATGCTTTGTTAACCGAAACGTAAGCTTTACCGTTAATATCTTTTAATTTATCGGCAATGGTAAATGCAGTTGCTTCCAAATCATCTTTAGCACGGCCAATTGTTCCTTTACGGTAAACTGGTTCGGTTAAAGCTGGGCCAATGTAAGAATAAGCTACAGTTGTGGCACCTTCTGCCAATAGGTTTTCTGCTTTCAAAGCGTCGATCCACATTGTCCAATCTTCGCCACCCATAACGGCTATTGTATTTGCAATATCGTCTTCGTTTGCAGGCTCGATAGAAATTTCGGTTACATTACCTGTATGGAAATCGACAGTTTTGTTGGTATATGTTGATCCAATTGGTTTTAAAGTAGAGCGGTGTAAAACTTCAGTATCAGGGTGTTTTCTAACAGGAGAGGCCAAACTGTAAATTACTAAATCTACCTGACCTAAATCGGCCTTAATGGTTGCAAGGGTTTTTTCTTTAATCTCTTTCGAGAAAGCATCGCCGTTAATACTTTTTGCGTATAAACCAGCAGCATGTGCTTCTTTTTCGAAAGCTGCGCTATTGTACCAACCTGGAGATGCTGTTTTACCTTCAGAGGGTGCTTTTTCGAAGAAGACACCAATTGTAGATGCGCCAGAGCCATAAGCAGCCGTAATTCTTGATGCCAGACCGAAACCTGTTGATGCACCAATTACTAAAACTTTTTTAGGGCCGTTAATAGCGCCTTTAGATTTTACATATTCAATTTGGTTCTTTACGTTTTGAGCGCAACCATCTGGATGCGATGTTAAACAGATAAAGCCCCTCATTCTTGGTTCAATAATCATTTTGTTCTTTTTTACGTTTTGTAATTTTAAAACCAGAGCAAATTTTTACCGTTTAAATTAAACGAAATGCTCAAATCTTTAACGAAGATAAATTTTTAATCGCTTAACAGTAAATGAAATTTAAATAAAGCCAATTTAATATGCATTCAAAAAGTTGTTTGGCTTATAAATTATGTATTAATTTTAAGTTAAATATTAAGCTTTATCGAATTTCTGTTAATTTAGCAAACACAGATAATACCGGGTTAATTCTTTATGAAAAAAATATTATTGCTTGCTGCAGTTTTACTGATGGCATTCGGAAAGCTTTATGCACAAACCCAGCACCAAAATACGGGCTGGTTTTTATTCCTCAACAATACTAAATTTAACGAAAAATGGGGTTTGCAATTCGACCTGCAAATTCGATCTGCCGATGATTGGGACCATGTTAGAAACACTTTGGTACGGCCAGCATTACAATATTTTATTAATAAAAACAGTAACGTGGCTTTAGGATATTTGTGGCAAACTACACAAGTTAAACAGAGTGGGGCTGATGATTATATCTCTTTAAATGAGCATCGTATTTTTGAGCAATATATTTATAATCATAAAATCAGTTCAGTATTTGCAAGTCATCGCTTAAGAGTGGAGCAACGGTTTATTGAAAGAATTGCAAATGAAGACCTTTTTTCTCAACGCTTTCGTTATTTCTTCAGGTTGATCCAGCCTTTACAAAAAACACAGCCAACTTTTACAAAAGGTGCTTTTGTAGCATTACAGAATGAAGTTTTTCTTAACCTGCAAAATAAAAAGGAGCTAAATAATAGTGTTTTTGATCAAAATAGGGCTTATTTGGCTTTGGGTTATCGATTTTCTAAAAAGATGGATATAGAAGCGGGTTATATGAATCAAACCGTAAACGGACTCGCAAATAACACGATTAATAATATCGTTCAATTGGCACTTTATACCAGATTCTAACCGGGTTTTAATGTTTCAAAGTCATTTTTTGTAACCCAAGTATTACAAAATGTTAAAGATGTTGTAAATGACAGGCCTTTTTGCTCAATTTGCCGCGTGAAAAAAATCTCGATATTATTTTTAGCGCTATTGTTTGGCAAGCGGATGCAAGCTCAAGAAGTTACAACATCTTCAACTGATATTACACCGACATCAAAAAGTTTATTCAATCCTGAACACAGAAGAAAAGACAGTCGTAAAGGTGATTTTTATTTTCATTGGGGCTATAATAGTTCCTGGTATGGTAAAAGCGATATTAGATTTCAAGGCCCTAATTATGATTTTACCTTGAAAGATGTGGTCGCACATGATCGTCAATCAAAGTTAAGCTGGCAATATTTAAATCCTGGGTTAATAACAGTTCCTCAATATAATATTCGTGTAGGTTATTTTATAAAAGATAATTACAGCATTTCGATTGGCTGGGATCACATGAAATATGTAATGGATATTCCGCAAACGGTGGCAATATCTGGTCATATCGGTCCAAATATTTCTCACGATAATGCACCAACAGGAGCTTTGGCTGGTGATTATAATGGGCAAATGATTAACGTAAAAGAAAGTATGCTTACTTATGAACATACGGATGGTTTTAACTATGCGAATGTTGAAGTAGAACGATATGATGATATTTGGGTTGCACCAAGTGGAAATACTTCATTAACGCTAGAAACTGGCTTAGGTGGAGGGTTAATGGTTCCACGCTCAGATGTTCGTTTGTTTGGCCAGGGTAGAAACAATCACTTTAGTATTTCTGGTTATGGGGTTTCGGCTAAAATTGGTTTGAAATTTTATGTATGGAAAAATGTATACCTTCAAAATACCACCAAATTTGGCGCAACAAACTTAACTAATGTACACACCACAGGATGGGATGAGTTTGATAAAGCAAGCCAGAAAATAAATTATATAGAGAATTTAACGGTAATTGGTTTTCAGTTTTAAAGATTATTTAATCGTTTAGTCCCTTTGCGCCAAGAATCTGTTGGATATATTTTTCCCATCTCAATGCTCTTGTTTTTGACTGTTTAGGTGCTGAGAAATAAATATTGTAAGCTCTTTAGCGGCCAGGTGTCAAGGCGTTGAAAGCGATTTTTAGATTAGGGATATCATTTAGTTTGGATTGAAATTCTTCGGGAATATTTAATTCTTCATCAACTATTGGGTTCATTGTTGGTATTCTGTTCTAGTTTTTCTAATTCGATAACGTATTTGATGAAAGCATTTGCTTTTACTTCCTTAATGGCTGCATATTTTTTTCGATCGTTATTTGCTTCCGCAGCAATACTAAATTTCAATTCTTGATAGCATTTTTTTGCACTGGTGTTTTTTCTTAACTGATCTCTAAAGAAAAGATGGTTATTCAATTCGTCACAATTTTGCTCACAAACGTACAAATGATGCATAATTTTATCTAAAACATCATCGCCTTCTAAATTACTTCTTTTAAAAACTTCTCTGCCTAAAATGCCCTGATCTCCGTGGTGTAAATAACCGACCGATTCTAATACCTCTTTAATCCTTTCAAAATGATGATTTGCTTGATAAACAATATCAATATCTATGATAGGTTTTGCAGCAAGCCCCTTAATCGATGTACTTCCAATGTGCTCGATAGCGATATTCAAATGATTAAGCTTATCAAATAACTTTTCACTTATTTCTTTAAAATGGTTTGGCCATTCGGGGTTATAGGTAACAACTAACACAATGTTCAGAATTTATTTGTATTCTTTTAATTTCGAGCGGAGTAAAGTTAATAATTCATCCTCTTCAATGTTCAGCACATTTACATCAATCCATAGTAAATCGGGTTTTGTTCTAAAAAACATTCCAATCTTATTGAAATAGTTTAGGTATGTATTTCGCTTGATGTAATTGTATTTATCTTGATTTATCGTTTCAATAAAAATCTGATTTTGGGTTCGGAAATACCCATTTTTAAAATTTTTAATTTCTTTCCATTCTATAAAAATAGGTGTATTTTCAGTATTGTTTAAAATCCCATTTTCATCAATATTAACACCAGATACATCTTTTTTATAATGGAGGAAAGGTTTTGTTTTATGGAAAATTAAGATGTGGATTGAAATAAAAATCAAGAATATGCTGATTGGCTTATAAGAATTCGCAGAATATATTGTGACAAAAAATAAACCAATAATAAATGCTAGGTTAATTAAAATTCCTGTCACGAGCTTACTCTTACTAAATTTGATTTCGATCATATTTTTCATGCAGGATTAGCATTATATACTTATCACAATTAAGATAAGGTTATCATCGCTGTACTTAATACTTTTTTTTGGATGTAGATTACTTATCAAGTAATCTTCTATGGTAATTTATTTGACCCAAATGATAAGCAAGGTGGGTTGTAAGGTGAACCAGGAAAAATTCTGTCGACGTTTTTTCTGCTAAAACGATTACAGGATATTCTTTTTCTATTTGTTCGATTGTTAGCAAATCTAAGGTAGCGTTAACAACAGTTAAGGTATCCTCAATTTTTTGCATAAGTTCTGCTCTTGGGATATTTTTTAAAGAAAACTCAAGTTCTCGATTGCGGATGTAATTAGTGCCGCCTAAAGTAGCGCCAATATAAGTATTTAGGTTTCCAATTAAGTGTAAGCAAAGATTACCAGCAGAGTTGGAAATGGCTTGATCTATAAACCAAATTTTTGATTCGGTTTTATACGCTGCTATTTCTGCTTTAAGTTTATTCAAATCTCTTTTAAAAAGTGATTTCAAAGTTTCTGTTAACATTATAGTTTTATTAGTATTTAAAATTAGCAATTTATATTTTGCTTAACCACAAAAAAAGCGTCCCGAATAAAATCGAAACGCTTTTTGATTCATTTGTGTGTTAATCTAAATTATATTTTGCGAACTTTTCCCGAGCCTACAACTGTTTTATCTACACTAGCGTTGCCCGAATAATTCACATTTCCTGAGCCACTGATTACGGCATCAATTTTTCTATCTGCTTTAATGTTTACTGTACCCGAGCCACTTACCTGAGTAGATAAATCGTTTACAGAAAAACCACGGCCAGCAAAAGTTCCAGAGCCGCTCAGTGTGATGCTTGCATCATCGGCTTTGCCCGCTATTGTCAAATTTCCTGAACCACTAATTACTCCAGTAAAATTATCAACATCTGCAGTCGCTTTAATACTTCCTGAACCACTTAACGTTGCAGATAAATCTTTCGAATTAACGGCACCATTTACAACCATACTACCTGAACCGCTCATGGTTAAGCTTTTAATAGATTTTGCAGTTACGTACGCCGTAATTTTTTTATTCTCGTATTTTTTCTCCCAACTTTTCCAGCTGTTTTGAGGACGGATAATTAATACATTCCCTTTTACTTCGGTAATTAAAGTTTCCAATGCCTCTGCGTCGCCCTCTAATCTGCAACTTTCGGTGTTACCCAAAGTAATAACAACATTAATTGGTCCGCCTGCTGCTACACCGTTAAAATTTCTAACATCTCTATCGTCTGCTCTTTTAGATGAGCTAATGGTAATTTCAGTTTTAGCTATTGCGCTAAATGATGTTGTGAACAATAAAGCCACACATAAAATTGATAGTATTTTTTTCATAACTGTAGAATATTAGCGTTCTAATTTTCGAAAATTAAAACGGGTTAATTAGGTTTTATTTATAAGACGATGGTTTTTTCGAAAAGTTGCATCACTTTGCAATTCTTGTTTAATTTTTTTAAAAATTGATCAAATAACCAGGCACGTACTTTATAAATATTAGCCTTTTTTTGTTTTGATATAGAAAAGTGGGTCGTTTTTAAAGTTTTCAGCAGTAATGCTTGAATCTACTTTTATTGTTTTCCAATTGTTTGTTGGTTTAATTAAAGTATACGAACCATCTTTAAGTGTAACCCTAACAGGCATGTCAAATCCTTTAACATCGGTAATCCAACGATAAGAAAGTTCGCCTTTGTTAACTTTGTATTCTAAAACAGGGATATTGGTGTGACGTAAATATTGGTCGAAAACTTTACTAAGGCTTAAACCACTTTGTTTGGTAATATAGTTTTCAATTTCTGCTGTCGTTACTGTTTTATGGTAAAAGGTTTTGCCTAATCCACGCAATATCTCTCTAAATTTCTCGTCGTTGTTAATTAGCTGGCGGATGGTATGAATTAAATTCGCACCTTTTGGATACATGTCACTAGAACCTTCTTTATTTACACCATAAGGGCCGATAATAGGAATATCATTCGCGATTATTTTTTGTAAACCAATAACATATTCATTTGCTGCTTGTTTATTTTCAGTACATTCAACATATAAAACTTCTGAGTAATTGGTAAATCCTTCGTGAATCCACATATCGGCAATGTCTTTAGCAGTAATGCTGTTTCCAAACCATTCATGACCGCTTTCGTGGATCGTAATAAAATCCCAGTTTAAACCATGTCCCGTTCCGCTTAAATCCCTACCCAAATAGCCTTTTTTAAATTGATTACCGTAGGCAACTGCGCTTTGATGTTCCATACCTAAATGAGGTGCCTGAACTAATTTATAACCATCTTTGTACCACGGATAGGAACCAAACCAATATTCAAAACATTTAATCATTGGTTTTACATCAGCATCCCAATGCGGGCGAGCTTTAGCGCTATCGGTTTGCAAAGCCCAAAAATCTAGGCTTAATTTTCCCGCCTCGCCATCATAACTATCTGTCCAGTGTGAATATTTACCAATGTAAAAAGTAACATCGTAATTATTTATTGGGTTACTTACTAACCAATTATATTGTTTATAGCCATTTGGCTGATCGACAACATTTAGTAATCTTCCATTGGATATTTCCTGTAAATCTTTTGGTATGCTGATGCTAATTTTCATGCTGTCAACTTCATCACTTTGGTGGTCTTTATTTGGCCACCATGAGCTTGCTCCAAAACCCTGGCAGGCAACAGATACGAAAGGATTACCTGCTGAATCTTTTTTGAAAATGAATCCACCATCCCAAGGTGGGCGCTTTGCAATAACAGGATTGCCAGAATAGAAAACTGTAAATTTATCTTTATTTCCTTTTTTTACTGTTTTAGGGAAGCTTACAAAAACAGCATTGTATTCTCTTGTAAATGGTAAATCTGCGCCTTTGTAAACTACTTTTTCGATTTTTAAATTCGAAAATAAATCGAATTGTAGCTTGGTGAAATCCTGGGTTGCGGTGAAAGCAAATTCATTACTGCCACTAACTGATTTTTGATCGATGTCTATCCTAACATCTAAGTGGTAATAATTAATATCGTAACAGGTTCGTAGTGGTGTTAGGGTTCCCCGCAAGCTATCTGCTCGAGAATTAATTTGGTTTTTGCCTAGCATTTGAGCATTTGCACTTGATAGACAAAATGCAAAAGCCAAAAGAGTAAGTAGTTTTTTCATTATGTTTTATTTAACATCAATGCGAGATAAGAAGCAATCTTATGATTTTAATTTATGAAATTTACCATTTTTAGATTGCTTCGTGCCTCGCAATGACCAGCGTCGAATGGACGGTTTTTTTATTTTATCACATCAACTTCTATAAAACTATCATTAAATATAGTTTGAGTTGCTTTTATGTAATCAGCTTCTGAAGCTTTATAAGGATTATCAACAAATTTTTGAGGATTACGTGCAAATAAAGGGAAAGCCGTGCTTTGAACCTGAATCATAATTCTGTGCCCTTTTTTAAAAGTGTGCAATACATCCTGTAATTTAAAATTAACATTTGTTTTTTGATTGGCAACCAAGGCTTCAGGTTTTTCGAAACTGTTGCGGAAACGAGCAGGCATAATTTCTGAACGTACCATTTGCCAGTAATTACTTAGTGTAATATTTTTATTTGGCATATAAGGATTGTTTGGTTCGTCAGCAGGGTAAACATCTATCAATTTTACAATAAAATCCGCGTCAGTTCCAGTTGTTGCAACTTTAAGGTGCGACATAATTTCACCGCCCAGGGTGATGTCGTTATCTAAAATATCTGTTTGATAAACCAAAACATCAGGACGACGGCCAGCAAAGCGTTGGTCTTCGCTCATGTAGTTATGTGGTGTAAAGCCCAAAGTGGTGGTTAAATCTTCTGTGTAAGGAACAGGTTTTAAAGGATCACTAATATAATTTACCGAACCAGTTGAAGTTGGAGCAGTCATGGTTAATTTGCCATCAGCTCCAAGATATAATTTTTGCTTACTGGCTTTTTCTGTCGGCCACTTATCAAAAGTTTGCCAACCTTTTTTTCCCGTATCGTACATGTATGCTTCAGGTAAACCTGAGTTTTTATCGCCATTACCTTTTAAGAAGTGATTGAAAAACTTAGCTTCTATATTTTTTTGATAAAAAGTTGCAATGCTATCGCCAAAATAAACGTTGCTATGCATGGTATGGCCAGTTTCACGGCTCCATCGGCCATGACCAAATGGTCCCATTACAAGGGTATTATAAGCATTTGGATTTTTCTTTTCGATTGTTTTATAAATGTTTAACGGGCCAGATAAATCTTCTGCATCGAACCATCCTCCAACTACCATTATTGCTGGTTTAACTGTTCCGTAGTGTTTTAATAAACCACGTTTTTGCCAAAACTCATCATAATTTGGATGATTTACAGTTTCCTGCCAGTAAAAATTATCTTTATAATACTTATCAGCATTGCTTAACGGGCCCAAATCTAAGGCGAACTGGTAACCATCTTTAGTGTTGGGCTTAATGGTTTGATTACTATACCATGCGCTGGTTTCAGGGCCTTTTTTCTGAACACCAAAAACTGGGAATGTAAAAAAGTAACTCTGAAGAAATGAACCATTGTGGTGAAAATCATCAAAGAAAAAATCCGAAATCGGAGCTTGAGGTGAGGATGCTTTTAAGGCTGGGTGATTACTTAAAATACCTGCCGCGGTATAAAAACCAGGGTACGAAATACCCCATTGGCCAACTTTGCCATTGTTATTAGCTACATTCTTTACTAACCAATCAATAGTGTCAAAAGTATCAGAACCTTCATCAACATCAGTTTTTGATTTTTTATTGTCGATAACTGGAGTCATGTTGGTAAAAGAACCTTCACTTTTATATCGGCCACGAACATCCTGCATAACCACTATATACCCTTCTTTCATCATCAATTCTGATGGGCCGAGCTTAGCGGGAAATTTATCTTCGCCATAAGGCGCAATGCTGTAGCAGGTTCGCTGCATAATCATTGGATATTTCTTATCCTTTGAGGCATCTTTTGGAGTGTAAATAGCGGTAAAAAGCTTTACGCCATCTCGCATGGTAATATAGATTTCTTTCTTTGTGAAATTTTCTTGCGGGAAGCTTGCATTATTTTGTGCAAAAGCCACTGAGGCTGAGCACACGAAAACCATTATAAGGGTAATATATTTCATTGTAGATTATTTTAGAACAGACACTGTTATGTAAGAACTATTAGAATTATCGTGATAAATTTTATGTGTGGCTTTTTGGAAATCTGAAGGATCTGCCTGATAAATATCCATAAATTTTTGAGGATTTCGATCGGCTAATGGAAACCATGAATTCTGAATTTGGATCATAATTTTATGCCCCTTTTTAAAAGTATGGGCTACATCAGGTAAAGGGTAATTTACTTTTGCAATGGCACCAGGTACAAAAGCTTCTGGTTTTTCGAAGCTGTTACGGTATTTGCCACGCATAATTTCGCCACGAACTAACATTTCGTAACCACCCATTATAAGATTCTTGGGGTTAGGAACAGGATTGGGCGCATCTTCTGGATAAACATCGATAAGTTTAACTACATAATCAGCATCAGTTCCAGTGGTAGAAACTACCAGATTAGCCAAAACTGGACCAGTTAAGGTAATGTCTTCTGTTAAGGCATCGGTTTGATAGGTTTTAACATCAGGGCGACGAGCTGCAAAACGCTGATCATCGATCATGTATTCGCGGGTACGTTTCGATTGAATTCCATCTTGATAAGGAACAGGATTATTAGGGTCACTTACATATTCATCCCAGCTATCTGTTCTGCCAACTTTATCAAAACCAAGTTTTCCATTAGGTTGTAAATACAAATTTTTGGTCTCCACATCTTTTGGCGGCCAGGTATCAAATTTTTTCCATTCGTTGCTTCCAGTTACAAAAATGTTAGCTTCGGCAGCGTTAAAATCGCCTTCGCCCTTTAAGTAATGTTTGAAAAATGGTAATTCGTATTGTTGCTGGTAATCGATACTAGTTGTTTTGCCGAATTGAATATCGCCGAAGTAAGAGCCATCGCTACGAACCCAACCACCATGAAACCAAGGGCCCGCCACTAAAATATTATTTGCACCTGGGTTTTGTTTTTCTATTGCTTTGTAAGTATCAAAAGTTCCATAAGCATCTTCTGCATCGAAGAAACCGCCAACAACCATTACTGCAGGTTTAATATTTTTTAAATGTGGGGTAATTAATCTCGCTTTCCAGAAAGTATCCAAATTTGGATGTTTTACTAAATCATTCCAGAACTTAATGCTATCAGCAAAATACTTGTCTTTTAAGTTTTTAATCGAACCTGCTTCTAAATAGAAACGATAATTATCCTGAATTGGAAATTTAAAAGGTTTTGGACCTTTATCTGGCGTAATTGGTTTCGGACGAGGAACGCCAAAACTGCCCATAAAGCTAAAGGCATCCATTAAAAATAGTGTACCTCGGTGGTGAAAATCATCACCTAAAAACCAATCGGTAACTGGCGCTTGTGGCGAAACAGCTTTTAACGCGGGGTGCGAATTTGGTAAAGAAGTTGTGGAGTAAAAACCAGGATAAGAGATACCATAAATTCCAGCGTTGCCATTATTATTTTTGATGTTTTTAACCAACCAATCAATAGTATCGTAAGTATCGGTACTCTCATCAATATCCTTTTTACCTTTTTTCGATGTTTGCGGACGAATATCCGCAAATGTACCCTCGCTCATCCACCTCCCGCGGACATCCTGATAAACAAAAATAAAACCCTCACGCATCATTGCAGGAAAATTGCCCAGGCTAAGCTTGTATTTATCCTCCCCATAAGGAGCAACAGTGTAAGGTGTTCGGTTAATTAGAAAAGGAAATTTTTTGGATTGATTTTTGGGTATGTAAATGGAAGTGAATAGCTTAACGCCATCACGCATTGGTATTTGTCGTTCTATCTTTGTGTAATTCGCTCTAACATATGCCGAGTCGGATTGTTGAGCCAGCAATTCGTTAGAAATAAACAAACAAATTAAGAAGCCGAAAATTTTGGTAAGGTTCATTTATAGTTTGATTTTAGGAATAAAATTTAAATATAGATGATTAGAAAAGGATTAAGAAAAAAGACCTCGTAAAACGTTTGTTAAGGATTGTTTTTCTAATCGTCATTCCATTATCAAAATTTAGTTAAATAATGTTAAGCGATAATCTTTTTATGATTTTCATCGTCATACTTATAGTTGATTTAAACACAATAAAATGAAGAGGTTATTAAATAGAGGATTGGTTGTTTTTGCTGTAGCAGCGATAGTAACGACCTTAAGTGTAGATAGCGCTTTTGCTCAAAGACCAAGCAGAGGTGGCGGT
>Ga0308163_10002756_pt1 | contig 15529 bp, 15 predicted proteins | sample PhyTR1_FD_201037 | JGI IMG/M metagenome (GOLD analysis project Ga0308163, IMG submission 201037) | Phyllosphere microbial communities from UC Gill Tract Community Farm, Albany, California, United States - DLSLT.R1 | ecosystem: Host-associated > Plants > Phyllosphere > Unclassified | place: USA...
AGGCGGCCCAGCAGAATGAGCAGCCACACAAGCACCGCGATCCCGAAAGAGATCTGGTACTGGGTGAGGAACCAGTCCAGGGTCAGGTCGGGCTTGGTCGCTGTCATCAACCACGGCAGGAGCTGGCTGACCAACCCGTCCACTGCTTCCTGGGCCTTGGCAAAGGTGAACCCGAGCGGGTCTGAGGCCAGTGAAAGGCCGTCGACGACGCTACCGGTCACGCCTGTGATGGAGTCCCAGGCGTCGGTGAGCCAGTCACCGAGGCCTGTCTGCGCTCCGCGCCCGGCCATCAGTCCCAGACCTTGACCGGTGCGCTGGTGATCATCAGCAACCCTCGCTGAACGTGGTGCCCAGCGCCCGCAGGTCTGCTGTGGTGCGCATTTGCGAGACGGTGCGGAGCTGCCAACCTTGGTCGGTCGGTACGAGCGTGAAGGTCTGCGTGCCACTCTGCCTGGAGCCGTTGTCGAAGACGCGGGCCGCGCTGACCGAGACAACCGTCTCGAAATCGGTCGACGACTCGATGTAGTACTGCTCATCCACCGTCGAAACCCACCAGGGGTCAGGGACCTTTCCCGCCCGCGCCTGGTCGACCGCACCCGCGAACATCTCACGGACCCGCTCTTCCGCATCGGCGGCCAGGATCTGGTCGATGGTCGCGGAAAGCTCGTCGGCCTGCTCAGGAGTCGGGTTCGTCCCCAACCAGCGGTACAAGTCAGCGGAGAACGCGGCCGCCCCCACGTCCGTCAAGGGAGCATCCGCCTGCGCCTGGAGCAGGCTGGCGTTCGTGATCGGGGTACCAGCCTGGCACCCCGGCGCCCGCCCAGGCTCCGAAGACGGTGCCGGTGCGGCCGTGATGGTCGACTCTGACGACGCGTCAACTGGGGGCGAGGCAGGGTCGCGATCGGCGGCCAGCCTCAGAACGACCAGCGTGACCGCGACAGTCAACGCCAAGACGAAAACGATGACGCCAACTACCATCCTGAGCCGACGCCAGTTCACGGTCGTCGCCATCAGCCGACCACCCAGAACACCGCGGAGACGATGACCCCGAACGCGATCGCGATCCCGAGCGCAATCCCAGAATTCAGGAGTGACTCCTTGCCCTGCTGATGCTGCATCGGGTTGTTCTTCGACGACCGCATCTGCGCGACCGCCATCAGGCAGAACAGTAGGCAGGCGATGATGATAAGGCCCCAGACGGCAGCGAAGACAGACTTCCAGAATGAGTCGAACGGTCCCCCGAAGCTGAAGGTAGGCGTCATACCGTCGATCGGGCTCACGACGGTGGGCATCGCCGCCTTGACCTGCAGGGCGAGGCCGTGGGCCTCATGGAGAGAGGTGTTCATCAGAGGGTCCTTTCAGAGGTGGGCAGATTGTTCGAGGCCACAGTCACGACCTGCGCCGTGACATGGACCCACGCGCGCTGGGAGGCCACGGAGAGGCGCCCCAACGAGATCTCGGTCCCCGCAGCGATGTGCGGGTCGTGTGGGACGTCGACGACCGCACCGACGCCCATGTCCGCCAGGGCGTCGCGTGCTTTCGCGGCGGCCTTGGCCTCGACCGGGCGCCCGTCGTCCGTAACGACGATGACTGCGCTGGCGGCCAGGGCACGCCCGTGGGGGCCGTGGTCGCGGATCCGGAAGAGAGTGTCGATCAGCCCGATCACCGAGCTCATCGCCAACGACGTCGGCAGCACCAGTGCGCCCGCTCCCCCGACGCACTCCAGGAAGGCACCCGACTCCGGGTTGTTGCCGGTGTCGACGACACTGATGGGGAAGTACTGGTCGAGGAGACCGCGGACTGCGCGAACGTGATGGGCCTGCAGGGTCTCGCGGTCACCGGCCGAGCCGATCACCGCCGCTCCAGAGGACTGCAGCTGGGTGAACCACGCCAAGGCCGCGGCCGTGCGGATGCGGTCCATCGACGTCAGCAGCTCGCTGATCCCTCGAGGGGCCTGCTCAGCGCGCTCGGCGCGCATCGCCAACGTCCCAGCAGCCTCAGCCCCCTCGAAGGCGACAACACCACCCGACCGGACCTGAGCCATCACCCCGGCCAGCAGAAGAGTCGTGGGTGTCTTGCCGACGCCGCCCTTCTTGTTCGTCACCAGGACGCTGAAGGGCGCCGGCCACCTGAACGTACGGATCGTCTCCAGATCGCCCAGGTACGCCTGCTCCGCCTTGCTCGCCCCAGGACGAAGAAGGCCGCGGGTCGAGCGCCGCAGAACAGCCCTCGCACCCCACTGAGCCGGCTCAGCCACCGCTGGGCCAGAGTCCATCAGCGCCGCGCGCACCGCGCGCAACGGATCCACCGCAGCCACAGGTTCCCACTGGGGGGCCGGCATCTGGAACGCCACCTGCGTTCCGTCCGGGACGAAGGCCCCAGGCCCAGGGATCAACCCTGGAACCTGCGAGAGGGCAGTCGGTGGTGAGGGCTCCGCCGCAGGTGCCGGTGCCTGGTCCGGGGCCGTCACCGAAGGAGGTTGGGCCGCCACCTCGGGCGCCTTGTCAGGGTCGGAGAAGGTCTGTACCCGCTCCGCTCCCCCGAACAGACCCATGTCTTCAAGGCCGAGGCCAGCTGAGCCCCACCCTTCATCCTGATCAGTCATCGCAGTGCACCTCGGGTCGTCGTGTATGCCTTCGCGCCGCACCAGGTGGCGGCCGAGAGTCGGAGTATGTGAAGAGGCGGCATCAGAAAACCGTGATCAACGACGTTCCGTGAGCCGTGAGCCCATCTGCGTTGATCGACCACTGGTGCTCGCCAGCAGGCAGCTCGGTGAACGTCACCGAGAACGAGCCAGACCCAGTGCCCATCTGCAAGGTCACGCCGGCGACCGTCGCGTACACAGCGCCAGTGATCCCCGACGTCGTGGCTGTCACCGTCGTCATCCCAGGCGTGCCATCCGTGGAGGATCGCCCAGGGTTGATCACCTTCGTCTGGGGGGCTTGAACCCCACTGTTTGCTGGGCCCTGGTCGCCGCCGGTCGGGGCCTGGGGCGCCGCGGCGGGCGGGGAGGTCGGGGATTGCGGCGTCGACGATGGCGCTGAGGGTGCGCGTGTGCCCTGGCCGGTCGGTGCTGAAGCTGGCGGCTGCGCGGCCGCAGCGTCAGCGGCTGCCTGTGCCTCGGCCTCGACCCGCGCGCTCTCGGCGACCTCCCACGCCCCTTGGGCGTCCTGGACCGCGGTGACCGCAGCGTTCACGTCGTCGCTCAGGTTCGCCATGTCGGTCAGATCCCCGCTCTCGAGAGCGTCAGTGAGAGCTCCGATCGCTGCACCGAGGTTCTCCCGGACGACTTCCTCGCCCACCCGACCCTGAGAAGCTCCGAGCACCTCAGCCGCTGTCGTGGCCAGCGCCCACCCTCGCTCGGTCACCTCAGCGCGAAGGGCCGCCGAGCGAGCATCGGAGGCCGCACGCGTCTGCTCGGCGATCCGCGCCCCCTCGAGAGCGACAGCCTCGACGACCTCGACGGCCCTCTGGTCGCGGGCGACCCGCTCAGAGCGCTGGTCCCACCACGCGACCCCACCGATACCTGCTGGCAGCATCGAGAAGACCAACACGCCCGTCACAATCCGGCGGCGCGTGCGACGGGTAGGGACACCGGCCTCAGTACCGCCGGCAACGGCATCTCCCGGGAAGCCTGCGGTAACACCGGGCGTGATCATTGGGGAGGATGCGGGCGTCGCCGCGACGAGGGCATCGGCTGGGGAGCCCTGAGACGGCCCCCGCACGCTGACGCCCGCATCCTCCCTGCTTGGGACCCGCAAGCTGTGCGCTGCGGGAAGTTTCGAGACCCGGCCGCGACCCGAGGTGATCCCCCCGGGTGCCAGTCGAGTCGTCTCATCGAGCGACGAACCGTCGCCGGCGAGCTCGGCCGGCGGAGTCCGCTCGACCTGGTCGACGTCGACCAGGTTCTCTGGCCCGACAGGCTTTGAAGTTGGAGCGCTCATCGCGCGCCCCGCAGGGCATGAGCAGGAGGGCGCAGGTCGCGGGGCAATCGGTCGGGGGGACGCGAACCCTGACCTGCACCCTCCCGGTACAGGTGTGACGACGCAGGACCGGCCGCGCGGACGAGAGCGCGCGGCGTCGATGGGCCACCGTGGGCGGCCGTCGTGCAGAACATGCGTGTCATCAGTCCCCCGACCGATTGCTGGATGCACCCCATGGGTGCGGTTCTTTACGGCAGCCCTGAGGGCGCCAGATGTGTCAGACAGCGATAGCCCGCGTCGAACGCCTGAAGGTGCTGAGCGAGTAGCAATGGCCCTGAGTGACGGTGCGCATCAGACCTCGCCGGCCTGCGGCGACAGCTCGCCCGTCAGGCGCTCGTGACGCTCGTCAGAAGCGGCCTTCATGAGGAGCACGGCCATTGCCGCCAAGGTCCCCACGGCGGCGAACGGGAGGATGGCGATCATGCGGATGGTGGCGAGCAGTTCCATAGGTGTCTCCGTGAAGTAGGGGTCTCGTGGTGGCCGGTAGCGGTGGTTGAGCTCACTACCGGCCACCTGAGGGGGTGCCCGAGGCTGGTGGATCTACGACCAGATCAGGCGGGAGGAAGTGTCTGGACGAGGGCGAGCAGGGGGGGACCCGCTCTCGCCCAGACAGTCAGGGACGCGCTGTGGCGCGTGTTGAACGGGCGCGAGCGATCACGCCGGCACCGACCGCGAGCAGCGTCGCGGCGACCCACAGTGCGGTCGTCAGCTGCGCGCCCGTAGAGGCAAGCGCGGAGGCCTGTGAGACTGCTGAGGCAGCTGCTGCCTCAGCCGCGGCTGCTGCCTCGACCTGGGTCGTCTCGCCGGGAAGGCGGGGTTCCCCCACGTGCACGACGTCGCCGTCTGGGCTGTAGAGGGTCTCGACCCAGTAGTGGGTCCCGACCTGCTCGAGGGGGACGTCACCAGAGGTGATCTCAGGGCCGGTGACCTCGACGGGGTCGAGGGTGGCCACGAGCTCGTCGAGTGCGACGTCGTCGCCGGCGTCCTGGCGGTAGACCTCGAAGCCGATCGTCGATCCCGGCACCGGGGTGCCCGTGATCGTCGCGACGTCGTGAGCTGACCCGCCCACCACGACGGACTCGACTGCCTTTGTGGTGACCTCCACGACCTGGGTCGTCTCGTCGGGGAGCCTGGGCTCTCCCACGTGCACGATCTCGCCGGATGGGTTGCGCAGGGTCTCGACCCAGTAGTGGGTCCCGACCTCCTCGAAGACGACCTCCGGGGACTCGTACGTCCCGCCGTGGTAGATCACCAGCGGCTCATCGGAGGTGAACACCAGCTCGTCAGCAGAGGTCTCGTCAGCGGAGATGGCGTCGGTCTCCACCTCGGCGCTGGCCGTGGTGGGCGACTCGTCAGCGGGCTCGTCACTGTCGACCTGACGGTAGGCATCGAAGGTGATCGTCGAGCCGGGCTCGACGGGGCCGGAGACGTAGGCGACGTCACGTGCTGGGTCGCCCAGGGCGACCATGGGCTGGGCCAGGGTCGTCACGACAGGCGTCTCGGGGGCGACCACGTGAGTGATCTCTGAGGGGTCACCGAACGCGCCCCGGACGATCTGCTCGCCGTCGGGCGTGAAGTACGTCGCGATCCAGTAGACGTCGCCCGCGGCCGTGTCTGCAGGCAGCTCGGCCGTGATGTAGCCCGACCTGTACGTCCCGGCCGTGGAGGCCGGGATCTGCTCGGAGGTCCACAGCAGCGTCTCGGGTGACTCAGCAGGCTCCTGGCCCTCGACGAACGGCCCGTAGGCCTCGAACGTCAGGTACCCGCCCTCGACCGTCGTGCCGGTCAGGTGCGCAGTGTCCTTGAACGGCTGACCCGCGATCGCCTCTTCGTCGGCATCGGTGACGAGCCACGTCTCGACGTCCGTCGTCTCGTCGTTGGGCACGAAAGCCATCTCGAAGCGGTCACCAGGTGAGGTGCTGAACGTGTTGAGTCGGTCGTCCCCAGGGAACGAGCTGACCACGACGTACCAGCCGGCGGCAGTGTTGTCGGCCGCGACCTGGAACTCCCCACCCATCCCGATGGCATAGGAGCCGTTCTTGGCCAGGGTCGTTGCCACACCCAGGACGGGTGCGGTCGCGAGGTCGAGGTCGTCGGTCGGCTGCTCGGGCAGAGGCCCGTAGGCGGTGTGGGTGATCTCGTCGACATCCCCGGCCCATCCACCCAGGCCCTCAAAGTCGGCGTGGTCCTCCGGCAGGCCCGAGACGGTGACCAGGTCGTGGATCTGCCCACCCTGGACGACGTTGAAGTCACGGACCATCGTGGAGACTGCAGCGGTGTGGCGCACTGAGGAGGTCTCGTCCTCGATCATGAACGAGGTGCTGACCGAGCCCTCGATGTAGGGCTGAGACGCCACCGGCTGCGAGGCGTGGTCGAGCTCCCACACCCAGGTGTAGAAGCCCGAAGCGGACGCGGCCGTAGCTGCGACGTCAGTCGACTGCACGCCGGCCTCGGACGCGATCAGGGTCGTGGTGGCCTGCACGGGCGCAGCGCCCGGGCTGGTGTCGACCTGCTCAGTGGGGACCGAGAACGGCCCGTAGAGAGTCCCGTCCCACACGGTCTCCACAGGGGTCCCGTCCTGGCGGGCCAGCCACAGGTCACCGTCAGCTGGTGCGAACGTGACTTCGTCGACGAACGGCTTACCAACCTCGACGAACCGCTCGTCGACGACCGTGGTCACCTCAGGCTGGAACGGCACGACGTGCGTCTCGGCGACCAGCCCGAAGTCGTGGGTCGCATCAGCGCGCACATAGGCGGCGTTCGGTCCCTGGGCCTCCTTGTCGATGGTCCAGACCCACGTGTAGTACCCCGAGCCTCTCGCCACGGCGGAGGCAGTGGCGTCGACGGTCGAGGGGCCGGTGAACGTGAGCTCGGCGGTCCCAGCGACGGGTGCACCGGCCGGCACGGTGGCCGACTGTGCAGGCGGTGCGGCGTACGGGCCATAGAGGACCCCCTGCGCAGTCACCGGCACGTAGGCACCGTTGACCTGCGCCCACGTATCCCCGGCCACTGGGGCGACGGTCACCTGATCGACCAGGGCCGCACCCTTGTCCACGAACGTTGTGGCCACCTGGGTGCGGATCTCGGGCTGGAAATCCGCCACCACATCGAACGTCGTCCCAGGGAGGACGAGTTCCTCTGGGTCGCTAGGCGAACGCAGACCGTAGGTCAGAGTGTCCTGTACCTCGCCATCGGCAGAAAGACGCGTCATCGTGGACCGAGGGAGGCCTCCGTAGCCGCCACTCATCGTTACTGGGCCGTTGCCCGTGGCGACCCACTTGAGGGCAAAACGCTCTTCCTGAGTATGTCCCGTCCAGACCGACGTTTCGCCAAGGTCCGCAAGCCCGTTGTCGTTCAGGTCGAAAACTGCCGGCCCGTTGATGGAGACGGTCATCGGGCGTCCGAGGAGCGCCGATCCCGCAGAACTAACTAGTGGGCTGACCCAGAAGGTTCCGGTGCGGGTACCCGCACCATCGACCCCTCCAGGGGCTGTGGTGTAGGGGCCAGCCTTGGAGGCAGCCTCGGCGATGTACTGACCGGCGACGTCCTTCACGGACTGGGGCGTGTTGGCGATGATGCGCGCTGTGCGAGTCGCGGCAGGGACACCGTTCGACCCGGTCTCGTGGCGGGTGTGGGTCAGGTAGGCGATGGCGGCCCGGGAGACGTCGGTCCCGACGTGTTCGTAGGCCTGGACGACCCAGGCCAACTGGGGGTCGTCGACGTAGCTGATCGAGGATGCAGGGGCACCCTGCGGGGAAACGAGCCCAGCGCTGATGCACCACGAGAGCCATCCCGTGGCCTCAGCCTCCGCAGTGCCGCCGACAGCCCCCAGCCACGTAGTCCCGCGATCCATGACCCCTGTGATGCCCACGCCAGGTCCGATCTCGGCCGGGACGGCCGCCACAGCGGCCGTGACACCCGAGAGGGTCAAGGCTCCGATGGTCGCCGCAGCGACCATCGTCAATGCAGGCGTCCGTCGTTTTCTTGCAGCACCGAGAGGCGGCTGGCCAGAGGTGTTTCCGCTGGTCAGAGCCGCCTTCTCGCCCATGCGTGCGCGGACGCGAGCGTGTACATTCAGTCGTGCTTTCACGTTGTCTCCAGTCGAATGAAGTGCGTTGGAAGCAGAGAGGTCCCGGGGTGCAACCCGGGGCCTCTCACTTTTGTGTGAGTGGCCGTTTCGCCTACGTCATGGGGTCTCCCCCGCGCTTTTGCTGAGGCGTCGTCGTCAGCACCAGCCCCCCGTCCCTTCCACACCCGAGGTATCGACCTCGAAGCACCAGGTGTCAGAGCCGGACTCGACCCAACCTCCTTGGTTGGGGGCAGGTGCTGGAGCGGGTGCTGGTGCTGGAGCACTCGGCGCGGAGGCTGACGGAGCCCCGCCTGTTGCTGGGGCCTTGTTGCCACCGCTGGTCTTGGGCTGCACCTGCGCCGGGCTGTTCGTGTTCGAGGACCGCCCAGACGTCTCGGGTCGGGTGGTCGCCTGCTCCTGCGCCTGACGGGCCTCCTCGGCGTCCCGAGCTGCTTGGGCTGCCTGCTCGGCGGCGATGCGGTCCTGCTCGACCTGCCAGGCAACTTGGGCGTCGACGACCCCCTGGCGAGAGACATCGAGGCCATCAGCGGCAGCTATGAGCTCGGGGGTGCGGTCGGTCATGGCCTGCGTCTGGGGCGCGAGGTCTGCGCTCTCGTCGGGGACGACCGGGGTTACGGCTGCTGCGGTCTCGATCGCTGCGGCCAGGGTCTCGCGGACGGTGTTGTCCAGGACCTGCCCCTCGGTCGCGGCCAGGGTCTCGTGAGCGGAGCTCGTACTGGTGGCCAGCCTCTCTGCGGCTGTGGTGTGCGCGGTGAGCGCGTCGTCGTACCCACGGCGCTCCACCGAGGCGTCGACGGCCACGACGGCCGTGGTGATGTCCGTGCCGGCGGAGGCAGCGTCGTCAGTCGCCTCGAGGAGCGCCTCGGTGCCCTCGGGTTCTAGGGCGACGACCACTCGTGCACTCGCCAGGATGCCTGAGAGATCCGTTCGGACCTGCTCATCGGCGACCTTGCCCTCAGACGCGTCCAGCTGCCCCTCGCCTGCAATTATCTGCTCGTTGAGGACTGTCGCCGCACTGCTCCATTCCTGCCGAGCATCGGCCAGGGCCTGGCGCTCGGTGAAGGTGGTGACGATCAGCCAGGCGACGAGAGCACCGATGATGGTGGCGGCTAGAGCAGCCCACAGATGCCACTTCCGCGGCTCGCGGGGTCGGTCGTCCGGCACAAATCCAGCGAATGGTCTTGCTTCTGAGTCCTCGACATCGCTGTCGTTGGTGAGGTGACGCTGAAGATCGGTCATGCTGCCCCCCCGGGCCTAGCGTTTGCGGATCCACGTGTTCTGGGCGATTTGCCTCTTCTGGTCAAACACAGTAGCCGATCTACTGGGAAGAGGGATGGTGCGCGACCTCCCCCCTCGTGGGCAGTCAGTGTTAAGCCGTGTCCAAAGCCAGCAAAGTCCCCACGGTGCTGAGTCCTCGCCAGGAGGCGCTGCTGGAATCGATCTCCACGCCTCTGCGCAGGGCGGTCCTCTACTACCTCAAGGAGCAGGGCCCGATGATGCGCGGGCATCTGCAGGAGCTCACCGGCGTGACCCAGGCCGCGGTTCGCCAAACCCTGGACCTCTTCGAGTCCCTCGGCGTCGTGGTCAGTGACCACCCGATGGGCCAGAGGCAGGGGTTTCGCGTCTACTACGACGTCGACTCCGCCGTTGTCATGGAGATCATCGAAACCCTGGCCGCACACCTGCTGCCACCTGAGATTGTTCTCCGCGTCTCGGGCGTCCCTCTCGACCAGGCCTGACGCGCATTGTCGACGGCGCCGTGCCCCGTCCATGAGTCCCCAGGCGCCTAGGGGGACGGCCGTCAAGCCGGGCCCTGACGGCGACGCGGTAGCCATCGCTTCGAGAAGCTGATCTTGCTTCGCCATGCCCCCACCCGGCTAGTTGAATGATCGACCACGCTCCCATTGGAGGCAATCCGCCCATGAGGACCAAAGTCCCATACTGAGCACAAGCAGCCGAGATCCGGTGAGCCTGACTTCAGTACCGTACGGGGTGGCACCGACAATCAACCTAACCGGGTCGAGTGTGCTAGAAGTAGACCCATGCTGAAGCCCTCTCCCTGCCATCAGTCGCGCCCCCCCGGACCTGACTGGACTAGCGATGGCGCACACGGAGGGCTCGAGTGATCAGGGAAGCGGCGCGACCTACCGTCGGCGCGGTTCGCGGTGCCAGGTCAACCGGAAGCCTCCCCGGCGCACACGGCACGCTGAACTGGGACGATGCACACGGCGTGTCCTCCCACACTCCAGGCTCACTTCCTGGAAGGGTCTCCGACATGACACCGACCCGGGGAAAGAAGACCGGGCGCCCCTCGAAGGGTGCCCGTCGCAAGATGGTTCCGCCCGTCGGATCCATCCTCCAGCCAATGGTCAAGGCACAAGCTCTCGCAGAGGGCCTAGACGAAGGCGAGCTCCTGGTCGACCTCGTCATGGAGCACTGGCCGAACTGGTCGACGCGAGGACCGCTGCCTGACGCGGCCGCTCACCTCCTGGCGACCCGCCGAGGCTGCCACGTGAACCTGCGTCTGCCCGAGGACACCGCGAAAGAGATCTTCGCCGAAGCAGGCGACGGTGCCGCCACCGACATCGTGGCCGAGCTCATCGCCCGACACCTTCCGGAGCGCGTCGCGCGCTTCCGGTCCCCCACCGCACCCCAGCAAGAGGAGCTTGCACTCAGCAGCTGACCCCAGACAACAGAAAACCCGCCCCCCGAGGGGGACGGGCTCGATTCTGAAGAAGCGATTCACCCGAGGTTGGCGCCGGGCGGTGAATCGTTCTGAGGAGCACACCCAGAAGTGTGTGCACCAGAAGATAGGAGCAACTATACCCATGGACGGCCAGATGGCCAGTCTTGGCGTACCCGCGCGCGGTGTGTCGCCCCTGGATCCCGCAGATGAACCTGCCCGGTACGCCCCGGATCGTACGGCTTCTACGACCCTTGACCTCGAGCAGGTCGCGCCTCTGCCGGCCTCCTTGCCGACGGCAGGCCCACAGTTCGTCGTCGACCCTGCGACAGGCTCACCTGCGCAGCAGTGGGCCGCCACAGCGCGCATGCTCGCCGGCACCGCACGAGTGCGCCTGGGCCGCCCTCGTCGCGGCGGTATCGAGTACACCCTCCGCGACGAGTGCAAGCTCACCGACCGACTGCCAGCCAAGCCAGCAGCGGTGCGCATCTACGGCGATGACGGCACCTGCTCAACGATCTGCCTGGACCTCGACTCCACCCGCGTCGGCGCCGACGCAGTCACACGCGAGGCCAAGCAACTCACCAACTGGCTCCTCGAGTGCGGCGCCCGAATCATCGAAGACGTCTCCCCCAACGGCGGCCGCCACATTTACATCCCCCTCACCGAACGCCTGGGACTGACCGAGGCCCGCGAGATCGTCGACGCCCTGGCCCTGCGCTTCCCCACCATCGACGCCGCCCCACACCGCTCCGCGCGCTCAGGGTGCATCCGCACCCCCGGCTCACGCCACAAGAGCGGCGGCCACCAACAGCTCGTGACCACACTCGCGGCCGCCGTCGACATCCTGCACCGCCCGAACCCGGTTGACGTCGTCCAGGCGCTACGCATCCGCCTGGCACCCCAGATCGCCGTCCGCCGGGCCCAGCAGGTTGCCGCGATCGCCACTCCGACCCCGGAGATCCCGACCGCCGGCGACGACGCCGCCCGGACAGGCGCGGTGCGAGCGCTGAGCCTGGCCATCACACGCATCGCCCGCGAAGGCATCTACGACGCGAACCGCTACGGCTCCCCCTCCGAAGCCCGGATGGCAGTCATGACCGCGGCCGCCCGCGCCGGCTGGCACCTGGCCGACGTCGTCGTCCGCCTCGAGGACGGCCGCTGGCCAGGCCTAGCCGGCATGTACGCGACCAACCGCCCACAAGCAGCCAAGCGCCGTGAGCGCATCGGCGCCGACTGGCACAACGCCCGAACCTTCATCGCAAGAACCCCCGCACAGACGGCGGACAGTCATGTCCTCTCATCCAACACAAGCCTGCTTAAGCCACTAGCGGGGGGCGCTAGACCGTCAGTCTCAGATGCCTCAGACGTCCAAGCCGAGCACCAGTTCATCCGCACCTGGACGACAGCGTTCCTGGCCTTCGAGACTCACCGCTTCCCCGGTGCTGGCCTGAAGATCCGTTGGCTCACTCGAGCCCTCGCCGAGGCCGGGCACAAGAGCGGATCGAGGTACTTCTCCTTCGGCACCCGTGCCCTAGCCGTAGCCACAGGCAGCGACCACACCACCGTCGCAGCCCAGCTCAAGATCCTCACCGAGCTCGGGTGGATCGACCTCATTGAATCTGCACACGGCCGCGACGCCGACACCTACGCACTCACCCTGCCCGAGGGCACACAGGCCGCTGACCTGCGCTGGCACACCGGCACCATCCACGCGTTGCGCCCAGCGTTCCGCGAACTCGGCGACGTCGCCGCCTTGGTCTTCGAAGCCCTCGAACTGCAGCGCGCGACCACCATCACCGAGCTCGTCGCGGTCCTGGGGTGCGCACGCTCGAGCGTCACCGACGCCGTCGACACTCTCAGCGCCCACAACCTCGTCCACCGCTCCCCCGCCGGCCTGACCGTTCACCCCGAGAACCTGGCTCGAGTCGCCGAAGACCTCGGCGTCACCGAAGCGATCGCCCAGCAGCTCAAGACCTACGCAGCTCATCGCCGCATCTGGCACGCATGGCTCGCCCGACACGACCAAGACCTGGCCGACGTCATCGTTGAGCGAGACGTCTACGACGCCGAGATGAACGAATACTGGCTCCCACCACCCGACGACCCGATGTGGACCCTGACCGAACTACTAGTCGCCTAGCACGCCTGCGCCCAGGACTCCACGATCGCCCTGGGAGAACCGGCGGGAGATCGCACTCTCCCAACTCGGCGTCACGACCCCTCATCGGCGCCCGGCACCCGGCGCGGTCGCGCCCCGTAGTCGATCACGAGCAATAAATATGTCTTGACGTAATGACAGACGTACATCATGCTAGACGTATGAACGTACAGACGTACGTCTGTACGACCTGACGTGCCTACATACGTCTGTCCAGACATACGTAAGAACAGACGTGCGTCTGTCCGCGTGTCCATCCATACGGATCGACGCCCATCTGGAAAGGTGAATCGCATGACCACAGGCAAGGGACCGATCGTGACCGCCTACGGCAACCGCAAGGGCGGGGTCGGGAAGACCTCGACCGTGCTCGGCGTCGCCGCAATGCTCGCCGCCGCAGGCAAGAAGATCCTCGTCGTCGACCTCGACGCCCAATCAGATGCCACGCGGACGCTCGGCGTCAGCGACGTCGCAGACGACCAGCTCGACATCTTCGACGTCCTCTACGCGGGGGAGTCGGGCACCCTGGACCAGGCGATCGTCCCGACCACCTGGCAGAACGTCTGGGCTGTGCCCGGCTCGAAGCAGCTCTCGAGGATCGAGTCAGAGTCGATGATGACTCCCGAGTTCCGCCTCTCGACCGCTGCCGACGGGGTCGACCTCGACATGTACGACCACGTCTTGGTCGACCTGCCCCCGAACATCGGGCGCCTGACGCTCAACGGCCTCATCTTCGCCCACCAGGTCTATGTCCTGACCGAAGCCGGAGTGTCCTCATCCTTCGGTGTCCAGGAGTTCATGGAGACCATCGAGGTCGTCCAGAAGTCGCGCCACCTCAACGCACACCTCGCGATCGGCGGCATCATCCTCAACGCAGTCGGCAACCCGCCCACCGACGACGACCGCTACTGGATGTCGCAGCTGCGCAGCATCCACGGCCCGTTGGTCGTCGACCCGGTCCTGCACCGGCGAACAGCCGTCAAGGACGCCGCGGCCAGAGGCGTGCCGATCCACGAGATCCGTACCGCCGGGGGAGAGGCCATGGCCAAGGCTTACGACCGACTCGCCAAGCACATCACCACCAAGGGAGACCGATCGTGACCACCCCGCCTCGCATCGCACTGAAGAAGGCCCCTCCCGCCCCCGCGGGAAGCGCCGACGTCGTCTCCGAGGTCCTGGGTGCTACCGCACCCCAGGCGCCTGAGCCTGCGCAGCCCCCGGCGGCGGCACAAGACACCGCCACACCGCCCAAGCGCGGCCCAGGGCGCCCGCCGACGCGCAAGGAGCGCTACGAGCCCTTCTCGACGAAGATCTCGATCACGTTGCGCGATCAGCTCGACGCCGAGGTGGCCCGAGTCAAGGGCACCGATCAAGAGGTCTCGATCGTCACGGCCGTAGAAGAAGGCCTGAAGTTGTGGCTGGCCTCCCGCCAGTAGCCGTGACGGGACCTCATCTATCGAACACACGTTCGATACCATGGGGCCATGGTCGACCGGATCCCGATGCGCGACGAGGCTAGGACCCTCAGTCCCAAGCCCGTCGGAGAGCCTGTCACGCGCCCTGATGAGGCCATCCCAGTGGTTGCCTGGCTGGCGACCCGGGACGGCGACGTCCAGGTCACCGGGTGGGCCATTGCCTGGTCTCCGCGCGCCGTCCACCTCCGCTACCACGACCGCCACGGCCGTGAGGGTTTCGCCTGGGTCTGGGCGAACGCTGTCACTCGTAGGTGAACTGCTCTAGAAGCCGACATGTCCGTCCTGGGATCCCAAGCCGGCGCGTCCGGCGTCGGATCGTTGCGCTAAGCCGACTCCTTGATCGTCCACCCCAACGTCCTGCGCAACCTCCCCCGAGGCCACGCCGTCGTCATCGTGGGCCACCCGGCAAGCACCATCTCCACCATCGCCGTATTACCAGCACCAGCGCGCCCCCGCCCCACCCAGACCGCTGCCGCGGTCGACCTGACCAAGCCCGAGCACGTCGACGCGACCCCAGCGCCCACAACGACGACCACTGCCACGCCCGCTCCCGCCGACGTCGACGAGCCGACCGAGATCCCCACAGACCTCAAGACCGGCGACGACGAACCACCTGCGATCGAACCAGGCGACTAGGCTCCACACCGCCCTCGCGCATCGACCCGCAAGGGCTACCTTCTTCCAGTTCTACGGCTTCGTCTACAACATCAACGACTTCACGGCCGATGGCACATCGGGCGGGAATGTCCTGGGAGCAATACCAGAAGTCAGAGTTTCGGCCGATCTTCGGGGTCCCAGGCGGGCGTTGCGGCCCCGAGACCCACGGTCGTGGGAGAAGTCCGACACGCCGCCCGGCAGGTCATCTGTAGAACTCTCCTAGACTGGTCACAGAAGCACGAAGAGCCCTCAACAGGGGGCTCGACGCCTTCCCGCGAGGACTCTCGTGGTTCACACACCTTGGACGGGACATGTGTACCCACAGAGTACAAGCGTCAACGTCGACCAGAGCAACTGTGCTGGTCGACGGCGTTGCGGGACGGCGTCACGGCTTCTCAACAAGAAGGAGAACGACCGTGGGTACACGAACGACCACCATCACCAAGGGCCCGCTGCGCATCAAGATCACGCGCACAACAC
>Ga0308163_10002759_pt1 | contig 15517 bp, 12 predicted proteins | sample PhyTR1_FD_201037 | JGI IMG/M metagenome (GOLD analysis project Ga0308163, IMG submission 201037) | Phyllosphere microbial communities from UC Gill Tract Community Farm, Albany, California, United States - DLSLT.R1 | ecosystem: Host-associated > Plants > Phyllosphere > Unclassified | place: USA...
AGCCTGTTTAAAACGCTTGATCTGGGCTCGTGGTGAACCTGCTGAAACACGGTAGAATGCCGGCAGGAAGTTACTCTGGAGAAAAGACAATGAAACGTTCCATGATGTTGGTAGGTGTGTTGGCTGTGTCGGCGTTGACCTCGCAAGTGGCGATGGCCAATCCTGACCTGGCGAAAGCAAAGAATTGCATGGCTTGCCACGCCGTCGGCAGCAAGCTGGTTGGCCCTGCGTACAAAGACGTGGCCGCCAAATATGCCGGTCAAAAAGACGCGGAAAACAAGCTGGTGGCGAAAGTCATGAAGGGCGGCTCCGGTACCTGGGGCGCGATCCCGATGCCAGCCAACCCGCAGGTGAGCGAAGCGGAAGCCCGCACCCTCGTCAAATGGATTTTGGCACAGAAATAATCTGTGCCGAAGCAGCAGTATCGCAAACAGCGCGCCGGCCATCCCGGCGCGTTTTTTTTACAGGTTGCCCATCCCTTTCAAGGTGGCCTTGACCGCCACTTCCAACGGTGTATGCGGCTCGTGCCCCAATACCGCCAGCAGCCTGGCATTGTCCATGCGCACCGGCGTCTGCCACAAATAACGCATCTCGCGCAGCTCGCGCAAGGTCGCCACGAACGGCGCCGCCAACGCCATCAGCCACCACGGAAACGGTTTGACCTGCGGCGCCTTGCCCGTGGCCTGCGCTACCACGCGCGCAATCGCGTCCGTCATTTGCCGCCCGTCCTGATCCCAGTGTCCGGCCAGGTGAAAACGGGCAAAGGGCGGCAGGCTGTCGCGCATCGCCAGCAGTGCGACCATGGTGCGCGCCACGTCGGGCAAATACGACCATTGATGCCCGATTCCTTGCTTGCCCGGATAGCTGATGGCGCGCACCGGCTGGCCGGGCTTGACCAGGCCCTGCGCAAACCAGCTGTTGCCGGCATGGGGCCCGAAGAAGTCGCCGGCGCGCACGATCAGCACCCGCGCTCCCTGTGATGCCGCGCGTTCCAGCCGCGCTTCCAGTTCGACCCGGATCGCGCCCTTGCGCGTGGCCGGCTGCTGCGGCGCATCCTCGGTCAAGACGGGAAAGGCGTCGGCGCCATAGTTGTAGACGGTGCCGGGAAGAACGATGGTCGCGCCTTGCGCCTGCGCCGCGTCGATGGTGTTGTCCAGCATCGGCAGCACCAGCTTGTCCCAGTCGCGGTAGCCGGGCGGATTGACGGCATGCACGATCACCGAGCAGCCCGCGCTGGCCGCCAGCACGTCGGCGCGCAGCATGGCGTCGCCGCGCAGCCAAGTGACGCCATCATTGCGCGGCGAGGGCAGTTCGCCGCGCGTCAAGGCGCGCACCTGCCAGCCCGCCGCCAGCAGCTGGCGCACCATTTCCCCGCCGATGCCGCCAGTGGCACCCAGTACCAATGCTGTTTCCATATTGCTCTCCCTGTGGTTGATGGAGCCAGTATCGGCTGTAGGGAGCTAGTTGGGAATTGACGAACATCGCCTATCGGCTATACATTCCTGCATGACCAAAAACATCGCCTGGGAATACTATCGCTCGCTGCTGGCCGTGCTGACCCACGGGTCGCTGTCCGGCGCCGCGCGCGCGCTGGGCATCACGCAGCCCACCGTCGGCCGGCATATCGCCGCGCTGGAACAGGAACTGGGCGTGGTGCTGTTTACGCGCTCGCAGCAGGGCTTGCTGCCGACCGGGATCGCGCTGGCCTTGCGGCCGCATGCGCAGGCGATGGAACAGACGGCGGCGCTGATGGCGCGCGCGGCCGGCAATGCGGGCGAGGGCGCGGCCGGCGTGGTGCGCATTTCGGCCAGCGAAGTGGTGGGCGTGGAAGTGCTGCCGCCGATATTGGCGCGCCTGCGCGAGCGCCATCCGGCGCTGGTGGTGGAACTGGTCTTGAGCAACCAGGTGCACGACCTGCTGCGGCGCGAAGCCGATATCGCGGTGCGCATGGTGGCGCCGCGCCAGGAACGGCTGGTGATGCGCAAAATCGGCGTGATCGAGGTGGGCCTGCATGCGCACGAGGACTACCTGGCGCGCCATGGCGAACCGCTCGACGTGGCGGACCTGGCACGCCATGCGCTGATCGGCTACGACACGCCCAGTGCGCTGGTGCGCAACGCGGGCGGCAACTGGCAGGCGTTTTCACGCGACCGCTTTGCCCTGTGCTGTGACAGCGACCTGGCCCAGCTGGCGTTGATCCGTGCCGGCGCCGGCATCGGCGGCTGCCAGGTGGCGCTGGCGGCAAGGAACCCTGCCTTGCGGCGCATCCTGCCGCAGGCTTTTGTCCTGCCGCTGGAAACCTGGGTCACCATGCACGAAGACCTGCGCGCCAGCATGGGCTGCCGCGCGGCCTTCGATGCGCTGGTGGAGGGCTTACAAAGCTATACTGCTGGAACGCTTATTTGATTACTTCCATCTTGGTCTTCTTGCCGTCACGGTAGGTGAACAAGGTCAGCGCACCGTCCTTGATATCGCCATTCGCGTCAAACATGATCGGACCGGTCACGCCCTGGTATTTGACCTTGGCCAGGAACGGCAGGTAGACGGAAGGCTTCGACGATTTGGCGTCGGCCATGGCGGTGGCCATGGTCATCACGGCGTCGTACACATACGGTGCGTACAGCTGCACTTCCATATTGTATTTCTGCTTGTAGCGGGCGCGGAAATCGTCCATGCCTTTCTGCTGCTCGCCCGTCACGCCGCCCGCTTCCGCGCAGGTGACCAGGTTTTCGCCGATGGCGTCGCCGGCCAGCTTGCCCAGCGGCTCGGTGCACAGGCCGTCGCCACCCATGAATTTCGCCTTGATGCCCAGCGCCTTCATCTGGCGCAGCATCGGGCCGCCGACCGAATCCATGCCGCCGAAGAAGACCAGGTCGGGATTCTTCGACTTGATGCTGGTGAGAATCGCATTGAAGTCGGTCGCATTCGCATTGGTAAATTCCTTGCCGACGATCTGCACGCCCGGCATGGCTTTTTTCGCGCCCTTGACAAACTGTTCCGCCACGCCCTGGCCATACGCAGTGCGGTCGTCGATCACGGCGATCTTCTTGGCGCCCAGCTTGCCCACGGCATAAGCGCCCAGGGTGCCGCCCAATTTATTGTCATTGGCCACCACGCGGAAGGCCGTATTGAATTTCTGCTGGGTGTAGGTCGGGTTGGTGGCGGCCGGCGAAATTTGCGGAATGCCGGCATTGAAGTAAATGCGCGAAGCGGGAATCGTGGTGCCGGAGTTCAGGTGACCGATCACGCCGTTGACCTTCGCGTCGACCAGCTTCTGCGCCACCGCCGTGCCCTGTTTCGGATCGCCCGCGTCATCTTCGCCCACCAGCACGAATTTCACGACCTTGCCGTCGATCTTGAAGCCCTTGGCGTTCAAGTCCTCGATCGCCATCTTGGCCGCGTTTTCATTATCCTTGCCCAGGTGGGAACTGGCGCCCGAGACCGGAGCCACATGGCCGATCTTGATGATTTCCTGTGCGCCCGCAGTGCCGGCAAAGGCGAATGCGATGGCGAGGGAAAGTGTGGTGGTCTTGAGCAGCATGAAATTCTCCAATGAATAAGTACGGCGGCGTCTCGTGAAAACCGCTACGTGCGGCGGTGCGTGTGGAGAAAGGTACAATAAAAACCAGGCCACGCAAAGCCGCAAATGCGCCTTTTCGCATTTTGTCGCGACAATCACCAAAGTGAGGCGCGATGCACCGATTTCTCGGGTGCGAGTGCACCAAAGAATGGCGTTGGGAGGGTGGAGGGTGTAGGAAGATGGCGCGCCGCCACGCTCTTTCGAACGGCTACCGGCGTGGCGCACGCAAGCCTGGAAATTCTTATATAAAGGGTCAGTCGGCATGGCGCGCATGGTCAGCAAGAAATACATGTTCAGTTTAAATCCCTTCCATTCGGCACGTGACATCCTGCTTGTCATCGCGTCTGCCATGGCGATCGCGCTGATCGTCTGGCTGCTGTCGTTGCTGTTTTCACCAGAACATTGGAGTTTGCGCGGTGGTGTGCTGGGAGCCATTGCCGCAGTGCTGGTGACGCTGGTGAGGCTGTTGCCGGTGGCAGGTGTCGCAGAGCAATCGACGAGAAATGTGATCATCAGCCGTCTGAACGCGCTCAATTATGAATTTGAACGGCGGGATGATAACGGCAGTTTGTACTTCCGCCGAATCGGCAACGTCCTGACGCGCTGGGACGCCGAGCGGGTGGTGGTTTTTGTCCGGCCTGGTGCGGAGGACCGCATCGTTGCGCCTTTTGCTGTCATGCGCACACTGTAGTCAAGCATCTGGCGCGCCATCGCATTGCGGTGGTTCAGGCGGGTGGCGGATGCAAATGCCCCAACTCATGACTGACCGCATGCGCCACGATCTGTTCCAGTGCCGCGTCGATCCGCATTGGCCGCGACGGTTTGTTTGTCACAGCCGCGCTGTAGCGGCGGGTCACCGCCAGAGTGCGGTGCTCGATGACGCCAAACACCGTGGCTGGCACGTCGATGATCTGGCGCCGCGCGGCCACCTCGGCCTGCTCCAGCGGCAGCGCGCTGTAGCAACGCATGCACTGCTGCGGCAACGGGTGATTGACCGTGTCGGTCGGATCGGCAACGCGTTTGAGCGTCGTGCACTTGTGACCGGCCTGGCCGCCGGGCGGCTTGCCCGATGGTTCACGCAACGAACTCGTCTTCTTGACCAAGCCATCCGACGACGGCGGCTTTCTCGAATTCTGGCTGGTCTTGTTGACCTTCGACTCCAGCGCATCGAGCCGTTCCTACAGCGATAACACGACGCCCTCAAGTTCACCGCGCGTGAGGGCAGAGAAGTTGGGAGGGGTGTGTTTTTTGCCATAGCCAGCATGAAAAACTTATCCGCAACTGTTTACAACTTTTTTATTGCTGACATAACTGCTGAACCGTCACAGAAATCTCTTGTGCATGGTCGATGGTGGTCCATGGAGGACGGTCGGGATATTACATCAATCAAGCCTTCTGAGAGAACGGCATTCTCATTAATTAGCAATTCAAAACATGATTGGTATCAATTGCCTCATCTCATTTCCCATACAAAATGGTTTCACGTTCTACGATATCTTGAGCGTAAATTTTCAATTTTAACTTTGGAGAGAAAAATGGAAACTTTGACTTTTTCCGAAATTGATGAAGTGTCCGGTGCTGGATTGGCCCAAACGGTCTCTACCGCCGGCACTATTTCAGGCTTCGCGGCGATAGGATTCTCCTTTGGAGGTCCAATTGGTGCGGTTGCTGGGGCAATGTTTGGTGCAGGTATTTGCTATGGTTACTTCAATATGTAGTAGATTTTAGAGGGGTCATGACGCCGAATACGGTGTCATGAAATTAAATTATAAAAAATGGAGGGGCTATGAATAAATTTGAGAAAGATAGAATGGAAAAAATTAGGGGTAGCATTTCTAGTATTTCCTTTCCCTTGAGAAAATGGCGTTATTTCATTCTTTTTCAATCTGTAGCTCAGATGACATCGTGGATTGTCACATTGCTTGGCTGCCTGATTTTTATAAGTTATTTATCTTCTTTGGATCCTGGCTCAAAAGCTCCGCTTGACGGGTTATTATTAGGAGCTTTGATTGGGTCAACTTTCTCATTGATGGCTGTATTTCCGGCAAAATTTATCGTTATAGATAATGGATTGGCTGTGTTAAGCGAAATTGAAGTTCGCCTTTTGAAAATGAACTATGTTGAACAAAATAGATTTGATAAAAAAATAATATATCGGCAAAATTTACCTAGGCTTCTACGTTGGGACGAGGGGAATGTTGAAATAAAAAAGGATGGAAATATTTTCATTTTAAGTGGTGCATATATTTCGATAAAAAAACTTAGAAAAAGTCTAATAAGCGATTGATAGTTTTTTTGCAGCTTAAAATTTTTATATTGTAAATTATTTTATATAAAATTAAATTAATAATTATATGAATTCCTCAAATAACGCTATTCAATCTTCTCGGCCTTTGTTTCGGCAACAAGTAGTTGATTTTATGGGTGATAGACAGTACGGAGCTGTGATATTGACACGCTCTATGAGCCATCTGTTCCTGACCCTGCTGTTCCTCGGCATCGCGCTGGCCATCATCGCTTTTTTCATTTTTTTCAGCACCACCCGCAAGGCGCAGTCGCAAGGCGTGCTGCTGCCGACCAGCGGCGTGATTCGCGTGATGCCGGGTCAAGCCGGCGTGATTACCGAAGCGCGCGTGAAGGAAGGGCAGAGCGTGCGTGCCGGCGAGGTGCTGTTCGTGCTGTCGGGCGAGCGCAGCAGCGCGGATGCCGGTGCGCCGCAACAAGTGGTATCGACCTTGCTGAAAAGCCGGCGCGACAGTTATGACGCGGAGCTGAAACAATCGAGCCTGCAATCGCGCCAGCGCATGGCGGCCGGGCAGCGCCGTGCCAGCGATCTCACGGCCGAGATCGCCCGCATGGAAGACCAGATCGTGCTGCAGCAGCGCCGCATCACCCTGGCCGAACAATCCTATAAACGCTATAGCGACCTGCACGCCACCAACTACATCTCTTCTGCCCAGTTGCAGGACAAGCAGGCCGAGCTGCTGGACCAGCACCAGCGCCTGGCCGAACTGCAGCGCATCAAGTCGGCCAGCGGGCGCGACCTGGCCACCGCCGAGGCCGATGTGCGGGACCTGCAGGTGCAGGCCCAGCGTGATGCCGAAAACCTGCAGCGCAATGTGTCGGCCATCGAGCAGGACCTGACGGAGAACGAGGCGCGCCGCGAGATCCTGGTGCGCGCCGCGCAGGACGGCAAGGTCACCGCGATCACCACCGAGATCGGCCAGACGGTGGCGGCCAACAGCGTGCTGGCGTCGGTGCTGCCGGAGGGAGCCGAACTGGAAGCGGAAATCTATGCGCCATCGCGCTCGGTCGGCTTTATCAAGCCGGGCATGCAGGTGCTGCTGCGCTACCAGGCCTATCCGTACCAGAAATTCGGCCAGTATCCGGCGCAGGTGCGCGAAGTGGCCAGCACTTCGCTGCGGCCGGAAGACCTGGCCGTGCCGGGCGCCGTCAGCGGCACCAGTGGCGAGCCCTTGTACCGCATCCGCCTGCGCCTGCAGCGCCAGAGCGTGCAGGCCTATGGCGAAACGCTGCCCCTGAAGTCCGGCATGCTGGTCGACGCCAGCGTGCTGCTGGAACAGCGCCGCCTGTATGAATGGGTGCTCGAACCGCTGTTCAGTATTTCCGGTCGCCTGTAAGCCTTCACACTCCCTTTTTGGTTGCGTCCGATGCATCTACCTTCTCTTGCCCATTTGTCCTTCTGGCGCAGCAATCGCCTGCCCGTGCTGCTGCAAACGGAAGCGGCCGAATGCGGCCTGGCCAGCTTGTGCATGGTGGCCAGTTACTGGGGCCACCAGATCGATATTTCCAGCATGCGCCGGCGCTTTTCGGTGTCGCTGAAAGGCGTGACCCTGAAAGGCCTGATGGCGATGGCGCAGGGCCTGGCGCTGCATACGCGGCCGCTGAAACTGGACATGCAGCATCTGCCCGAGCTGAAACTGCCGGCGATTTTGCACTGGGACCTGAACCATTTCGTGGTGCTCAAATCGGTCTCCGGCAGCCACGCAACCATCCACGACCCGGCCGTCGGCGAACGCCGTTTGCCGCTGGCGGAAGTGGCGAAGCACTTTACGGGCGTGGCGCTGGAACTGACGCCGACCGCCGAATTCAGGAAGGTCGAGGAAAAGCAGCAGTTCTCCCTGCTGTCGCTGATGGGCAGGGTGGTGGGCCTGAAGCGCGGCCTGCTGCAACTGCTGGTGCTGGGCCTGGCCTTGCAGGTGTGCGCGCTGGTGGCGCCGTTCTACATGCAGTGGCTGGTCGACGAAGCGCTGCTGGCGGCCGACCGCGACCTGATCACGGTGCTCGGTTGCGGCTTTCTGCTGCTGGTGCTGATACAGACGGCGATCGGCGCCGTGCGCTCGTGGATCACCACCGTGCTGGCGACGAATTTGAACCTGCAATGGCTGGGCAATGCGTTTGCGCACCTTTTAAAGTTGCCGCTGCCGTATTTCGAAAAGCGCCATACGGGCGACATCGTCTCGCGCTTCAATTCGATCCAGACCATGCAGCGCAGCCTGACGACGCAATTTGTCGAAGGCGCGATTGACGGCGTGCTGGTGCTGGCCACCCTGGGCATGATGCTGATCTACAGTCCGCTTCTGGCCGGTGTGGCCTGCATCGCGGTGGTGCTGTACGTGCTGCTGCGCTGGGCCATCTTCAAGGCCCTGCGCGAAGCGACCGCCGAGCAGATCATCCACGCCGCCAAGCAGCAGACCCACTTCCTGGAATCGGTGCGCGGCATCCAGAGCATCCGCCTGTTCGGCCGCAATGAAGAGCGCCGCGCCAGCTGGATGAATGCGCTGGCCGACCAGTTCAACGCCGACCTGCGCATCGCGCGCTTGTCGGTGTCGTACCAGACCGCCAATACATTTTTATTCAGCGCCGAACGTGTCATCATTATCTGGATGGCCGCGCTGGCGGTGCTCGACAACCGTTTTTCGGTCGGCATGCTGTTCGCTTTTATCAGCTACAAGGACCAGTTCAGCCAGCGCATGGCCAGCCTGGTCGACAAGCTGTTCGAGCTGCGCATGCTGCGCCTGCATGGCGAACGGGTAGCCGATATCGTGTTGACCAAGGCCGAAGAAGACAGCAACGAGGTGGAAATCGACGTCGAGCATATTTCGCCATCGATCGAGATCCGCAACCTGGCGTTTCGCTACGCCGACAGCGAACCATATGTGCTGAGCGGATTGAGCCTGAGTATTCCTGCAGGCCAGTGTATTGCCGTCACCGGCCCATCCGGCTGCGGCAAGACGACGCTGATGAAACTGCTGCTGGGCTTGCTGGAGCCAACCGAAGGCGAGATCCTGATCGGCGGCGTGACCCTGGCCAACCTGGGCATGAAGAATTACCGGCAACTGCTGGGCACCGTGATGCAGGAAGACAGCCTGTTCGCCGGCTCGATTGCCGACAATATCAGCTTTTTTGCGCCGTCGCCGAACCAGCAGCAAGTGCAGGCCTGCGCGCAACTGGCGGCCGTGCACGGAGAGATCGCCGCCATGCCGATGGGCTTCAATACCCTGGTTGGCGATATCGGCAGCGGCCTGTCGGGCGGCCAGAAGCAGCGCATCCTGCTGGCGCGCGCGCTGTACTGCAATCCGAAACTGCTGGTGCTCGACGAAGCGACCAGCCATCTGGATGTGTGGAACGAGCAGGCGGTGAATGCGGCGATTCAAAAGATCCAGCTGACGCGCGTGATTGTTGCGCATCGGCCGGAAACCATCGCCATGGCGCAGCGGGTGGTAGTGCTGCACCAGGGCAAGGTGATGCAGGATGTGATGCAGGAAGTAAAAGCAGCTGCTTAGGCCGGGTCAGTGCTGCGGCGGATGCAAATGCCCCAGCTCATGACTGACCGCATGCGCCACGATCTGTTCCAGCGACTGCTGCAGGTCTTCGCGCAGCGCTCCGCGCATGCCGATCAGGGCGTTTTGCAGGGCCGTTTGCAGCACGTGGGCGATGCGCTCTTCCAGCAGGTGGTCGATCTTGCCCTGCACCTGGTGCAGGATGCGCTGGGTCAGGCGCTGTTCGATGGCGTCCCAGTCGGGCTGGACGACGGCGGGAACAGGCATGGCCTCAATCTCGGCGATATCGGCCATCTCGATGATATCAACCTTGCCAATGGAAGGCGCTTCTTCCGGCTCGGCCGTCGTCTCATGCAAGGCTTCCGGTCCCGACAGCACTTCCGTCAGCAGCGGGATGCCCTGGTCGAATGGCTGCTGGTTCATGTTTTCACTCACGATTTCCCCGCCACAAAGTGCGTTGGCTGCAGGTTCAGCTTGCGGTAGTGCAAGAAGCGCTGGCGGCCCGCCTGGGCATCCTGTTCGTCCATCGAGACGATCTCGAACACGCGCTGGAATTGCGCGTAATTGGCGGGCGGCAGTTGCGATACATTGATCATGATATCGTGGTGCGGCAGTTCCACCTCTTCGCTGTCGGTCAGCACGATCGGTGTATGCGCGGCCAGCGGGTCGCCGGCCAATACGTGCGGCACGAAGTCGGTCGGCGAGAGCGTCCACATGGCCGCGTTCATGGCGTCAAGCTGGGCGCTGTTGCCCGCCAGCACCACGATCTTGTTGCCGGCCATATAGGCCTTGCGTGCCAGGCGGCAGGCGTAGGCCAGCTTGTCCGGCACGTTGGTATGAAAGTCGACGCGCGTCATGTCGCCTTTCAAGCCGCCATGCCGCTATGGCGCAGCAGGGCGTCGATCGACGGCTCGCGGCCGCGGAAGGCCGTGAACGATTCCAGCGCCGGGCGCGAACCGCCGACCGACAGGATCTCCTGCAGATAGCGCTTGCCGGTTTCGCTGGATGCATCCGGCCCCAGGGCCTTGGCTTCCTCGAACGCCGCATAGGCGTCGGCCGACAGCACCTCGGCCCATTTGTAGCTGTAGTAGCCGGCCGCATAACCGCCGGCGAAGATATGGCCGAACGAGTTCTGGAAGCGGTTGAACGAGGGCGGGATGATCAGCGCGAATTTGGCGCGCACGCTGTCGATCAGCTGCTGCACGCTCTGGCCGCTGGCGGGGTCGTAGTCGTAGTGCAAGTGCATGTCGAGCAAGGAAAATTCGACCTGGCGCAGGGTCTGCAGGCCGGACTGGAAGTTTTTCGCCGCCAGCATCTTGTCGTACAGCGCGCGCGGCAGCGGCTCGCCGGTCACAACGTGGGCCGTCATATGTTCGAGCACTTCCCATTCCCAGCAGAAGTTTTCCATGAATTGCGACGGCAGTTCCACCGCATCCCACTCGACGCCGGAAATGCCCGACACGCCCAGTTCATCGACGGCGGTCAGCATATGGTGCAGGCCGTGGCCGAATTCGTGGAACAGGGTGATCACTTCATCGTGGGTGAACAGGGCCGGCTGGGCTTGGCCAGCGACCATCGCGGGCTCCGTGAAATTGCAGGTGAGGTAGGCGATCGGCGTTTGCACGTGCTGCGCGTCGGCACGGCGGCCGCGCGCGTCGTCCATCCAGGCGCCGCCGCTTTTGCCGGCGCGCGCGTACAGGTCCAGGTAGAACTGGCCGATCAGCTTGCCGTCGCGTTCGATGCGGTAGAAACGCACATCCTTGTGCCAGACGGAAGCGGTATCGAGCTTGATCTCGACCGCAAACAGGTTCTGGATCTGGCGGAACAGGCCGTCGATCACCTTGTGTTCAGGGAAATACTGTTTCACTTCCTGGGCCGAGAACGCATAGCGGCGCTCCTGCAGCTTTTCGGAGGCGTACGGCACGTCCCAGGCCTGCAGGTCGGCGATACCCAGTTCTTCCCGGGCGAACTGTTTCAGCTCGGCTAGGTCCTGCTCGGCGTACGGGCGGGCACGTTTGGCCAGGTCTTCCAGGAAAGCGATGACCTGGTTGGGCGAGGTCGCCATTTTCGACACCAGCGACACTTCGGCGAAATTGGCGTAGCCCAGCAATTTTGCTTCCTCGTCGCGCAGCTTCAACAGGGTGACGATGTTCTGCGTATTGTCCCATTCCTCTTTCTTGCTGAAGACTGTGCCCTGGTCCGAGGCCTTGGTGGCGTTGGCGCGGTAGATGGTTTCGCGCAGCTCGCGCTTGTCGGCGAACTGCAGGATGGGGAAATACGAAGGGAAATGCAGCGAGAACTCGAAGCCCTGCTTGCCGGCTTTCTCGGCGGCGGCGCGTGCGGCGGCTTTCACGTCGTCGGGCAGGCCGGCCAGGTCCGCTTCATCAGCGACCAGCAGCTTGTAGTCGTTGGTGGCGTCGAGCACGTTTTCGGAAAAGCGCGTCGAGACGGCCGCGTGTTCTTCCTGGATGGCGCCGAAGCGCTCTTTCTTGTCTTCAGGCAGTTCGGCGCCGCCGAGGCGGAAGTCGCGCACGGCGTTGTCGACGATGCGGCGGCGCGCCGGCGACAGGCTGGCAAAAGCGGCGCTGGCCTGCAGCTGCTTGTATTTGCCGAACAGGATTTCATTCTGGCTCAGTTCGGTCCAGAATTCCGTTACCTTGGGCTGGTTCGCATTGTAGGCGGCGCGCAGCTCGGGCGTGTCGATCACGCTGTTGAGGTGGTTGACGATGCTCCAGGCGCGGCCCAGGGTTTCGCCGATCTGGTCCAGGGGCGTGACGAAACTGTCCCAGCTCACTTCTTCCATCGGCGCTTCAAGTTGCGCCACGGTGGCGCGCGCCTGAGCCAACAGGGTGTCGATGGCGGGCGTGACATGCTCGTGCGTAATCGCGTCGAAGCGTGGCAGTCCGGAAAAATCAAGCAGGGGATTGGCAGTCATCAGGCAGCTCCATATTTAAATAAAAGGGCGGTCTAGCCGCCCCGGTAATTTTTTTACACGCGTCTTAAACGCGCTCGGCGGCCTCTACCGTGTTCATCAACAGCATCGTGATGGTCATCGGACCAACACCACCCGGCACCGGCGTGATATGCGAAGCGATCTCTTGCACACCGGCAAAGTCCACGTCGCCGCACAGCTTGCCGTTGTCGTCGCGGTTCATGCCGACGTCGATCACGATGGCGCCCGGGCGCACCATGTCGGCCGTCAGGGTATTGCGGCGGCCGACGGCGGCGACGACGATATCGGCGTTGCGCGTGTGGTGGCCCAGGTCCGGTGTCGCACTATGGCAGATGGTGACGGTGGCGTTCGCTTGCAAGAGCAGCAGCGCCATCGGTTTGCCGACCGTGTTGCTGCGGCCGATGACCACCGCGTGCTTGCCGCGCAGATCGACGCCGGTGCTTTCGATCAGCTTCATGCAGCCGTATGGCGTGCATGGGCGGAAGCCGGGCAGGCCCGTCATCAGTTCGCCGGCGCTCAGCACCGAATAGCCATCGACGTCCTTGGTGGTGGCGATCGCCTCGATCACCTTGTGCGGGTTGATATGTTTCGGCAGCGGCATCTGCACCAGGATGCCGTGGATGGCCGGGTCGGCATTCAGGCTGGCGATGCGCGCCAGCAGCTCTGCTTCCGACAGGTCCGCCTCATACTTTTCCAGTACCGAATGAAAACCGACGTCGCCGCAGGCCTTGACCTTGTTGCGCACATAGACTTGGCTGGCCGGGTCTTCGCCGACCAGGATCACGGCCAGGCCGGGCTGGGTGCCCTTGGCGGTCAAGGCAGCGGCGCGGGTGGCGATTTCGCTGCGCAGTTTTTGGGAGAGGGCGATTCCGTCGATCAGTTGTGCTGGCATAGTGGTGGCTGAGAGCTGTGGCAGGGAAAACCAGATTATAAAGCCGGGCGGGGCAAAGGGGCGGTTTTGGCGACAATGCCGCCATGCATTTGAAGGCGCAAGGCGTAAAAACAGCGGGCCGGAGACGCGGGCCTGAGAAAATGCCGATGGCGGCGTTGCAGCTTCCTTGCCGTACATTCGTACTGTCTGCGTCGCTGCGCCTTGCCCTCGACATTTTTCAGGCGCGCTTGGCCCGAAGCGCCTGGGCGGGCGACTGGGGCGTTAACGCATTTTGCTGCTCTTTTGGCACTTTGATCACGCTAATTTCCGGTCAGAATTTGCGGCAGTGCAGCATAATTTCAGAGGGGGAATTTCACAATATGAAATCTTATATCGTAATTTGAAAAATACAAAATACACTGTTAGAATCCCCACACTTATCGACCTTAATAGTAAATAATCAGCGAAATACCGTCCGACAGCGATCCGGAAAATCGGCGTGGGGCGCTCACAAAGGAGACTCAACAGATGTCAGATCAACTGAACCAGGTAACGACACAGATCGGCGCCGACCCGGATATGCAGGAAACCAAGGAGTGGCTGGACGCACTCGAAGCCGTTCTGGAGAATGAAGGTCCGGAACGCGCCCACTACCTGATGGAACGCCTGGTCGACCTGGCCCGCCGCCGCGGCGCCCAGATTCCTTTCTCCAGCACCACCGCCTACGTCAACACCATTCCCACCAAACAAGAAGCACACTGCCCCGGCAACCTCGAATACGAAGAGCGCCTGCGTTCGTGGATGCGCTGGAACGCCATGGCGATGGTGGTCAAGGCCAACCGCGCCGACGGCGACCTGGGCGGCCACCTGTCGTCCTTCGCTTCGCTGGCCAACATGCTGGGCATCGGCTTCAATCACTTCTGGCACGCGCCGACCGCCGACCATGGCGGCGACCTGCTGTACATCCAGGGCCACTCCTCGCCGGGCGTCTATGCGCGCGCCTTCCTCGAAGGCCGCCTGAGCGAAGAGCAGATGCTGAACTTCCGCAAGGAAGTCGACGGCAAGGGCCTGTCCTCGTACCCGCACCCGAAACTGATGCCTGACTTCTGGCAGTTCCCGACCGTGTCGATGGGCCTGGGCCCGCACATGGCGATCTACCAGGCGCGCTTCCTGAAATACCTGCACGCACGCGGCATCGCCAAGACCGACAACCGCAAGGTCTGGGCCTTCTGCGGCGACGGCGAGATGGACGAGCCGGAATCGCTGGGCGCGATCGGCCTGGCCGCACGCGACATGCTCGACAACCTGGTCATCGTGGTCAACTGCAACCTGCAGCGCCTGGACGGCCCGGTACGCGGCAACACCAAGATCATCCAGGAACTGGAAGGCGAATTCCGTGGCGCCGGCTGGAACGTGGTCAAGGTCATCTGGGGTCCGGGCTGGGACGCCCTGCTGGCGCAAGACAAAGAGGGCATCCTGCAGCGCGTGATGATGGAAACCGTCGACGGCGAATACCAGAACTACAAGGCCAAAGACGGCGCCTACGTGCGCAAGCACTTCTTCGGCAAGCATCCGAAGCTGCTGGAAATGGTTGCCAACATGACCGACGACGACATCTGGCGCCTGACCCGTGGCGGCCACGATCCGCACAAGATCTACGCGGCCTTCAAGATCGCCCAGGAACACAAGGGCCAGCCGACCGTCCTCTTGGTAAAAACCATCAAGGGCTACGGCATGGGCAAGTCCGGCGAAGCGCGCAACACGGCGCACCAGACCAAAAAACTGGACGACGAGGCCATCAAGGAAATGCGCGACCGTTTCTCGCTGCCTATCCCTGACGATCAACTGGCTGATATTCCCTTCTTCAAGCCAGCCGACGACGCGCCGGAAATGGTCTACCTGCACGAGCGCCGCAAGGCCCTGGGTGGCTACCTGCCGCAGCGCCGCCAGAAAGCGGAAGAAACCCTGCCGGTGCCGGCACTGGACGCGTTCAAGAACGTGCTCGACGCCACCCCTGAAGGCCGTGAAATCTCGACCACGCAAGCGTTCGTGCGCGTCATTTCCACCCTGCTGAAAGACCCGACCCTGGGCCAGCGCGTGGTGCCTATCCTGGTCGATGAATCGCGTACCTTCGGCATGGAAGGCCTGTTCCGCCAGATCGGCATCTACAATCCGAAAGGCCAGCTGTACGAGCCGGTCGACAAGGACCAGGTGATGTACTACCGCGAAGACAAGGCCGGCCAGATCCTGCAAGAGGGCATCAACGAAGCGGGCGGCATGAGCTCGTGGATCGCCGCGGCGACGTCGTA
>Ga0308163_10002762_pt1 | contig 15509 bp, 9 predicted proteins | sample PhyTR1_FD_201037 | JGI IMG/M metagenome (GOLD analysis project Ga0308163, IMG submission 201037) | Phyllosphere microbial communities from UC Gill Tract Community Farm, Albany, California, United States - DLSLT.R1 | ecosystem: Host-associated > Plants > Phyllosphere > Unclassified | place: USA...
GGCCTCACCGCCAAGGTCCAGGGCCATGTGCACATCGGCGACAACATGGACACCCGCGGCGAGCTGTGGCTCAACGACGGCCGCTACCGCGCCTACGGCCAGCGCCTCAACGTGCGTCGCGCACGGCTGCTGTTTGCCGGGCCGCTGGACCAGCCCTTCCTGGACATCGAAGCCGTGCGCGTGGTGGTCGAACCGTCCCGCACCGTGACCGCCGGTATACGCCTGAGCGGCAGCGCCGAACAGCCCACCACGCAGATCTTCTCCGAGCCGACCATGGCCCAGGAAGATGCGCTGTCGTACCTGGTACTGGGCCGTTCGCGCACCAACACCGGCGAAGACAACAACATGCTCGCCGAAGCCGCCCTGGGCCTGGGCTTGATGGGCAGCGCCGGGGTGACCACGGATATCGCCAATAAGCTGGGGATTCAGGATTTTGATCTTGACACCCAGGGTACGGGTAACAGCACCGCGGTGGTGGCCAGCGGCAAGATCAACGAGAAGCTCAGCCTGCGTTATGGGGTAGGGGTGTTCGAACCGGCTAACACCATTGCCTTGCGTTATTTGTTGAGCAAGAAGGTGTACCTTGAAGTGGCGACGGGTGTGGCCAGCTCTCTGGATATCTTTTACAAGCGCGATTTCTGACCGGTACGCTGTAAAAAAATGTGGGAGGGGGATTGCCCGCGAAGGCGGCGTGTCAGTCACTGAATCTGTAACTGAACCACCGCTATCGCAGGCAAGCCAGCTCCCACACTGGTTATGGAATACCCACAGAATCAGCGCCGGGCACAGATCCCTGTGGGAGCGGGCTTGCCCGCGAAGGCGGCGTGTCAGTCACCGAACCTGCAACTGAACCACCGCTATCGCAGGCAAGCCAGCTCCCACACTGGTTATGGAATACCCACAGAATCAGCGCCGGGCACAGATCCCTGTGGGAGCGGGCTTGCCCGCGAAGGCGGCGTGTCAGTCACTGAATCTGTAACTGAACCACCGCCATCGCAGGCAAGCCAGCTCCCACACTGGTTATGGATTGCCACAGAATCAGCGCCTGACACAGATCCCCTGTGGAAGCGGGCTTGCCCGCGAAGGCGGCGTGTCAACCACTGAATCTGTAACTGAACCACCGCTATCGCAGGCAAGCCATCTCCCACATTTTGTTCTGTATGCATCAGTTAAATAGCGGCCCCTCTAAGGACGGCAACTCAACTCCACTCGCTCATAGTTCAGCGCCTTATCACGTTGTGGCAACGCATAAGCCGCCTCGCACCGCTGCCCTTGCCAACTAATCACCAGGGTGCCCGTGTCGGCCTCAACCAACGCCAGCGCCTTGCCGCCAGGGTCGGCAATTGCGATCTGCTTGCCCGCGCTGTCTTCCAGCGCCGCGCCAAACGGAATCGGCTGGTGCTGGGCATCGAACAAGGCAAACTGTACACGCCGCCCGGTCTTGCTGGCATAGCGCGCCAGCACCACTGCACCGCGTCGCGGCACCACTTGCTGGGTGGCGTTGTCGATCTCGATATCGGTGCCCAGGTCACGGGTGTCCAGGCTGATCCAATTGACGCGATAGGGTTGCGCGTTGGGCACTACGGCAAAGCCATTGCTGCCGGTCTTGGCGCCGGAGTAACTGCCGATCTTCGCGCCTTTTACCCCTTCGACCTGCGCCAACGCAAAGGTCTCACCCACGGTTTGCCCAAGGTTGATGCCGCCCGCGTGGCCTACCACGGAACCGGCCAGGTTGAGGTTCTGCGAGTTATACCCACGGCCCTGGCTGTAACCGGCACTGATGTCCATCATCGAGGTGCGAGTGCTGAGGTTGGCCGAGCCGGTGCTGCCGCCGGTGCTGCTGTTACCGCCTTGTACCGAGTAATAGGTGTCGCTGTCTTCCGACAGGTAGCCGTTGATGCCCACTTGCGTGGTGTCGCTGGCTTTCTGCGTGCTTGCGGAGACAAAGGCTCGCGGCGCGCGGGGTTTTGAGCCCAGAGGGAAGGACAGCGACAGGTTGACCAGCGTGTCGTTGTTCGCTGGCCCATAGTTGCCGACATCCTTGGTGTAGGTTGCGCCAAGGTTGTAACTCACCTCGCCCCAATAGTTGCTGTAGCCCGCCGACAGGCTTTGCGATCCCCCACGCCCCCAATAACGCTGGTCACTAGCGTTCACGTAAATAGTGCCATATTGCTGGTTGCGGCCAAGGCTCTGGTTGATAGTCAGATCGGTGCGGGTTTTCGAGTTGCCCGCGCGCTTCTGGCCTTCATGGCTCAGCTCTTCGACGTGATCGCTGAGGGTGCGGTAGCCCTCGGTGGAATAGCGATAAGCGGCGAGGGTGAAGCTGGTATCGGTGCCGGCAAACGTCTTGGCATACAAGGCCCGTACGCTGTTGCCCGTCACCGCCTGGCCAAAGGTGCGGCTGACCGAGTGGGTCAGGTCCAGGGACACCGCACCGATGGAGGTATTACGGCCAGCGCCGACGGACATGGCCTGGAAATTTTCCGTCGCCTGGGCGCCGATAATCCCGGACAGGTTGCTGCTGATGCCGTAGGCCAGGGTGCTGCTGACGAACTGCGGCGACTTTTGATCATCGCTGTTGCTGTTGTACTGCCCGGCCGACATGCTGTATTTGAGCTGACCCTGGCGCACCATGATTGGCAAGCTGGAAAACGCCTGCACCGTGACCCGGCGTCGGCCATCAGCTTCGATAATCGTCACTTCCAGGTCGCCGTTGGAGCCGCTGGGGTAAATGTCGCTGATCTCGAATGGGCCCGGCGGCACGTTGGCTGTGTAGAGGATGTAGTTATTCTGGCGAATCTCCACGGTCGCGCTGGACTGGGCGATACCGCGAATGATGGGCGCATAACCGCGCTCGCTGTCGGCGCGCATGCCGTCGTCGGAGGCCAGCTTCAAACCGCGATAGCGCACGCTGTCGAACAGGTCGGCGTCAGAGAAAATATCCCCGGCACTGAACTGGCCCTTCAACGCCGTGACGTCATGTTGCAGGTAGCTGCGGTTGCTCTTGAACGTATTGGGGCGGCCAGTGCTGCTGCTGAAGTTCGATTCGTTGCGCAGCCGCCAGCCGCCCAGGTTGATGCCATTGCGCAGGCCAATGTTGTTGGAGAGCGTGGTTTCACCTTGGTTGCTGTTGCGGCTGCTGCTCAACTGGTAGTTGATGAACGCGGCGGGCACACCATCGTCCCATAAAGCCGGGTCTACATAGCCGCGCCGGCCGCGCTCCATGGCGCTTTGGGGCACACTGACCAGCAAGCGCAGGCGCGGCACGTCGTAGCGCACGCTGGCCTGGTCGATCAGGGCGGGCAGGTTGATGCAGGCGTTGGGGTCATCGCCGGCCAGTTTGCCGGCCGCTTGCAGCCTGGCGATGTCGACCCCCAATTGTTGCACCATCTCAAGTGTCAGGCACGCCTCGGTTTTGCCCGTGGCCGGGTTGTGAAGAAAGTCGATATCGCGACGGCCCACCAGGGTGTCGTTGCCGTACAGGTCGACCCGGTAGTTGCCGGGCAGCACAGTGCTGCTGGCGAGCAGCGCTTGTACGTCGACGGCGGAGGCTGCTCCCTGCAGGAACGAGGTATTGAAGTGTTCTTCGTCGTCGGCCAGGCAGGCGTTGCTGAAGATCAGGGCCACCGACAGCGGTGCCAATCCTTGGTACTTGAATACAAACATGCAGGAACCCTATATCACCTCCGATACGAACTAACGGAGCGAAGATAAATACAGTGAAAGTGCGACCGCTGGATAAACGGGCGTATTAAGAAGCGTCTTTTATTGCACTGGCCTGCACAGCGGCCGAGTGGGAAAGTTGCACGCTATAACGGTCTTGTGCGCCGTAGTCGTTAATGCTGCGAAACAACAAGTTGGGTGACTGCCCGGGCGTGAAGTGTTTCAGGGTGAACTCTTTTTGTTCGCCGGGCGCAATCATCAATGAATCAAATGGTTGCTCGCGCAGTGCACCCGAGGTCAGGGTGATTTCGGCAATGGACACGTGATACAGACCAGGGTTGTTCACCACCAGCAGACTTTTGCCGCCACGCTCAACCAGACGCCATTTCAATGTGGCGGGTGCCAGGTAAGCCTCGGCCTTGAGCCCGGCAGGGCGGAAGAACACCTTGATGCGCTGGCGCACCGCGAGCTGCAAGGTGTTCTGGGTCTTCGAAGCCTTGGGAATCTCCTGCACGTTGAGCCACATCACCGACTCGCGGTCGGTGGGCATGCCCGTGCCCTCATAGATCACCCGCAACAGTTGCTGTTCGTCGTTGCTCACCCGCACCAAGGGCGGGGTGACGGCAAAGGGTACCGAGGTGGCCTCGCTGCTGTCGGCGTCGATCCAGGACTGGATCAGCACGTCTTCACCGCTGTTACGCACGGTGATGCCGGCTTCCTTGTGCTTGCCGTCGAACACCAGGCGCGTGCTGCTCAACGAGATACCGGCCGTGGCCTGGCTGGCCACCAGCAGGCCCAGCAGGCCCATGCAGAAGGACAATGAGTGACGATAAAACATGATGACTACCGCGCAAAATGAATGAATGTGCAGGGCCGCCTGGCCCTGCACGGACCCGTAAAGCTCGTGCGGGTTATTCGTATTGCAGGGTGAACGGCAGGGTCGCGTCGCCACGACCGGCTACAGCCAGTTTCGGATCGGTACCGGTGGTGACATAGGCGGCCGAGAATTTCAGCGAGGCGTTGCTGTCCTGCAGGTTGCTTTCGATTTTCGCGGTGGCGGGTGAGCTCAGGTCGATCAGGGCGCCATTGCCATCCAGCAAGGCAATACCGATATTCTTGGCGGCGCCCAGGCCGTCGATGACTTTCAACACGCCAGTGCCAGTCACAAGGCCGCTGCCTTTGCCAGAAGTCGGTTGGAAGAGCATGGCCACCTTGGTACCGGCGTTGCAGTTGATCTTCATCTCGAAGTTCTCGGCGCTCAGCGTGCCGCTGCCTTTTGGCGCGGTGGCGGTGCCCATGTCCTTGATCGACACTTCACCCATGTTCACCGAAATGGTCTTGTTGGTGCCGGCGCCTTCAACGGAGCAGGCATCGTTGTTGATGGTGCCGGTGAAGTTGATGGTGCCGCTGCCGGCCTTGGTCGGAACAGGGTCGGCTGCCAGGACATTGCCTGCTGCGGCGAAAATCGACAGGGCCAGAAGTGCTCGAGAGAACGTTTTCATGTTGCTTATCCATAATTGGGGTTGAAGCAACACAATAAAGCGTCAGCACTTAGTGGAGAATCAGACGATCCTTAGAAACAGCAGAGTTCAAGTAGTTGCGGGTAAGTTTGTTAGTTGAACACGTTGCGCTCTATGCAATAAGTCAGTAAATCCTGATCACTGCTTACTTCCAGTTTTCGCATTGCAGAGACTTTTTGCGTGCTGATGGTCTTGGCACTTCTGTTCAGCCCGCGCGCAATCTCGTTAACACTTTGCCCCGAGACAAATAAACGTAAAATCTCGTGCTCCTTGGGTGACAACCGGGTGAATCGTTGGTCCAGGTCAGCGCCATCGTCCATCACCGATGTCGGTTGTGGCCCGTTGTGGTGAATGGGCTTGCCCCGGGCGATAGCCTTGAGCGCGGCCTGGATTTCATCGTGTAATTGGTGCTTCTGGATCACGGCCAGCACCCCGAGTTCTTGCAGGCGCGTCAGTATCAAAGGGTTGGAGATCATCGTCAGCACCACTATCCCCACCTTGGGAAAGCGCCGTGTCAGGTATTCAACCAACTTGAGGCCATCGCCATAGGGCGAATCGCCGGGCATGTTGAAGTCGGTGACCACCAGGTCCACCGGTTTGGATACCAGCAGCGCGACCAGTTCATTCGAACATACGGCATCGCCCACCACCTTAAAGCGTGTATCACGCTCGATCAGCTCGCGCACTCCCACCAGTACGATGGGGTGATCATCGGCAATGACAACATTGAGGGTATCCATGGGATGATTTTCCAAAGTGAATTTATTCAAGGGAGTCGAGCAGGGCATTCAATCGAGCGAGGTGCTGACGCACTTCCAGGGCGAGGGCGGGCGTGACGGCCATGCCGGTCAGGCGACATTCGAGTTCGACAAACGCGATGGCCATCGCTTTGAGCTGCACTGAGCCCAAGGCTCCGGCGATGCTGTGCAGCTGCTGCGCCACCTCATTGGCATTGGCACGTTCCAGCGCTGCCAGTGTGGCATGAACATTCTGGCGCACAGTGGTGACAAACAGCTCGCGCATTTCGGGCGACAACATGGACGGTTCGGCCACTGCCGGCAGGGCGATCCTGCAATGTTTCTCCAGTTGCGCGCGCAAGGTCGCCAGGTTCAGCGGCTTGACCAGCCACGCATTCATGCCCACAGCAGCGCAGCGTTCGCTTTCTTCGCGCAGGGCGTTGGCGGTGATCCCGATGATCGGCAGGGTTTTATCCTGCTGGCGCAGGGCTTGAGCCAATTGATAGCCGTTCATCAGCGGCATATTCACGTCGGTGAGTACCAAGTCGAAGCGGCCCGGTTGCCATTGCACCAGCGCTTCTTCTCCGTTGGTGGCGGCTACCACCGAGCAGCCCAGGGCTTGCAGTTGCTCCTTGATGATTGCCAAATTGATCGCATTGTCTTCGGCGACCAGCACCTTGAGGTTCAAACGACGGTTTTTTTCCGGTACGTCGGGCGGGCCTTCAGCGCGGCTACCTTGATGCGCCAGGTAAACCGCCCAGGCAATCGCGCGCACGTCATCGACGTCGACGAGCCAGTCAGCCTTGGATAACTGCGCAGGGTTGGGGCCGCCCGGAGTGGCAATGACTCGCTGGTTGGGCCAGGGCAGGCTTTGGCCTGCGGGCGACAGGTCCACCAGCAGCGCGGCAGTTGGCTCAGCCCGGAAGGCCCGGCAGTCGAGGCCCAGGCGGTTGAGCCAGTCGATAAGATGCTGCGCCTGTTCGTGGACGGGCGCACGCACATACACAGCCGGTGCATCAGGCGTGAACACCGGGCAATCGGCGAGGTTGCCTGCTACGGTCTCCAGCGCCAGTTGCAGACTGAAACTGCTGCCCAGGCCGGGCTCGCTAACCACGCTCAGTTGGCCATGCATTAACTCGCACAGCCATTTGCAGATCGCCAGGCCCAGGCCTGCACCGGCCTGGCTGGTCGCATCGTTGACCTGATAAAACGGATCGAACAGTTGCTGTTGCTGCGCCGAGGAAATCCCCACGCCCGAATCGCTGACCTGCCACTGCACATCAGCGTTTTCCAACACCCGCGCTCGCAGCAGTACGCGGCCGTTATCGGTGAATTTGATCGCGTTGCTCACCAGGTTGTTGAGGATCTGGCGAATCCGCAGCGGGTCACCGCGCAGCCGATCCGGCAGTGTTGCATCGATGCTGGCGTACAGGTGCAAACCCTTAGCTCGGGCAAACGCACTGTAGGTGCGCACCACATCTTCGCTCAGTTCCAGCGGACAGAAGTCCTGGAGTTCCAGCGTCATTTGCCCGGCTTCGATCTTGGACACGTCCAGTACATCGCTGATCAGCTGGAACAAGGTGGCGGATGAGCGTTGAACGGTTTGCAGGTAATCCTGTTGACGCGGGGCGAGGCTAGTCAGGCCAAGCAGTTCGAGGGTGCCCAGCACACCGTACAGCGGCGTACGGATTTCATGGCTCATGGTGGCGAGGAAGCGCGACTTGGCCCGGTTTGCCGAGTCGGCGGCCTGGCGGGCCTCTTCCAGGGCCGCGGCGTCTTTGATGTGCCGGGTGACGTCATGGAAGGCGCAGAGCCAGGCGTCCTGACCTTGATAGCGGGTGTTGATAAACGCGATATGCAGATGGCGGCCATCAATTTCCAAATCGGCATGGCCGGCTTCGGAGAGGTCGTAGTGCTGGTGCAGGGTGCTGATCAGGCGGGTGGTGCCTTGCCATGCCAGCGCGAGTTGGTTCTCCAGTAACACCTGATGGTCGCGGCGGCGTATTACACAAAGGCCAGTAGGCGCGGTATCAATCACTGCACGGCTGAACGCCTCGCTTTCGGCGATGCTGGCGTGGGCCAGTTGGGCGGGCAGCACCACCTGCTTTTTGTACCAGCGGTTGAAGGCGCGTCCACCCCCAAGCCCTGCGAGTATCAGTGCGAGCAGGCACAGCAGTGGCCAAAAGGCCGAGTCCAGGAAACTCTTGAGCCCTATGACATAGATCGCCGTCCAGTGCTGTTCACCAGGGCTGGTCAATTTGAATACCAGGCCGTCACGGGTGAGGTTCAGGCCCTCCTGCAACCGTTGGTCAGGTTTCAGGGCTCCAGCCAGCACCTCACCGGACGGAGCGATCAGTGTGAAGTGGTCGTAGATCGACCATTGCATCAAGCGCTCAATGTTATTGATCTGCGAAGGATTGAGCAGCGACGCTACCAGCACGTGCGGGCTTGCGCCCTGGATATGCCGGCGTGCCGGAGCCAGTTCGATGTGGATATAAGCGAGCAATGTCGGGGAGCTCGCCGTTTGCGTGGTGTCGCTGTAGGCTTGCCAGTGCACTTGGCCGTCTGGCGGTTGCTGAGGGTCGGTATGCAGCCGCGCTTCTACCTGGCGTACCACGTCGGCAAAAAAACCGCCCTGCACCTGCCCATCGCCACGCAGATGGCCGGCGGCTGGCACCGAAATATCGAAGTTGTCCGGCCCGTTGAACAGTAAAACCTGGGGTGACTGGTAGTGCGAGGCAGACCAGAAGGCGCTGTAGTAGGCGGCCAGTTGAGCTGCCAGATCAAAAACCTTCGCCTGTTGGCTGGCAGCCAAGCGTTTGGGGTTGAGTTTTACGCTATAAGGCAGAGAAAAACTGAATTCGCGCCCCTCATAGATATCCGGCCCTTGCTCGGACAACGCCTTGAAGGCGGGTGGTACAGAGATTGGCGCAGACAGGAAATCGCCCTGAGTACTTTGCTGTGAGAGGCTGGCAAGAAACGCTTGCTGCTCGCCAATGTTTTCCATCAGTCGGGCAAAATGAAAGCGGGTGGTATCACTTTGTTCGCCGACCATGCGCTGCACGCCCAGGTAGCTGACCACCAGCAACATCAGCACCAGGGCGCCGAGCGCTATCAAGCCTTTGTGCAGGCGCAGAGAACTGCTGGTCAGTTTCTCCAGGAAAGCATTGGGATGGTTCATTAAGTGAACCGGCGGGCGGGAAGGGGGGTATGGTCGGACACAATGGCCTCTGAACAAAGACTCAATAGGTGCTTGCCGGGCCGTCCTGATTCAGCAGTTGCTGGAACTGGTCTGAGGACACCGCATGGGAAATCAGGAAGCCCTGGACCTGAGTGCAGTTGATCTTACGCAACAGTGCAAGTTCTTGCGCGGTTTCCACACCTTCGGCTACCACGGTCAAACCCAGTTGCCGCCCCAGGGCCACAATACTGGTCAACGCCTGCGCCAGCTCTTCGTTGTCATTGCAGCCTTGTACCAGCGCCCGGTCGATCTTGAGCTCGGTGAAGGGCGTCGAGACCAGGTTCATGTACGAGCTGTAGCCTTTGCCAAAGTCGTCCTGGGACAGGCCGAAACCCTTGATGCGCAAACGGCATGCGCCAGCGTAGAAGTTGCTGATGTCCTTGGGCACCGAACACTCCATCAACTCAAAGCAAATTCGTCCGGGAATGCCTTGATGTTGCAAGACGAAGGCGAGGATGCGATCGGGCAGGTCGTAGCTGTTGAGCAAATGGGTGGGCAAATTGATTGACACCGGGATGTCATAACCCTGTAGCCGCCAGCGTGCCTGGGCAGCGAGGGCCTGTTCCAGTACACGCCATAACAAGTGCTCCTCCAGGTGGTAGGCTCTGAGCGCGGGCAGGAACGAGCCAGGCAGCAATACGCCATGTTTCGGGTGGATCCAGCGTATCAAGGCTTCGGCGGCGACGATGCGTGCGTTGACCAGGGCTTTCTTGGGTTGAAACCAGGCCTGTAATTGGCCGTTGTCCAGCGCTTCAAGCAGGGCCTGGCGTTCAATGTCTGGGGCAGTCTCGGGCAACACCACCTGACGTAGATCCAGCAGTTGCTCAGTCAAACTGCGCAGGGCTGCAAGGTTCACTGGTTTGGAGATCAACCCGATGACATTCACCTGCAGGTTGCTCGCCACCAGGCTCGCGCTCATCAGCATGCGCCTGGACGCGGCACTCATGATCGCCAGGGCCGGTTTGGCACGCAGCGTGGCAAGGCCTTGGATAAACTGCACGCCGTCCATGCCGGGCATCAGCAGGTCGGTGAGCACCAGGTCGAAATTGCGCCTGCGCAAACAGTTCAGCGCTTCCTCGCCATCGCGCGCCGACTCCAGGTCGAAGTCCCCCAGTTCGCCGAACAGATGCTGCAGGTACTGATGTTGAAAGGGGTGGTCTTCGACGATCAAAATGCTACAGCGATTCATGGGGGGCTCGTTCATAGGGAGCCAGTTCATTGAACAAGGCTCGCAGGGTAAAGGGTTTGACGAGGCAATGGTTCATGCCTGCCGCCACGCACAAGGCGGCTTCGCCACGCATGGCGTTGGCGGTGGCGCCGATGATCGGTACGGTGCAGCCCAGGCGCCGCAGCTCCCGGGCCAGGACATAGCCGTTGAGCTTAGGCATATTGACGTCGCTGAGGACGATATCGAACGTCCCCTCGTGCCAGCGAGACAACGCCTCTTCGCCATCCGACGTCAGTTCCACGGTGCAGCCCAGCTCCTCCAATTGATCACGCAGGATCAACTGGTTGATAGCGTTGTCTTCGGCCACCAGTATGTGCAGCTTCAACTTGCGCAGATCATGTGGCTCATTCACCGCTTGTGGCAGTGAAAACCATACACCTTGGGCCTGGCTTACCGCTTGATGGAGCGCATGCAGGTCATTGAGGTTGACCTTCCAGCCTCCGAGCATGATCTGCGGTACATTGCACCCGTCGCTGGTGGCAAGCACCAGCGGCCCGGCCCAATCGGGGATCAGGCGCTGTTCAAGCGGGCCTGGATGCAGCTCAATCAGTACACAGGCCGAGGGCAGGTCCAGAGAGGATGGGTGACCGATCAAGGGGTGGGCGCCCCAGCGTCGTAGCCAACCGCTGATGACTTCGGCCAACTCGCGAACCGGTGAAAGCACCAGAACGACTTCCGGGAGCAAGCTTGTCATGGTCGGGGGCAGCGCGTCTTTGACGCACTCGACCAGCGGTAGGGCGAGGGTAAAACTGCTACCCAGGCCCGGCTCACTCACCATACGCAGGCTGCCATTCATCAATTGGGTCAAGCGCAGGCAAATCGGCAGGCCAAGGCCGGTTCCCGCTACTACGTTGGGGTTGCCCTGAGTCTGGTAAAAGGGCTCGAAAATGCACGGCTGCTCTTCGCGCGCGATGCCTTTGCCGGTATCCGAGACTTGCCATTGCACGCTGGCGCGCTCGCCATCACGGCTTAACAGCGTGGCTCGTACCACGACCCGCCCGGAGTCGGTGAACTTGATGGCATTGCTCAACAGGTTGTTGAGCACCTGGCGGATCCGGCTGATGTCGCCAATCATCCGGTCCGGCATCTGCGGGTCGATGCAGGCATAGAGCTGCAACCCTTTGCTTTGGGCCGCCGCTGCATAGCCGTGGACCACTTCCTGCACCAGGGCGAAGGTGGAGAACTCACCCAGTTCCAGGGCCAGTTGCCCGGCCTCAATCTTGGATACGTCCAGCACGTCACAGATCAATTGCAACAAAGTGGACGACGAGCCCTCTATCGCCTTCAGATAGTTTTTCTGCTGCGCATCCAGACGGGTGCGTCCCAGCAGTTCCAGGGTGCCCAATACGCCATAGAGGGGCGTGCGGATTTCATGGCTCATGGTGGCCAGAAACAAGGTCTTGGCTTCATTGGCGCTGTCGGCCAGCCGGCGCGCCTGTTCCAGCGCTGCTTCGATCTGGGTGCGGGTACTGATGTCGCTGAAGGCACATAACAATACGTCCTCACCTTTGTAGCGAGTGGGCGCGCAGCTCAGGTAAAGGTGGCGGCCATCGGCGGTTTCAAAGTAATCGGTAAAAGTCGGTTCGTGGGCATCGAAGGCTTGGTGGATCCAGCCTGGGCACAGCTGTTCGCGTTCGCCACTCTGGCCGAGCCATTGCTGGGACAAGGTGTTTTCCAGTACCACCTGGCCGTCGGTGCGACGTAATACACACAGGGCCACGGGCGCGGTCTGGATCACGTCACGGCTGAACAGCTCGCTTTCCACCAACGCCTGGATACGCTGCACCGCGGGGGTAATGAAACGGTGTTCAATGCGGTGTATCAGTAACCACACCAGACTGATACCGAACACGCAGAACACCAGCGTCCCGGCCAATTGCGGCCACAGGGATAGGAGAACCGCGCGCAGGTCGATGGAGTAAGCCAGTTGCCAGTCCGACGACTTCAATTGTTTGCGCAACACCAGTTGTTCGGGCAGCCATCCCGCGCCGACAAAACCAAAGAAATCCTGCTGCTGCAGGCCTGGCAGGTTGTGGCTGAACTGCGGCTTGGTGCTGTTGCTGAACAAGGGCATGCCCTGGGAATTGAACATGGTGAACTCCCCGGCGCTGTGATCGTTCAGGGTGTTGGCGACTTCCCGGTCGTCAATTTCCAAGCCTAGCCAACCCGAATTCATATCGCGCTCATCCAGGCGAATGAAAATGTACAGCTGCGAATGGCCTTCGGTGTTCTGGGTCAGCCACAGCTCTTGCAAGGCCGGACGAGTGTCGCGCTGAAGCCGCTTCAACTGTTCGAGCATACCCGTTGGGAACGCGCGGATCGTTGGCGTGGCGTTGTAAAGGCGTACCACTTTGGCTTCTACATCGCTGTCCACGTAAATCAGGTTGAGTTGCCTGGCCTTCAAATAGTCGCGCATGCGCTGGGTCAGCCAGATACTCCACTGCTTGCCGGGGCGTGTGCCTAACAGCAAATACACTTCCTCCGCAGACACGGCGCCATCGGCGCTTTTGTAGCGCCGTGTAGCCGACAGGCTGAGGCTTTCCAGCAGCGCTTCGCGGGTGGTGAAAAAGGTGTGGGCTTCGGCAATCGCGCTGCTCATGTAGCTGCGTCGCTGGGAGATCTCGGTGTTGAAAGTGAACAGCAGAAAGCTGTAAGCCCCACCGATGATGCCCACCAGCAGCACCAGCGCAAAAATGCGCAACAAGCGGCGGGCGGCGTTCGGGGTAGACAGGATCGGGCTGATCTGATGGAGGTAGGTCTTCAATCGCATGTCGGCACTTTAGGTGGGACAGCGCGTAGGGAGAATCAGACGATCCTTAGTTTTTTACAGGTAGTTCACAATAAACGTGACTTCGGTATTGGCCCTGAGCGACCTAGTGGAAGATAGGGGCGCCGAGCGTCATCGTGGTAATAAATACGAACAGCGCAAGCTGCAGTATTCATGGCTTCATGAACACGGCCACATTGGCTGGGAAGCGCAAAACATTAAACAGCGTAGGCGCCACACCCCATCAGGCAAACCTTAAACCCACCGCCTATCCACCATTTACCAAGCAACCTAATTATTCCATTTGACATTCGCTGCCTAAGCAGTAACATCTCGTCACACATTCACTGCCTAGGCAGTAATAAGGTGACTTTCGATGCCTCACTTCACCCCTGACAACTTCCACAATTGCCACCTCGGGCTGTTGCTGGGCCGCGCCGCGATCCTCAAGGACCGCATCATCGACACCCATATGGAACCCCACGGCATCACCGCCGCGCAGTTCAAGGTGTTGATCATCATGGCCCAGTTTGGCGTCGATACCCCGGCGGAGCTGTGCCGCAACCTGTCCCTGGACAGCGGCTCGATGACGCGCATGCTCGACCGGCTGGAGCAAAAAGAGCTGCTCAGCCGCAAGCGTTCCGAGCTGGACCGCCGCCAGGTGCAGTTGGTGCTGACCACTGAGGGCCAACGCCTGGCGGACATGCTGCCGCACATTGGCGCCAAGGCTCTCAACCAGTTGGCCGGTGTGCTTGAGCCGGGCGAGCTGGAAACCCTGGAGCGGATCCTGAAGAAAATGCTGATCGCTGCGGGTGACCCCATTACGATCCAGCGGGTAGGTAGATCATGAACACTCGCGCACTCAGCCTGGTGCTGGCGGCGATGACGTTGGCCGGTTGCGCCAATTACAGCGGCCTTGATACCCAGGGCCAGCGCCTCGACGCCAACACCCTGCACACCGGCAAATCCCTCAGCGGCGTGACACTGTCTAGCGCCGCCTGGCCGGCTGCTGACTGGTGGAAAAGCTTGGGCGACCCACAGCTTGACGGCCTGATCCAGGAAGCCCTGCAGAACAGCCCCGACATGCAAGTCGCCGACGCCCGCGCCCACCAGGCCGAAGCGGCTGCCTATGCCGCCAACGCGGCGCGCATGCCGACCCTGGATGCCAGCGCCGGCGTGAGCCGCTCGCGCCTGGCCAAGGACCAGGACCCACGCGGGCAGGGCGATGCCTATTCGACCGTGCGTAACATCGGCGCCAGCTTCAACTACAACTTCGATCTCTGGGGCGGCCAACGCGCCGCCTGGGAAGCCGCGTTGGGCGAGGCCCGTGCTGCCGAAGTCGATCAGCAGGCTGCGCGCCTGACCCTGGCCGCCAACGTGGCCAAGGCCTACAGCGACCTGGGCCAGGCCCATATCGTGCGTGACCTGGCCGTCGATGACCTCAAGCGCACCCGCCAGATGCTTGACCTGAGCAAGCGCCGCCTGAGTTCCGGTATCGACAGCGAGTACCAGTACCAGCAGACCGAGAGCCTGGAAGCCAGTTCTCAGTCGCAACTGATTGACGCGGAAAAACAACTGCAAAGCGCCAAGATCGCCCTCGCGGTATTGCTCGGCAAAGGCCCGGACCGTGGTGACGAGTTGGCCCGCCCAGCGGTGCTCAAGCCCAGCGCCGTGGCCGTGCCGGCGGTATTGCCTGCCGAGCTGCTCGGTCGTCGCCCGGACCTGGTCGCCGCACGCTGGCGAGTGGAGGCGGCGAGCAAGAACATCGACGCCAGCAAAACCCGCTTCTACCCCAACCTCAACCTGAGCGCGAGCGCAGGTGCCGAGTCGTTGCTGGGCGATGCGATGTTCGGTTCGGCCAGCCGCTTCTTCAACATTGCGCCGACGATCTCGCTGCCGATCTTTGACGGCGGCCGTCTGCGCGCCGATCTCGATGCCCGCGACGCTGACTACGACCTGGCCGTGGCCCAGTACAACAAAACCCTGGTGCAAGCCTTGGGTGATATCGGCTCCACCCTCTCACAACTGCGCGACACCGGGCGGCAGATCCAGGCCCAGCAACACGCCGCCGATATCGCGCAGCAGTCCTACGACACCGGGGTGCAACGCTACAGCTCAGGCATCGGTAACTACCTGGATGTGCTCAGCATCGAGCAGCAATTGCTGCAGGCCCAGCGTCAGCTGGCGACCCTGAATGCCGCGCAGATCGATCTGTCGATTCAACTGATGCAGGCCCTGGGTGGCGGTTTCAACGCCAATAACGTGGCCGCGACCACCCCAGCCACGCGTACGCAATAATTTGAGGTATTAGTCATGGCCACTGCCGACAGCAACGCCGCAACACCGCAAGACA
>Ga0308163_10002766_pt1 | contig 15495 bp, 11 predicted proteins | sample PhyTR1_FD_201037 | JGI IMG/M metagenome (GOLD analysis project Ga0308163, IMG submission 201037) | Phyllosphere microbial communities from UC Gill Tract Community Farm, Albany, California, United States - DLSLT.R1 | ecosystem: Host-associated > Plants > Phyllosphere > Unclassified | place: USA...
CAGCTAATCGACACAACTACCGTAACGGGCGTTCCGTACGCCGACGAGCAATCGCGCTGGGAGGCGGTGCGGCGGCGCGACGCCGGCGCCGACGGCGTGTTCTGGTATTCGGTGCGCAGCACCGGCGTGTACTGCCGGCCGTCGTGCGGGGCGCGGCCGGCGCTGCGCAAGAACGTGGCGTTCCACGACAGCCGGGACGAGGCGCTGCAAGCCGGTTTCCGGCCCTGCCTGCGCTGCAAACCCGAGCAGCCGCCGCTGGCCGAGCGCCGGGCCGCGCTGGTGGCCGAGGCCTGCCGCCTGATCGACGCCGCCGACGAGTCGCCCGACCTGGACAGCCTTGCCGCCGCCGTCGGCGTCAGCCGCTTCCATTTCCACCGGCTGTTCAAGGCGGTGACCGGGATCACCCCGAAAGCCTATGCCGAGGCGCGGCGCGCGCGGCGGGTGCAGGACGGTTTGACGCGCCAGGCGTCGGTCACCGAAGCGATCTACGAGGCCGGCTTCAATTCCAGTAGCCGCTTTTACGCCAATGCGCCGGCGGTGCTGGGCATGACGCCGAGCGCCTTCCGCGCCGGCGGCGCCGGCAGCGTGATCCGCTTTGCCATCGGCGCCTGTTCGCTGGGCGCGATCCTGGTGGCCAGCACCGCCCAGGGCATCTGCGCGATCCTGATCGACGACGACCCGGACTTCCTGGTGCGCGACCTGCAGGACCGCTTCCCGAAGGCGGAGCTGATCGGCGCCGAGGCGCAGTACGAACAGGTGGTCTCGCGCGTGGTGGGCATGGTCGAGCGGCCCGACATCGGCCTCGATCTGCCGCTCGACGTGCGCGGCACGGCGTTCCAGCAGCGGGTGTGGCAGGTGCTGCGCGAGATCCCGGCCGGGCGCACCGTCAGCTACGCCGAGCTGGCCGAGCTGGTGGGCTCGCCCAAGGGCGCTCGCGCGGTGGCCGGCGCCTGCGCCGCCAATGCGCTGGCGGTGGCGATTCCCTGTCACCGGGTGGTGCGCAACGATGGCGCGATTTCCGGCTACCGCTGGGGCGTGGACCGCAAGGCCGCGCTGTTGGACAGGGAAAGGCCGGGCCATGAGTAGTGACAACGGCGAGTTCGATTTCAGCGCCGGCGCGCCGGAGCGCCAGCCGCGCAAGACGGCACCGCTCGGCGCCACCAGAGGCGCCGGTTCAGCCGGTTCAGCCGATTCGGCCGAATCGACCGAATCGGCCGATGCCGCCGCCGGCGCGCTGGCGCTGGCCAACGCCCGCCGGGCGGTCGGCGCGGCCGCCGGCATCGCGGTGCACGTGGCGGGACTCGACTGGCAAGCCATCGCCGATGAGCTCAACGCGCACGGCTACGCCATCGTGCCCGGCATGCTGACCGCCGACGAAAGCGCCGCCATGGCCGCGCAGTACGGGCAAGCGCAGTTATTCCGCAGCCGGGTGGTGATGGCGCGGCACGGCTTCGGCAGCGGCGAGTACCAATACTTCCGCTACCCGCTGCCGTCGATGATCGCGGCGCTGCGCCAGGCCTTGTACGGGCCGCTGGCCGCCATCGCCAACCGCTGGCACCAGGCGCTCGACATCGACGCCCGTTTCCCGGCCGACCATGCCGACTTCCTGGCGCGCTGCCACGCGGCCGGCCAGAACCGGCCGACACCGCTGCTGCTGCAATACGGGGCGGGGGACTACAACTGCCTGCACCAGGACCTGTACGGCGAGCACGTGTTTCCGCTGCAGGCGGCCATTTTGCTGAGCGAGCCGGGAAAAGACTTTGGCGGCGGCGAGTTCGTACTGACCGAGCAGCGCCCGCGCATGCAGTCGCGGGTCGAGGTGGTGCCCTTGCGCCGCGGCGACATGGTGATTTTCCCCGTCAACCACCGGCCGGTCCAGGGCGCGCGCGGTATCTACCGGGTGGCCATGCGGCACGGCGTCAGCCGGGTGCGCGCCACGGCGGAGGGCGCCGCCGGGCCACTGCGCCATACCGCCGGCATCATTTTTCATGACGCCACCTGAATAGTCGAATATTCTTTCGGTTTCCATTCCACAACACGCGCGCGCCTGTTATGCTGCTTGCGCGGCGGCGCGCGCGTGGTCAATTGAACATTGAAAAGCCGAAAAACATTGCTACTATTTGTTGCTAATATTTGTGGCTAATACTTGTTGCCACTTTTAATTTGTAAGATAAACACTCCGGGGATTTGATGACCACCAACGATAACGCGCGCCGTATCAGCGCCCTGATTCAACAGCACCAGGCCGAGATCGGCGCCGACTGGATCGCCAATCTGGAAAGCATGTCGTTCCGCAGCGACAGCGCTTCGCAGGAGCAATTGCGCCGCCACTGCCGCCAATTCCTGGTGCTGCTGCCGGACGCCACGCTGACCGGTGGGTTCGACAGTATCGAGGGCCGGGCCTGGGACGAGGTGCGCGACCAGCTGACCGAGATCTCGGGCCAGCGCGCCAAGCAGGGCTCGACGCCGAGCGAGACGGCCACTTTCGTGTTCTCGCTCAAGCAGTCGCTGTTTACCAGCCTGCGCCAGACGCTGGCGGGCGAGCCGGAACTGCTGGCCGAGGCGCTGTGGAACGTCAGCACGCTGCTCGACAAGCTGGGCCTGTTCACCATCGAGGTGTTCCAGAAGAGTCGCGACCAGATCATCGTGCGCCAGCAGCAAGAGCTGCTGGAGCTGTCGACGCCGGTCGTCAAGCTGTGGACCGACATCCTGGCGCTGCCGCTGATCGGTACCCTCGACAGCGCCCGCACCCAGGTGGTGATGGAGAGCCTGCTCGAGAAGATCGTTGAAACCGGCGCCGCCATCGCCATCATCGACATCACCGGCGTGCCGACCGTCGACACCCTGGTGGCCCAGCATCTGATGAAGACCATCGCCGCCGCCCGCCTGATGGGCGCCGACTGCATCATCAGCGGCATCCGTCCGCAGATCGCCCAAACCATCGTCCATCTGGGCGTGAACCTGGACGACGTGGTCACCAAGGCCACGCTGGCCGACGCCTTCATCGTGGCGCTGGCGCGGGTCGGCTCGACCATCAGCCGCAAAGCCTGAGCCGCCGATGGACCGCATACCTATTCTGCGCATTGGCGACCTGCTGCTGGTAACCATCCAGGTCGACATGCATGACCGCCTGGCCATGACGTTGCAGGACGACCTGACCGAGCGCATCGTCAAGGACCAGGCCAAGGGCGTGTTGATCGATATCTCGGCGCTTGACCTGGTCGACTCCTTCATCGGCCGCATGATCAGCAACACGGCGGCGATGGCGCGCGTGCTCGACGCCCAGACGGTGCTGGTGGGCATGCAGCCGGCCGTCGCCATCACGCTGGTCGAGCTGGGGCTGACCTTGCCGGGCGTGAAAACCGCGCTCAATGTCGAAAAAGGCATGTTGCTGCTCGGCAAGAGTTATCAATGAACGGGGCGTCGTCAGCGGACCCGGTCCGCTTCGCCTCGCCGTTGCTGGAAGCGAGCCGGCTGGTGCGCGCCAGCCAGACCTTGCCGTTGCACACCGACGAGCATGTCGTGGCCGTGCGCCGGATCGTGCGCGAGCACGCGCTGGAACTGAAACTGAGCCTGGTCGAGCAGACCAAGCTGGTGACGGCCGCCAGCGAGCTGGCGCGTAACACGATTAAATATGGCGGCGGTGGCATGGTGGTGGCGCAACAATTGACCGATGGCGTGCGCAACGGCCTGCGGCTGGTGTTTGCCGACGACGGTCCCGGCATCGCCGATATCGCGCAGGCGCTGCGCGACGGTTTCACCAGCGGCGGCGGCCTCGGCCTGGGTCTGGGCGGCGCCAAACGGCTTGTTGACGAGTTCGACATCGATTCACGTAGCGGAGAGGGCACCGCGGTCGCCATCGTCAAATGGAAAAAATAGCCAGTTCTTTCGATGGTCAGCAGTGGATTTCAATCGTTCACCCGAGTGATATCGCCACCGCCCGCCGTTGCGGCCAGCGCATGGCGCAGGACGCCGGGTTCGACGACGTGCGCAGCGGCCAGGTGGCCATCGTCATCAGCGAGGCCGCCACCAACATCCTCAAGCACGCCGGCGAGGGCCGCATCGCGCTGTTGCCGGTGTTCGGCGGCGACAGCGCCGGCGTCGAGGTGCTGGCGCTCGACAAGGGCCCCGGCATCGCCAACCTGGGCCAGGCCTTGCGCGACGGCGTCTCCAGCGCCGGCACCTCCGGCACCGGCCTGGGGGCGATGCGCCGCCTGGCCGATGAATTCGACGTCTACGCCGTACCGGGCAAGGGCACGGTGTTCTGCATGCGGCTGTGGGCGCGCGTGGGCAGCGCTGGCAATCCGGCGCCGCCCGCTTCGCTCAGGGGCGCGGCCTGCCTGCCGCTGGCCGGCGAGACCGAAAGCGGCGACGCCTGGCTGGTGGCGCGCCAGCGGCACGCCATCGCGCTGATGGTGGTCGACGGCCTCGGACACGGACCGGAGGCGGCCAAGGCCGGCCGCGCCGCCGTCGATGCCATGGCGCTGCAGCCGGGCATGCGTCCGGCCCAGCAGATCGAGGTGTGCCACGCGGCGCTGCGGCCTACGCGCGGCGCGGCGCAGGCGATCGCGCTGCTGGACCTGGAGGCGGGCCAGTTGTCGTTCGCCGGCGTCGGCAACATCGGCGCCTGCGTGATCGATGGCGAGGAGCGCCGCCAGATGATGTCGCACAACGGCATCGTCGGCCACAATATCCGCAAGGTGCAGGAGTTCGTGCTGCCATGTCCGCCCGGCGCGCTGGTGATCCTGGCCAGCGACGGCATCGCCACGCAGTGGGACCTGGCGCAGTATCCGGGCCTGGCTGCGTGCGATCCGTCCATCGTGGCGGCGGTGCTGCTACGCGACCACGCGCGTGTGCGCGACGACGCCTGCGTGTTGGTGCAACGTTGTCCGGGAGAGCGCTGATGTCGCTGACCCGCATTCTGCAAGTCGGCATCGACAGCGAGCCTGACGTGGTGCTGGTGCGCCAGCGCGCGCGCCAGATCTCCGGGCTGCTCGGCTTCGGCGTGCAGGACCAGGTGCGGGTGGCGACGGCGGTGTCCGAGGTGGCGCGCTGCGCCTACGGCCGGCTGTCCGGCGGGCGCGGCCAGTTTGCGCTCGACCAGCGCGGCGCGCTGGCGCAGCTGACGGTGTCGATCCGTGCCGAGGCGCGGCCGGCGTCGGCGTCGGCTACCGTGTATGCCTTTGCGCCGCCGGTGCCTGCCGCCGGCGCGGAGATGGAATCGGCGGCGGCGCAATTCGATAGCGCCATCCTCACGGCGCGCCGCCTGATGGACAACTGCGAGGTTGAACACACGGACGGCGGCGGCCTGACGGTGGTCATGCGCAAGGACCTGCCGGCCGGCCAGCGCATCGACGCCGCCGGGCTGGCGCGCCTCGGCGCCGAGCTGGCGGCCAGCCCGGTGCAGAATACCTATTCGGAAATGCAGCAGCAAAACCGCGAGCTGGGCGCCGCCTTGGCCGAGCTGCGCGAGCGCCAGGACGACCTGTTGTCGCTCACGCGCGAGCTGGAGGACACCAATCGCGGCGTGGTGGCGCTGTACGCCGAGATCGAGGAAAAGGCCGAGCGCCTGCGCAAGGCCGACGAGATGAAATCTCGCTTCCTGTCCAACACCAGCCATGAATTGCGCACGCCACTGAGCTCGATCCGGGCGCTGGCCAAGCTGCTGCTCGACCGCATGGACGGCGAGCTGACCCCCGAGCAGGAGCGCCAGGTCGGCTTCATCGCCAGCGCCGCCTTCGACCTGTCGGAGCTGGTGAATGATTTGCTGGACCTGGCCAAGATCGAGGCGGGCAAGGTGGAACTGACGATCGCGCCGATCGACATCGAGAATCTGTTCAGCACCCTCAAGGGCATGCTGCGGCCGCTGACGCGCAATCCCGACGTCGACCTGGTGTTCGTGGCGCCGGCGGCGACCTGCCGGTTATGGTCGGACGAGCCCAAGGTGGCGCAGATCCTGCGCAATTTCATCTCCAACGCGCTCAAGTTCACCCAGGCCGGCCAGGTGGAAGTGGCGTTGCACGACGATGGCGGCGAGCGCATCACCTTTACCGTCAGCGACACCGGCATCGGCATCGAGGCCGACAACCTGCAACTGATCTTCGAGGAATTCAGCCAGATCGCCCATCCGCTGCAGGCCGGCGCCAAGGGCACCGGCCTGGGACTGCCGCTGTGCCGCCAGCTGGCGCAACTGCTGGGCGGCTCGGTGGAGGTGGCCAGCGTGATCGGCACCGGTTCGACTTTTTCGCTGCACCTGCCGCGCCGGCTCGACATTGCCGCCGAGGGCGCGCCATGAAAGACAAAGCCATGACCAACGACAGCATATTGATCCTGAATGTCGACGACAACGACGGCGCCCGCTACGTCAAGACCCGCATCCTGCACGGCGCCGGGTTCAAGGTGGTGGAGGCGGCCAACGGCACCGACGGGCTGGCGCTGACGCGCCAGATGCTGCCGGCGCTGGTGCTGCTGGACGTCAAACTGCCCGACATCAACGGCATCGAGGTATGCCGCCGGATCAAGGACGATCCGCTGACCGCCGGCGTGCTGGTGCTGCAAACGTCGGCCGCGCTGACGGGGCGCGACGACAAGATCCGCGGCCTGGAGGGCGGCGCCGACAACTATCTGGCCGCGCCGATCGAGGCCGACGAACTGGTGGCCAACGTCAACGCGCTACTGCGTCTGCAGCGCACCCAGACGGAGCTGCGCAACAGCGAGGAACGCTTCCGCCAGCTGACCGAGAATATCGAGGACGTGTTCTGGATGTTCGACCTGCAAAGCCGCGCGCTGCTGTACGTGAACAACGCCTACGATTCGTTCTGGGGACGGCCGGCGGCGCAACTGCAGCAGAACACCGGCGACTGGCTCGACGCCATCCACACCGACGACCGCCTCGCCGTTGCCGCCCGCTGGGAGGCCGCCCAGCACGGCGAGCATTACGACGAGGAGTACCGCCTGCTGCTGGCCGACGGCACCTTGCGCTGGGTGCGCGACCGCGCCTTCCAGGTGCGCGACGCCGGCCATACGCCTTACCGCATCGCCCGCATCAGCAGCGACATCACGCAGCGTAAAACCATGGAAGGCCTGCTGCGCGCGGCCGACGAAAACAAGAACGACTTCCTGGCCACCCTGGCGCACGAGCTGCGCAATCCATTGAGCCCGATCCGCAACGCGGTCGCGCTGATGGGGGTGGCCGACGCCAGCCAGGTCGAGGTGCACCGCAAGGCGCGCCAGGTGATCATGCGCCAGGTCGGCCATCTGGCGCGGCTGGTGGACGATCTGCTCGACGTCGCCCGCATCTCCGAGGGCAAGATGGCGCTGATGCTGGAGGACCTGGAGCTGCATTCGGTGCTGGAACCGGCGCTGGAGACGGCGCGCCCGCTGATGGAGTCGCGCGGGCACACCTTGACCGTGGTGGTGCCGCCGCAACCGATCCGCCTGCACGGCGACCCGGTGCGGCTGGCGCAGGCGGTCGGCAACCTGCTGCACAACGCGGCCAAGTTTACCGTGGTCGGCGGCGAAATCCGGCTGGAAGTGACGTTGCCGGCGCCGGACCGGGTGCGCATCGCGGTGCGCGACAACGGCATCGGCATCTCGACCGAAAACCTGCCGCGTATCTTCGATATGTTCGCGCAGGGCGCCTCCACGCACGACCGCGCGCACGACGGTTTGGGCATCGGCCTGTCGCTGGTGTCGAAGATGGTGCAGATGCATGGCGGGACGGTGTATGCGGAAAGCGCCGGCACCGACCAGGGCAGCAGCTTTGTCATCGAGCTGCCGGTGCTGGCCACGCCTGGCGCCGTCCAGGCCCAGGCGCCGGCCGCCGCGGGGGCGCCGGCAGCGGCGGCAGCCAAGGGACTTAACCGGCTGCTGGTGGTGGACGACAACATCGATTCGGGCGAGGTGCTGAGCGACCTGCTCCAGCTGCTGGGATACGAGGTGCGGCTGGCGCACGACGCGGCCGCCGCGTTGGCGAGCGCGCGTGAATTCGCGCCGCATGCGATGATCCTCGATATCGGCATGCCGAACATCGACGGCTACGCGCTGGCGCGAATGCTGCGCGCCGATTCGGCGCTGTCGCGCATCCGGCTGATCGCGCACACCGGTTTCGGCTCGGCCGAGGACCGCGAGAAAACCGCCGCCGCCGGTTTCGATTTCCACCTGGTCAAACCGGCCGCGCTCGACGAGCTGCAGCAGACCTTGCGCCTGCTCTAGGAGACTAGGCCGTCTGGACGCTTTTTTGCGTCTGGTATAAACGCGAATAGATGCCGTTTTGCGCCAGCAGCGCCGCGTGGCTGCCCGCTTCGGCGATGCGGCCGCCGTCGAGCACCACGATGCGGTCGGCATTTTCGATGGTCGACAGGCGGTGCGCGATGACCACCGTGGTACGGCCCTTCATCAACACTTCCAGCGCTGCCTGCACCAGCCGCTCCGATTCGGTATCGAGCGCGCTGGTGGCCTCGTCGAGGATCAGGATCGGCGCGTTCTTGTACAGCGCGCGGGCGATGGCCAGGCGCTGGCGCTGGCCGCCGGACAGGCGCAAACCATTTTCGCCCACCGGCGCCAGATAGCCGCCCGGCTGGCGCTCGATGAATTCATGGGCGTGCGCGGCGCGCGCGGCGGCCTCGATGCGCTCCATCGACGGCGCCGGATCGCCATAGGCGATATTGGCCGCCAGGGTATCGTTGAACAGCACCACATCCTGGCTCACCAGCGCGATCTGGCCGCGCAGCGACGCCAGCGTGTACTCGCGCAGGTCGACCCCATCGAGCTTGATGCTGCCGGCGCCGACGTCGTAAAAGCGCGGCAGCAGGCCGGCCAGCGTGGTCTTGCCGCTGCCCGAGCTGCCCACCAGGGCGACCGTTTCGCCGGCTGCGATGTCAAGCGAGACCCGGTCCAGCGCCGGGCGCGCGTCCGGCGACAACGGCTGGCCGTCGGCGCCGCGATAGTGGAAGCTGACCTCGTCGAGTTGGAGGTGCCCCTCGGCGCGCTCCAGCGTTTTGGTGCCGGTGTCGGCTTCGGTGTCGCTGTCGATCAGGCCGAATACCGATTCGGCGGCGGCCAGGCCGCGCTGCATCGGTTCGTTAATCTTGGTCAGGTTCTTGATTGGCGATTGCATCGCCATCAGCGCCGACATGAAGGCGACGAAGTCGCCCGGCGAGAGCGCGCCGGCCTGGCTGCGCATCAGCGCGAAATAGATCACCGACGACAGCGTGATCCCGATCAGCAGCATGATGATGCCGGAGTTGAGCGCCGACGTCGCCGCGTGCTTGACGGCCAGCTGGCGGTTGGTCTTGACCACGCTGTCGAAGCGGGTCTGCTCGTATTGCTGGCCGCCGAAGATCTTCACCACGCGCTGGCCGCTGATGCTTTCGTCGAGCACATTGGTCAGTTCGCCCATGGCCGCCTGCGCGCTTTTGCTCAGGTGGCGCATGCGGCGCCCGGTGAAGGTGACGATGGCCGCCACCAGCGGCAGCAGGCCAAGACAGAACAGCGCCAGCTGCCAGTCGACCACGAACAGCGTGATCAGATAGCCGATGGTGGCCACCGAGTCGCGCACCGCGACGTTGACCACGTTGAGCACCGCCTGCGACACCTGGGCGGCGTCGAACGCCACGCGCGAGAGCGTGGTGCCGGTCGAGGACTGGTCGAAGTAGCCGTTCGGCAGGCGCATGATGCGGGCGAACATCTGCTCGCGCAGGTTGGCCTGGACCCGGCTGCTGAGCCACGCCGCGCCGTATTCGCCGACAAAGCTCGACACCATGCGCATCACCGCCAGACCGAGGATCACCGCCGGGATGGTCCACAGCGCCACGCGCGCCGGGTCGCTTGGCAGCAGGGGGGCGAGCAGTTGCTGCACCCGGCCCAGGATGCCGGTGGCGGCGCCGCCGGCCATGCCATGGGACGGCGCCAGCGCGTCGATCACGTTCTTTAACTGGTTGATCAGCAGCACGTCGGTGGCCGCCGCCACGCCGACCGCGAACAGGGTGACGGCGACGATGCCGGCGTAGGGACGGAACTGGTTGAGCAGGCGGATATAGAGTAGGCGGCTGGACACGTGTGGCGTTCTGAGGGCGGCGAATCCGTCATTGTACCCCTCCGGCAAGCGTGCCAGCGTGCAAAACCCCGACACCCGTGGCGAGTTCGGTTGACCCGGACGCAAACTTGGTTACACTCTGAACTTGCTACCGAATGGAGAGATTTAATGCGCACCACCCCTTTGCAACGTTCCACCCTTCCAGCGGCAATGACGCTTGCCCTGTCCGCCCTGCTGGCGCCGGCCCACGCCGACACCATCATCGACCACGCCAACGGCTACACGCTGACGGCGGCGGGCACCCTGCAGCGTTTCACGTCGCTGGGGTTCGACGATCTGGGACGGGTGATCGCGGTGGGCAGCGAAAAAGACACGGCGGCCAAGCTGCCGGACGCGCAGCACATCGACGCCCAGGGCAAAACCCTGCTGCCGGGGCTGATCGACGCCCATGGCCACGTGTTCGAGCTGGGCGAGATCGCCTCCGGCGTCGACCTGTTCAGCGCGACCAGCCTGGGCGGCGCGGTGCGCGCGGTGGCCGAATTCAGCCGCGCCCACCCGAAAAACGCCTGGATTGTCGGCTACGGCTGGAACCAGGAAGTGTGGAAGCTGGGCCGCTTCCCGACCGCCGCCGAACTCGACGCCGTGGTCAACGACCGGCCGGTGCTGCTGCACCGGGTCGACGCGCACGCCAGCTGGGTCAACACCAAGGCGCTGGAGATGGCCGGCATCAACAAGGACACGCCCGATCCGGCCGGCGGCAAGATCGAGCGCGACGCCAACGGCAAGCCGACCGGGGTGCTGGTCGACAGCGCCATGGAACTGGTGAACAAGGTGGTGCCGCTGCCGACACCGGCGCAGGCGCGCGGCACGCTCGATAACGCGCTGGCGGTGCTGGCCAAGGCCGGGCTGACCAGCGTGCACGACGCCGGCATCAAGGTGGCGCAGGATGATCTGTATCGCGACTACGCCGACCACGGCAAGCTGACCACCCGCGTGTACGCGATGATCGGCGACACCGCCGGCGATTTCGACGAGCTGGCCAAGGATGGCCCGCTCAAGTCCTATGCCAACGACGTCTACGCGCTGGCGGCGGTCAAGCTGTACGCGGACGGCGCCCTTGGCAGCCGTGGCGCGGCGCTGATGTCGCCCTACAGCGATATGCCGTCGACCAAGGGCCTGCTGTTCTACCCGAACGACGAGATGCTGTCGAAGATGAACAAGGCGATGAAGGCCGGCTATCAGGTCAATATCCACGCCATCGGCGATGCCGGCAACCGCCAGATCCTCGACGCCTACGCGCAGCTGATCCCCAAATATAACAACGCGCAGCTGCGCCACCGCATCGAGCACGCGCAGGTGGTGGCGCTGGAGGACATCCCGCGCTTCAAGACGCTGGGCGTGATCCCGTCGATGCAGCCGACGCATGCGACGTCCGACCAGAACATGGCCGAGCACCGCGTCGGCCATGAGCGCATCAAGGGCGCCTACGCCTGGCGCACCTTTTTGGATCAGGGCTCGAAGATCGCCTGCGGCTCGGACTTCCCGGTGGAGTCGCCCAATCCGTTCGAGGGCTTGCACGCGGCCGTCACGCGCCAGAACAACGCCGGCGTGCCGGCCGGCGGCTGGTACAAGAACCAGGCGATGACGATGACCGAGGCGTTCCGCTGCTTCACCTTGGACGCGGCCTACGCGGCGCACCAGGAGAACGCCATCGGCTCGCTGGAGCCGGGCAAGTGGGCCGACTTCATCCTGGTCGACCGCGACGTGTTCAAGGTGGCGCCCGAGCAGATCGGCAAGACGGTGGTGCTGCAGACCTGGATGGGCGGCAAGCGCGTGTATAAAAAGTAAGGCAACCGTACACCACGAAACCCGGCACACCGGGGTCGTACCCCGTACGGGGTACGACCCCAGCCGTCGGGTGAGGGGTTGACTTGGTTGTCTATACAACCTATCCTTGTGAGCATCATCCACAGGAGGAGGCCCCATGACCAGCCATTTAGACAGCGATCCCCGTTTTGATGCCAGCCGCGAAATCCGCGCCCCGCGCGGGCCGCAACTGACTTGCAAGAACTGGGGCGCCGAGGCGGCCTACCGCATGATCCAGAATAATCTGGACAAGGAAGTGGCGGAAAATCCCAAGCACCTGGTGGTCTACGGCGGCATCGGCCGCGCCGCCCGCAACTGGGCGTGCTACGACCAGATTCTGGCGTCGCTGCGCGAGCTGGAAAACAATCAAACCCTGTTGATTCAGTCCGGCAAGCCGGTTGGCGTGTTCCAGACCCACGAGGACGCGCCGCGCGTACTGATCGCCAATTCGAACCTGGTGCCGAAGTGGGCCAACTGGGAGCACTTCAATGAACTGGACCGCAAAGGCCTGTTCATGTATGGCCAGATGACCGCCGGCAGCTGGATCTACATCGGCACCCAGGGCATCGTGCAGGGCACCTACGAAACCTTCGCCGAGGCGGGGCGCCAGCATTTCGGCGGCGACCTCAAAGGCCGCTGGGTGCTGACGGCGGGCCTGGGCGGCATGGGCGGCGCGCAGCCGCTGGCCGCGACCATGGCCGGCGCGGTGTCGCTGACGATCGAGTGCCAGCAAAGCAGCATCGACTTCCGCCTGCGCACCCGCTACCTGGACAAGCAGGCCGCCAGCATCGACGAGGCGCTGGAAATGATCAAGCTGCACAAGGCCAACGGCGACGCGATTTCGATCGGCTTGCTGGGCAACGCCGCCGACGTGCTGCCGGAGCTGGTGCGCCGCGCCAAGGCCGGCGGCGTGGTGCCGGACATCGTCACCGACCAGACCTCCGCGCATGACCTGATCAACGGTTACCTGCCGCAGGGCTGGAGCGTGGAAGAATGGAAGGCCGCGCAGCATGACGACGCGCGCCACGCGGCATTGAAGGAGGCGGCGACCGCCTCGTGCGCGGTGCACGTGCAGGCGATGCTGGACTTCCAGGCGCTGGGCGCCAAGGTGGTCGACTACGGTAACAACATCCGCCAGGTGGCGTTCGACCATGGCGTGCAAAACGCCTTCGACTTCCCGGGTTTCGTGCCGGCTTATATCCGCCCGCAGTTCTGTGAAGGGCGCGGTCCGTTCCGCTGGGTGGCGCTGTCCGGCGATCCGGAGGATATCTACAAGACCGACGCCAAGATCAAGGAGCTGTTTCCGCACCACGCGCAGGTGCACCGCTGGCTCGATATGGCGCGCGAGCGCATCGCCTTCCAGGGACTGCCGGCGCGCATCTGCTGGCTGGGGCTGGGCGAGCGTCATATCGCCGGCCTGGCCTTCAACGAGATGGTGCGCAGCGGCGAGCTGAAAGCGCCGATCGTCATCGGCCGCGATCATCTGGATACCGGCTCGGTGGCCAGCCCGAACCGCGAGACCGAAAGCATGAAGGATGGTACCGACGCCGTCTCCGACTGGCCGCTGTTGAACGCTTTGTTGAATACCGCCGGCGGCGCGACCTGGGTGTCGCTGCACCACGGCGGCGGCGTCGGCATGGGCTATTCGCAGCACTCCGGCGTGGTGATTGTTGCCGATGGCACCGACGCCGCCGCGCGCCGCCTGGCGCGGGTGCTGGTCAACGACAGCGGCAGCGGCGTGATGCGCCACGCCGACGCGGGATACGAGACAGCGGTCGATTGCGCCAAGCGCAACGGCCTCAATCTTCCGATGATTAAGTAAACAGAGAACCACCATGACCAACAATGCATTGACCCTGAAGCCGGGCGCACTGACGCTGTCCGAACTGCGCGCCGTATGGACCGCCGCCGCGCCGCTGTCGCTGGCCGCCGAGGCCTGGCCCGTGATCGAATCGTCCGCCGCCGCCGTGCGCGCCATCGTCGCCAAGGGCGACGCCGCCTACGGCATCAACACCGGTTTCGGCCTGCTGGCCAAGACCCGCATCCCGGACGACAAGCTGGAACAGCTGCAGCGCAACCTGATCCTGTCGCATTCGGTCGGCACCGGCGAGCTGCTGTCGGACGCCGTCTGCCGCCTGATCATGCTGATGAAGATCGGCAGCCTGGCGCGCGGCTACTCCGGCGTGCGCCCGCTGATCGTCGAGACGCTGATCGCGCTGTACAACGCCGGCATCATGCCGGCCATTCCGGCCAAGGGCTCGGTCGGCGCCTCGGGCGACCTGGCGCCGCTGTCGCACATGACGCTGGCCATGCTGGGCGTGGGCGACGTGCGTTTCAACGGCGAGATCACGCCGGCCGCCGACGCGCTCAAGGCCGCCGGCATCGCGCCGGTGGTGCTGGCCGCGAAAGAGGGCCTGGCGCTGATCAACGGCACCCAGGTGTCGGCCGCGCTGGCGCTGCATGGCCTGTTCATGGCCGAGCGCCTGCTGGAGGCGGGCATGGTCTCGGGTGCCCTGTCGCTGGACGCCGCCAAGGGCAGCGACTCGCCATTCGACGCCCGCGTGCACGAGGTGCGCGGCCAGCCCGGCCAGATCGCCGCCGCGTCGATCTACCGCCAGCTGGTGAGCGACAGCGCGATCCGCGCCTCGCACCTGGTCGGCGACGAGCGTGTGCAAGATCCATATTGCCTGCGCTGCCAGCCGCAGGTCATGGGCGCCTGCTGGGACATCATCGGCAACGCCGCCCGCACCTTGCTGATCGAGGCCAATGCGGTGACCGACAATCCGCTGCTGTTCAAGGACGGCGAGCTGTCGGTGGTGGTCTCGGGCGGTAACTTCCACGCCGAACCGGTGGCCTTCGCCGCCGATACGCTGGCGCTGGCGATCGCCGAAATCGGCAGCATCTCGGAACGCCGCATCGCGCTGCTGATCGACGCGACCTTGTCCGGCCTGCCGCCGTTCCTGGTGCGCGAGCCGGGCCTGAACTCGGGCTTCATGATCGCCCACGTCACCGCCGCCGCGCTGGCGTCGGAGAACAAGTCGCTGGCCCATCCGGGCAGCGTCGACACCATTCCAACCTCCGCTAACCAGGAGGACCACGTCAGCATGGCGACGTACGCGGCGCGCCGCCTCGACGATATGGCGCAGAATACGGCGGTGATCATCGGTATCGAGCTGCTGGCTGCCGCGCAGGGGATCGATTTCCATCGTCCGCTGACGACTTCCCCGCATCTGGAGCACGTGCATGCGCAGTTGCGCCAAAAGGTCGCCGTCTATGATCAGGACCGTTTCTTCGCGCCGGATATCGAGGCCGCCAAGGGCATGGTCATGCGCGGCGAGTTGAGCGCGTCGTGCAAGGAGTTGTTCGCATCGCTGCATCCATAACCGGGGGCGCCATGGATTATCAGTTCAAAGCAGGCAGTATTCCCTTGCTGGTGTCCATGCCACACGTGGGTACGGATATTCCCGACGACGTGGTGGCGACAATGACGCCGGCCGCCGTCGACAAGCAGGACACCGACTGGCATCTGGCGCGCCTGTACGATTTTCTCGGCGAGATGGGGGCGTCGACCTTGTCGGCGCGCTGGTCGCGCT
>Ga0308163_10002768_pt1 | contig 15492 bp, 15 predicted proteins | sample PhyTR1_FD_201037 | JGI IMG/M metagenome (GOLD analysis project Ga0308163, IMG submission 201037) | Phyllosphere microbial communities from UC Gill Tract Community Farm, Albany, California, United States - DLSLT.R1 | ecosystem: Host-associated > Plants > Phyllosphere > Unclassified | place: USA...
GAAACCATTAAAACGGGGCGTATCCGAAAAGCCATAAGAGTAGGACACCTAAAACAAATTAATCATGACAGAAGAACTAACAATTGGAGGATGGACAGCGTACCATAGCCTAACACAAGAAGATCAAAAAGTATTTGATGAAGCTCTTAGAGGATTTGTAGGAGTAAAATATTCCCCTACAGCAGTTTCTACCCAATTAGTCAATGGAACTAATTACCGTTTCAAATGTACAGCAACTATGCCGCCAGCAGACGTAATCTGGAACGCAATTGTAGAGGTTTACAAGCCTATTGAAGGACAACCTCACATTGTGGCTATTACAAGAATATAAAAAATATTCGCAATGCTTTTATTAGCCGGAAGATATTATCTTCCGGCTATTTTGTAATATTTCATTACTTTTAAAACTGATTTATTTAATCCTTAATTAATGAATATTCTCCGTATAACCTCCGAAAATCCAGACTTTCAAAAATTAGTCAAACAACTCGATGCTTATCTCGCCGTGATGGATGGTGACGAGCACGATTTCTATCATCAATATAACAAAATCGATTTATTGAAAAACTGCGTCGTTATTTTTGATAATGAAGAAGCAGTTGCTTGTGGTGCCATCAAAGAGTTAGATTCAAAATCTATGGAAGTCAAAAGAATGTTTACGCTTCCTGAGAAACGAGGGAAAGGTTTGGCTTCTGCCATTTTAAAAGAATTAGAAACTTGGACTAAAGAATTAGGTTACGAAAAAACAGTTTTGGAAACCGGGAAACGACAAATTGAAGCTGTTGCACTTTATCAAAAATGCGGTTACAAAATCATTCCTAACTATGGTCAATATGAAGGAATCGAAAACAGCGTTTGTTTCGAAAAAGTATTGTAATCAATTTCCAAAAGTGTAATCCAAAGGCAACATTTTCGAGACATTCTGATTGGAAAAATGGTCTTCCAAAATCAATTGGTCCGGCTCAGAACAAATACCTTCCGGATAAATCTCAAATTCCAAAGCATCTGGATGAATGAACGAAGTTTGTGTAGAAGCACCTGACGATTTCACAATTTCGCCTTTCTTTATTTCGTAAAAATATTTTTGATAATTGACTTGTAGTAAATCTTCAAAGTCTAAAAATAACCTACCATCTTTACGTTTGGTATAATCGGATTCTTTCATTTTGGTTTTTAGAATGGCAATTAGAAACTCGGGGTTTTCATTTTTTCTGTTGGCGATATCCTGCAATTCCGCCGACAATCTGACCTCCATATTTTTCTGACTTCTAACAAAACTATAATAATCCTGCAGTTCTTGTACCTCAGCTTCTGATGGATATTTCGGATTCCTAATTCGTCTGGCGTGATTCACAATGAAACCTTCCATTTCCAATTCATCTTTATAAAGACTTCTGAAAAAATGCATCAGGCTGCCTTTGTACGCATTTATCCGATTCAGAATTATATTTTTTCTAAAACTATTGTCTTTAAAAAACGATGTTCCGAGATAACTGGAACTTTTCTTTTTGAAATCAGATTCGAAATTAATCAGATTGTATTGGATGGTGTAACCGAGCTTTTTATTTTCAATGATTAAAGTCTGAGGCGCTTTAACTTTGAGAAATTGATTCTTTTTATCGTAAGAAAATTTGAGTGTCCGTTGATTTTTAATCGTGACCTTTTCCCTATCAAAACCTAAAAATTTGTCCAGGAAAAAATTAATAAAATCTTTGTAAGCCTGCTCGGTATAAGGAATAATAACCACTTCCTCAATCTCTTTCACAGGATTGATAATCACTTTAACCGATTTCCCAACAGCTTGATTGACTGGAAAAATACTGGTTTCATAATTATCTTTTTGAAATATCAGATTCCCGCTTTTTTGCCCCTGAGCATCAAGTTTAAAAGTTCCATCGGTGATAGAAGTTGTGGAGATTTTGGTTCCGTCTAAATAGACATTCACATCCGGAATCGCTGCTCCACTTTCGGTTTGGATTTTCCCTGATATAATCTGAGAAAAACAGTTGCTGACAAATCCCAGAAAAATGCAAAACAGTAATATTCTTTTCATTAAAACAATATTACTAATTTTTTAGTTATAAAAACTAAGATTTAATTAAGTCTTAAATAATTATCCAATTCTCAAAGAAGTCATACTCAAAGAACCGCCAATTAATTCATCATTGAATAGTGATAATTCTTCCGACGTTTCTTTTAATCCGAGGTTGTAAATCAATGGAAGAAAATGGTCAGGCGTTGGAATGGCATTTTGTAAAAATGTGCCTTGTTTTTGATAGTCGATGAGTTTTTGGAAATCGCCGTCCAGAAGCCAATTGTTGGTTTTTTCTCTGGCTTCTATCGCCCAATCCCAGCCTGCTCCAACGGTATCTATATTTTTCCAGTCAATCATTCTAAGGTTGTGAACGATATTTCCGCTTCCAATAATTAGGATTCCTTTTTCACGGAGTTTGGATAATTTTTTAGCCAAATCAAAATGATATTGAGGAGGTTTTGTATAATCGATACTCAACTGAATCACGGGAATATCGGCATCGGGATAAAGATGTCGCAAAACCGACCAGGCGCCGTGGTCCAATCCCCAATTGTGGTCTTCTTCCACCAAAAACGGAGATAACAATTCCGCCGTTTCTTTTGCTAATTCAGGATTTCCTTTTGCCGGATACTGGACATCGAACAATTCTTTTGGAAAACCTCCAAAATCGTGGATGGTTCTCGGCATTTCCATCGCTGTGACGAAGGTTCCGTTGGTAAACCAATGCGCAGAAATACAGATAATGGCATTTGGTTTTGGGATTTCTTTACTGATATTACGGAAACCTTGTACGAAAATATTTTCTTCGATGGCGTTCATCGGAGAACCGTGTCCTAGGAAAAGGACGGGCATTTTTTGTGTGGTGCGGAAGTTATCTGAGATGTTGGAAAGGTCGTTGAGGTTCATTTGTTGTGTTTGGTGTTTTGCTTTTAGTGTTTGAATTTTCTCTCGGGAATCTTGCAGATTCCGATTTACATAATATTGTCATTCCGTAGGAATCTAAGCTGTTTTCAGTGTGCCGAGATTCCTACGGAATGACAAACTGTGTGTTTTGATGACAAATGTTGTTTTGATGTGGAATCTGCAGCCCGACTTGAACGGAAATCCTTTTTTGCTTGTACTTAATTTCTATTTAAGCTGAAATATCGTGCAAAAAAGATTGGGAGTGGAAGGCGGAATAGCTGCCAAAATCATAAATATTTTTCTGCTCAAAATCAAAAAGCGTGAACAAAGTTTCCCTTGTTCACACTTTAAAAACTCAAACTATAAAAATACTATGATGTATTATTGTTTTACGAATTGCAATTCGCCTGCAATTTTTACGTCTTCGCTCACCATTACACCGCCTGTTTCCAATGCTGCATTCCATGTCAATCCGAAGTCGCTTCTTTTGATTTTCCCTTCGAAAGAGAAACCTGCTTTGGTGTTTCCCCAAGGGTCAGAATTGATTCCTCCGAAGTCTACATCCAAAGTAATTTCTTTGGTAATGCCATTCAATGTTAGGTTTCCTGTTATATCGCCGTTCAAAGTTGAAGCTTCGAAAGTGATTTTTGGATTAGCTTCTGCATTGAAGAAATCTGCAGATTTCAGGTGATTGTCACGGTCTGTATTGTTGGTGAAAATTGAATCTGTATCGATAAAAGCCGAAACTTTTGCGTTGGCGAATGTATCGTCTTCTGCATCAATCTCTGCGTTGAACGTTGTGAATTCGCCTTTTACGTTAGAAATCATCAGATGTTTTACTTTGAAAGTGATTTCGCTATGAGTTGGGTCTAATAACCATTTAGTTGCCATAATTTTGATATTTTGTATTGATTAATTTTATGGTACAAATGTATGGCGGTCGGATTTCCCTCGCATTGATGTAAGTTAAGAATTACCATTTCTCGGTCAAATATTTCCAATATCTTTTCGGAACGTGCTGAATGTGGAGTTTCGTATTTTTCCGTTTCTTGATATTGGTTTTGGTAAAGTAGCTTTGCCAGAGCGTTTGGTATTTTTTCTCTTCGTCGTGGAATTTTTCCTGATATTGGTTCAAATCCAACTTTTCATCGGGATAAAAGAATTCGCAGTTTTCCAAGTCATAGAATAATCCATAATGTCTTCGCAAATCATAAATCATCCATTTCTGGTCGGCGTATCTATTTTTGAAATGCGTTCTTATCAAAGGTAAAACATTAAAATCCGGGTCGATTTTAGCAAAATAAATATCGTCCTGCATTTTCTCAAACCTTACAAAAGCAGTCATTCTATGTCTTTCTCGACTGACGGATTTGCATATTTTTGAGATTTTCAGAATGTCATCGTTGGCGAAATTTTGTAGAATATTGTCGTTTGGATGTTTGATAGATTGTTTCACGGCAGATAAAATCAATTTTTCCATTTCGGAATCTTCTGATAAAAAGACTTTTAATAATTGATTGATTCCGGATTTGCTAATATTTTGTTCTAATTTATTGAGAACTCTTTCTGATTTTTCGTTCTGAGTTACAACTTCGTGAATCTCCGCAAACATATTTTCCTGTTGGAAAGTTTCTCTGTTTTTGATTTCCACATCTTGATAACGGTATTCGAAAACTTCAAATATCGCTGTGAAAAGTCCGTCGAAACTGCCGTCGTAGAGAAGGGTTGTCATTTTGGTTATTCTAAATTTTATTCACTCAAAAGTCTTTCCAAAGCTTTATCAGAAATAAAAGTTTATTAAATTTACATTCTGGAACAGTTTTCCAAATTTACGACAGAATATATTTAAAATAGAAAATCAGACAATGAATTCGGTAATCATAAAACCTAAAAATGAGATTCTGAAAAAGTATGTTCAATATTTTCTGTTCTTCGAAAAAACGAATCACGATTTTTTGACATACACGACTTTTCCCAACAGCAATCTGTGTCTCGCCATTTATAAGGAAAACAAAATTTCTTATAACAATCAAAATAATCTTTGTGAAGTGAACTTCGGAAATACTTTTACAAGTCGGTTTTACGGATTTCATAAAAAACCTTTTCAGGTTAATATTGATTCTTCGCTTCATCAGATTTGTATTATTTTTCAACCTTCCGCATTGAGGGCTTTTACTAAAGAATCTTACGATGAACTGATGTTTTCCGATTCTGTTTTTGATGATATATTCTCTTCCAACCAGAATAGCCTTGAAAGGATTTTTGAAATCAATGATTTCTCAAAACGAGCGGAAGAACTGGAAAATCTGCTTCTTAAAAAATTAAATGATTCTATTTCTGACAAAATGAAAGAAGCTTTGATGTTCATTAATCAAAATAATATGATTAGTATTGATGAGCTTGCTAAAAGTCTCAAAATAAGTGAGGCAACATTGTTTCGGCTTTTCAAAAATAATCTGGGACAAAATCCAAAATCCTATCTCAAAACATTACGCTTCCGAAATGTTCTGAATGACCTTTCTCAATCTAATAATTCTTTGACAACGGTCGCCTATCAGAATCAATTTTATGACCAGGCGCATTTTATCAAAGATTTCAAAATGTTTTCTGGATTTTCTCCAAAAAAAATAGCAGAGAAAATATCTGTGAATCAAAAAGATTTGATGTGGATTTATAACAAAGATTAAAATTGAATGATTTTTACAATTTTGAAAAAATCCAAAAGTTTTTCTTTGTGATATAATTTCGGACAATGAAAAAAACAATTCTTTTTTTACTTATTTCTATATGTTCTCTCACGTTTGCCCAAGAGAAAAACGATAGCAATTTTGCTCTGGAAAAACTTGTCAATTATACAGAGAAAAACTACCCTGGTTTTGAAGAAAAATCAAAAGATAAAATTCTATACGAGCATTTTAAAAACAGTTTGCTGGAAAAATCAAAAAAGATAACAGATTCTAAAGAAACGCTTGCTCTGTTGAAAGAATATCTTTCATTTTTCCGGGATAGACATATCTTTTTTTTAGACGATTCTAACTCGCTTAAGCTGATGAAGATTGATAAAGTTGAGAATCTGAAAGCCAATAAAAAATTACTGGGTAAAATCTCCACTTCAAAAGATTCTTTGGAAGGTATTTGGAAAAATGAAGAGTTTAAAATCGGTATTCTAAAGGTAAAAGATAGTCTTTATAAAGGATTTGTCATTACTTCTGAAAATAAAATTTGGAAAGCCAATGATGTTTTATTCACTCTGAATACTCAGAAAAAAATGAAACTTTTCAGTAGTGATTTAACCTATTTCGATGACACTTATGAATTGAAAAATGCTGAAATTCTTAGATTTGCCAAAACGCGAAAAAACTTTTTCAAAGACAACAACAATCAATTGAGTCCGGAAATACTTAATCAAAAAATCAATGAATTATTCGGATTGTCTGTCAAAAAAATATCACCGAAAACAACTTTGGTAAAACTTCAAAACTTTGATTATCCATTTGTAGAAAAAATTGAGAAATTAATTAATGATAATAAAACTTTGATTGAAAATTCTGAAAATCTCATTATAGATTTAAGAGACAATGGAGGCGGAACTACAAATTCTATGACACCTATTTTACCTTATATAATGGGCGGAAAAGTGAGAAGTATGAATGTCGAATATTTTGTAAGTGATTTTTATATTTCTAATCAGGAACGTTATGTTAAAAACCTTCCCGACACAGATAAATATAAGGAAGAGAAGAAAAATATTTTAGATAATCTTATTTTCTATAAGGAAAATATGGGAAAATATGTTTTGCGCCCAAACACAAAATCTGTCGAGACTGAGAATTATGAAGCGAGTGCTAAAAGTCCAAAACAAGTGGTGGTTTTAGTCAATAAAAAAGTGGCAAGTTCGGGAGAAGTGCTTACTCTTTTAGCAAAACAAAGCAAGAAAGTGAAAATTATGGGAACGCCAACTTCGGGAGTTTTAGATTATGCCAATGCAATGATTTCTAACTACGAATATGATGGACATTCTTTAATTTTACCGACTTACAGAAGCTTGAGACTTCCGGACTTTCCGATTGATAATATTGGTGTTCAACCGGATATCTATCTTGATGAAAGTGTTGAAGATTGGGTAAAGTTTGCGACGGATTATTTAGAAAATTAAAACAAAGTCAATTGCTGAGAAAACTGATTCTGAAATTTGGATTGACTGCCGCCGATAATTAATTTCCTTAAATTCAAATCGGTTAAGTGTTTCAGAAATGGATTGCCATAAGTAAAATCAATAAAATATTTGGCTCGATTAACCGCAGCACCTAATTTTTTCAAATGGTCAATTGATAAAACCTGAAATTGTCTCGCACTCACGATTTTCATCGCCGTTTTCACACCAATTCCCGGAATTCTGAGAATCATTTTGTAATCTGCGGTCTGAAGATTGACAGGAAATTGTTCCAAATGACGCAACGCCCAACTCAGTTTCGGGTCAACTTCCAAATCCAAAAATGGCATTCCTGAATCTAGAATTTCATCTGCTTTGAAACCATAAAACCTCATCAGCCAATCCGATTGATACAAACGGTTTTCCCTCAACACAGGAACTTCCGCAGTAATCGCCGGCAGACGATTGTCCACAGTTACAGGAATATAACCGGAATAATAAACCCGCTTCATTCCATAGTTTTTGTAAAAATGGTCTGCGACTTTGATGATTTGCAAATCGTTTTCGTTGGTTGCCCCAACAATCATTTGTGTGGATTGTCCGGCTGGAGCGAACTTCGGAACGCTTTTGATAATTTTTTTCTCGTCTTTATATTGCTGAATTCCTTTTTGGACAATTCGCATCGGTTGCAACATATCTTCACGATTTTTATCTGGCGCTAATAATTTTAAACCAGATTCAGTGGGAATTTCTAAATTGACAGATAATCTGTCTGCGTAAAGTGCCGCTTCCTGCATCAACAAATCACTTGCGCCTGGAATTGATTTCAAATGAATATAACCATTGAAATTTTGTTCGGTTCTCAGTTTTTTTGCTACTCGAACCAGACGTTCCATCGTTGTATCCGCATCTTTGAAAATCCCGGAACTCAGAAATAAACCTTCGATATAATTTCTACGGTAAAAGCTGACGGTCAAATCCACCACTTCTTCCACCGTAAAAGCGGCACGTTTGATGTCATTCGATTTTCTGGAAACGCAGTAGATGCAATCGTAAATGCAATGATTGGTCAAAAGGATTTTAAGAAGTGAGACACAACGTCCGTCTTCTGTATAAGTATGACAAATTCCGCTGGCAGAACTGTCGCCTAAACCACCATTATTTTTTCGTTTCCCACCACTGGAAGAACACGAAACATCATATTTGGCTGCGTCAGCCAATATTTCGAGTTTTTCTTTTGTGCGGTCGAAGTTCATTTTTGAAGGCCATTTTTTGAATGGAATTGGTTCAGAATTAGATGTCAAAAATAATTCCATAAATGAGAAAAGTCAAGAATTTTAAGATTTAGTTACTAACAGAAAATTTCTATTTTTTTATTTAATTCCATCTCTTTTATCTACACGGCTTAGTAATCCCAATTTTGTTTACCTTGTTTTGCAAATCGGCCATACTCTCGGAATTATAATATTTTTTTAAATTCTTGTAATTCATATTATCATCCTCATTTATAAAAAGAATACTTCCAGAATTTAGATTTGATTTTAGGTAATTATATTCTGGAAACGCTCTAAAAGATTCAACATATTTATTAATGTCGTCATAATGATTTATTACATCATCAATATTATTAAATATAATTCCCGTTTTCTTTCCAAAATCTGATTCTGTTCCTACATTTAAATTCCAACTCATTGCGTTTTGACAAATGAAATTAACAAATGAAAACTTTCCAATTTTAGTTATATAAACACTTTCTGGAAAATGATTAACGTCTTTGCTAATCCCATAAATTGATAGAATCCCCTTATTTTTAACTTTTAAAACAACACTAATATCTTCAAATGTTAAATCTTCATTGCCCCACATTTTCAAAATTTCTACTTTATTATTTTTTTGAAGACTATTTTTTATTGAATTAAATTCACTGTAATAAAAAAAATTATAAAAAATAAAAATAGATAAAAACAGAATTGTAAATACTCCTAAAATTACGATAACTGTATATTTAATTATTTTGAGATTTGGTGTCATTAATTATTTTTATATTGAACGGAATCCCGTTTATAAAATTGCGAATTGTATAAAACCAATCCAAAAAACCCTTCAAAATCCTTATCTTTACAAACATAAAATTTTCCTATGAACCATCAACCTGTTGAAGGATTTTCAAAACTTTCCAAACAAAGAAAAATCGATTGGCTAATCAGCGAATATCTTAGCAACGACAGAAGTTACGAGCAGATTCTGCAGCAATATTGGAACAACAATTCTAATCTGCAAAAAATGCACGACGAGTTTTCTGAAAACACCATTTCCAATTTTTATATGCCTTACGGAATTGCCCCAAACTTCCTGATTGATGGAAAATTACTTGCACTTCCAATGGCTGTTGAAGAAAGTTCTGTGGTGGCAGCAGCGAGTAAAGCAGCTAAATTTTGGATTGACAAAGGTGGTTTCAAAACAACGATTATCAATACAGAAAAACTGGGTCACACGCATTTTGTAATGAATGTGGAATCGCATAAACTGCTCCATTTTTTCAATTTTAAACTGAAGAAAAAGTTACTGGAAGCCACGGAAGATATTACCAAAAATATGCGCAACCGAGGTGGCGGAATTTTGGACATTAAATTGATTGATAAAACTTCGGAACTGGAAAATTATTTCCAACTGAAAGCGAGTTTTGACACGGTAGATTCGATGGGAGCTAATTTTATTAATTCTTGTTTAGAACAGTTCGGTAAAACTTTGAAAGAAGAAGTTGCGAATGAAGCAGAATTTTCTCAGGAAGAAAAAGAATCGCTTCAGATTGTGATGAATATCCTTTCCAATTACACGCCGGATTGCATTGTAAGAGCCGAGGTTTCCTGTAAAATTGAGGATTTGAAAGACGACAGCGGAATTTCGAATGAAGAATTTGCGTGGAAATTCAAACGTGCTGTAACGATTGCAGAAATCGAGCCTTACAGGGCAACGACTCATAACAAAGGAATTATGAATGGTGTGGATGCAGTTGTTATCGCAACCGGAAATGATTTCCGAGCAACAGAAGCTTGTGCACACGCTTATGCAGCGAGAAACGGAAAATATTCCTCTTTAACACATTGTACAACGGATAACGGGATTTTCAGATTCTGGATTGATTTGCCGATTTCTGTTGGTGTAGTTGGTGGTTTAACGAATCTTCATCCGTTGGTTAAATTTTCTTTGGCATTGTTAGGAAAACCTTCTGCTCAGGAATTGATGAGTATTTTGGCAGTTTCCGGATTGGCTCAGAATTTTGGTGCACTTCGTTCTTTGGTGACAACAGGAATCCAGAAAGGTCATATGAAAATGCACCTTTTTAACATTCTGAATCAATTTGGTGCGACGGAAGAAGAGAAACAACATTTTGTGACTTACTTCAAAGATAAAACAGTAAGTCATCACGAGGTGATTTCGGAATTGGAGAAATTGAGAAATAAATAGACTTATGTTCGGGATTTTACTTTCAGTTTTTATGCTGATTTTCGGAATATTTTTGAGATTTACAAAAGATCCTGGATTTGCGGGTGCGAAGAGATTTTCCTGGCTGTTTATAGCTTTAGGAATATTATCTATTGCTGGAAAACTAATTATTTATATCAAAAAGGAGAATTATAAATTATGAAAAACATTACTTTAATCATCGGCGGAATCTATGGTTTGTTGTCCGTTGTCCTTGGTGCATTTGGCGCGCACGCTTTCAAGAAAATATTATCCGTCGAAAGATTGGAAAGCTTTGAAACGGGTGTTCGTTACCAAATGTACGCGGCGTTTTTTCTTTTGATTGTCGGTTATATTTTAAAATTCGAAACGACTTCTGAGAAATGGATTTCCATCTTGATGATTGCGGGGACTTTTATTTTTTCCGTGAGTATTTATTGTTTGGCTTTCCAGGATGTTTGGGGCGTTAATTTGAAATTTCTGGGACCAATTACTCCACTTGGAGGTTTGTTTATGATTATCTCTTGGGGAATGCTGATCTGGTTCGTGAAGGAGAAATTATAGTGATTAAAATAATTTACACATGAAAATTTAATGTAAAGCATTATCTTTGAAAAAACTAACAACCATAATACATGAAGAATCTCTATTACCTATTTGTACTTATCTCGATCAACAATTTTTCACAAATAAGTTTCAAAACTAATAAATTTATTCCACTTCCAAAGGAACCATTAAGTTCTTTAGTTGCCGACATCAATAATGATGGTCTCAATGATGTGATTATTGATTACTATTCCGCCAATTATTTTTCTGTAATAAAGCAAAAAGCAAACGGGGAACTGGATGCTATTGAAAATTACACCATCAACAGTGATAACGAAAATATATCAAAAATAGATATTGGTGATTTAAATAATGATGGAAGAAAAGACATTATAACAAGCAATACAAAAGGAACCGGCATATTCTTCCAGAATAACGACGGTACTATAGGTAGTTTTGCATTACGACCAAATCTTCCATTAGGCACTTACACAATTGGCGATTTGAATAATGATGGGCTGAATGACATTTTCATTATCAGCTATAACAAAATTCATTTTGCATATCAAAATTCAAATAGTCTCGGTACTTTTACGGTTACTTCCCTAGATAAAACCTGGCAAGGCGGTGCAACTCAGATAAAAGACATCAACAATGATCATCTTAATGACATTATAATTGCTTGTTCTAATATTAGCAAAATCTATACTTATCGTCAAAAACCAGAAGGTGGTTTTCTTGAGCCTGTAATTACTAATGCTACTGATTGGATAGATGATATTGATGTTGGTGACATTAACAATGATGGGATTAACGATCTTGTTGCTACAAAAGCTGCTAATAATACAGCTCAAATTAAATTATTCTTTCCAAGTTTTGAGGATCATGTTTTTTTTAGTTATGTAGCTTTACCTGCTTATGAATTAGCAAGCTCTGTGAAAATTGTAGATTTTAACAATGATGGCAAAAACGAAATTGCCGTAACTCATTACGCCTGGAATTCTTTTTCTGTTTACAATTCAGTCAATAATGTATTTTCCGGATATCAAAGATTCGAGTTACCTTATACCAATTGTAATTCATTTTACAGTTTGTCCATAGGCGACATCAACAATGATGGCTTGGCAGATGCGGTAATGGCTTGGTATAATGGTATTAACATTTTAATAAACAATTCTACGCCTGTAATGAACACCGACGAAACATTTAAAATTAAAATTGATGTTTATCCAAATCCAGCATCTGATTTTTTGAATGTCAAAAACACTAATTCAAATTCTCAATACACCATCAATGATTTGTCTGGCAAAATAATAAAAAGAGGAACCCTAATTAATAGTAAAATATTTATTAATTCATTATCCACTGGATATTACATTCTTAGTATTGAAAATCAGCAAATTAAATTCATAAAAAAATGAAAATAAAATTACTCTTCTTTTTTGTATTACTTTTCTCAGTAACAGCAAAAAGTCAGGATTTTCTGGATGTAGAAGTTAAAGAAGTCGCTAACACGGCAGGATCCAACCCTTCATTTTTCACCAGACTCAACAATGATTTGATTTTTAAAATCTATCGAACAAATCAGATGTCGCAAGAAATCTGGAAGTATAATCTTGACAGCAAAACCGCAACAGTTGTAAAGGATTTTTCTTTAACAGAGTATACAAATCCCTATGCACACTCCAGCAATATTGTCACATTTCAGCAGAAGGCCTTATTCATTGGTAAAGATGAAAATAATAAAAGTAGCAGAAAATTATTTTCTACCGACGGAACAAGTCAGGGAACAAATATTATAAAAGACCTGGGAACAGTAAGTAATTCTGACAGTTATTCTTACCTTTTTCTTTCACCGCAAGGAAAATTGTATTTCATTTTTGAAAGAAATCTTTGGATAACAGATGGCACTGAAAGCGGCACTAAAAAGCTTTCGGACTCTTCTTTTTATTATAATGACATGCAGTTTTCTTTTATCGACAATAAGCTCTATTTTATATGGAATCAATATACGGGAACAGAACTATGGACTTCTGATGGAACTCTAGAGGGAACAAAAATTATCAAAACTTTTGCTAAAGATGATTATTCTAATTCTTCCCACATTTTTTATAACAATAAAATGTATTTTTTGGCAAAAGACACAGATAACAAAAAATACCTCTGGGAATCTGATGGAACCATAGAGAATACCAAAAGAAATTTTGAATTCAACGGAAATAGTTTAGAAGGGGATGTTATAAATGGCCACATGGTTTTTTATAATAAAAACAATGAAGTTTTTAACAGTGATGGAACATTGCAAAATACCGTTAAAATCGGAACAGTTGATGCAACAATAACGAAGGTGTTCAAATTCAAAAATCAACTATATTTTGATACACTTACCAAGTTTTGGAAAACAGATGGCACTCCAGAAAACACAAAGATTTTCGCCATTGGGGAAGAAAACATCAATTATGACCTAGTCAACATCAGCACTAATAAAAATTACTTCTTTGTTTCGCCTTCCGATGTTTCAAATTACTTGAGGCCCGTTTACAGTTATGATGGTAATTCTGGGAAACCATTAAGTACTGTAAACCGATATACAAATTACACGTCAAAAATTAATGAGAACCAGTTTTTTGAAGCTGACAACAAAATATTTTATAGTGGACTTGGAAGTTTTTATGAAGGCCTAGAACTGTTTTATTATGACTTAGCAACTGGAACAGAAAATAAAGCTGCCGATATTAATTATTATTATGACAGCAATGCAAGAGGCTTCCAAAATCTCAATAATCATGATGTTTTTATTGCAGATTATAACAACAACGTTCATCTTTTCTCACACGAAAAAGATTCGGGACAAATTAAGGCATTGACTTTTGGCGGGCAGTTTACACAATATGCCGAAAATGCATTCTTAGTTAATGATCAGTATTATGCTTTTGCATATTCTACAAACGGCTTTTTTAAGTCAGATGGAACAGCTGCAAACAGCAAGTTTATCGATTTGGAAGGCTATACAATCACCAATTTTTATCCTTTCAAAAACGTGGGTGCAGTTATTATTGGCACAAAAGACTCCAAGACAAGAATTTATCTAATAAAAAATGACTCCCAACAGCCAATTGTACTAAAGGAAGTCAATAATCTTGGTCAATACAGATACAAAAATACAGAGTCAGAAGTGCTTAATTCAGAGCTTTATTTTGTGTTTTTTGATGAATATAGTAGATTTGAGATTTGGAAAACTGATGGAACTTCGCAAAACACGAAAAAGGCATTCAATTTCCCATTCAACAATGTCGAATATCTCAATGTGATCGGAGTGGTGAATTCTAAACTTATGATTGCAAAATCTGATCGGTACGACTACAACATTTTTGATCTTTACAGTTCAACAGGAACACAGGAAAGCGTTACATTTGTTAAAAACTTCACGGATAGTTTTACCAATTATAAAATTTATTTTAAGGACAAATTGTACTTCTTGAATGGCAGTGGCAATTTTTATGGGACAGATGGAACCTCTACAGGAACAACTCTCATTAAAAACATCACCTATAATATGGATTATATAATGGGAAATCCATTTTTAAAATGCGGTGATTATATGTATTTCAAAGATCGAGGTGAGGGCAGTATTACGAGATCAAACGGACTTTCATCCGGAACAATCAAAATCCTTCCTAAACAAGGCAATATATCCTACTTTGATATGGCTTGCAACAAAGATTACCTCTATACATTCAGAGAAGATTTCTACGATAACAAAAACACTAAGATACTGAGATTCAACGGTAAAAATTCGGAGAAAAAAATCTATGATTTAAAAATAAAAAACTTACCAGAATCGGATTCTAAATTCTTTTATCTGTATGTTCAGCAGGAAAAATCGCTTTTTTACAGCAATGGTGAAACCTTATTTTTTAATGGCTACAATATATATAATGGCTTCGAACCTTATAAAATAACTTCTTTCTTAGACGTAAACCTCTCTACGGTAGATATTCAAGATATAGAAAAATCTAAAATCTTAATATATCCTAACCCTTCAAGTAATTCAATTAATTTTTATTCTTCAGAAAATGAAAATATAAAAGATGTGGAAATTTTTGATTTTACTGGAAAAAAATTGAAAACATACAATTCTCTAAAAAATAATCAACTCGATATAACCTCTCTACAAGTTGGTGTATATTTTGTGAGATGGAAAATTGGGGGAAGATCATATTCATCAAAAATGATAAAACAATAAGGCTTTTTATATAACTAAAATCATATCTCAGGTTTGCTTATTTTTCTTAAATTTGTGCGTCTTATAAAATTTAAAAATTAATCAATAATATATTATGAATCTTCACGAGTATCAATCAAAAGAGATTTTAGCAAAATACGGGGT
>Ga0308163_10002769_pt1 | contig 15489 bp, 13 predicted proteins | sample PhyTR1_FD_201037 | JGI IMG/M metagenome (GOLD analysis project Ga0308163, IMG submission 201037) | Phyllosphere microbial communities from UC Gill Tract Community Farm, Albany, California, United States - DLSLT.R1 | ecosystem: Host-associated > Plants > Phyllosphere > Unclassified | place: USA...
CAGCTCAGGTAGTTTCTCCAGGCTCTTCTCCCCAGCAAGGAAAGTGTCAACCGAATCCTTGTTGAGCAGAGCTTCTGCACCCAGAGCTTCAATGCGGTTGCGACTCCCGCCGAGCGCGAGGTCTAGCGCAAGCAAAATGCTGCTTTTTCCTGCCTCATTGTTGCCAATCAGCACATTCTTCCCAGACTCAAAATCGAGCGTGAGAGTTTTGAATTTCTTGAAATTCTGAATTACCACTTTCCGTATGGTGTGCATGTCTAGCCCTGAGCTGGAAAATCAAAAATGAGGGTGAAACACCTGACTTATAGAGTCAGGTTGGTTACGGATTCATAGCCAATACCTAGCCATCAGCAATGAAACCTCGTCACGAGATCTGCTCGTCTACCGGCTAAAGCGCCTGCGAAAGTGTAGTCCCCGGCAATACGTCATCAGATAATCGCTCAAACGCCGTACCGTTTGTTACCGCCAGAGGTAATGCAGTATCGACCACCCCGAGGCCCGATACACACGTTTCCTGAGGAACAGGGGCACGAGGAACCGAAAGCTGGAGTTTGTTGGCGAGCAGGCTGTGGAAGCTGGGCCGACGGTCTGGGCTTCGGAGCAACGTAGCAGCCAAGCCCACTGCATAGACTCTTGGACGAAAGCCATTTCGAAGATTGACCATCAATGCTGATACGCGCCCATTCATTCCTCGTCTCGAAGACCTGAACCTTTTCCCCGCGCTTCAGTTTTGAGATGACCTTTCCGCCTGGTTGATCCCGGACATTGAGGTTATCAGCGCTCACGAATTGCTCAGTTGCGGAGGTTGGCGTAGGTGGGGATGGAGACGTCGGCGTGGTTGATACTAGCGTGCTCAAAGTGCTCGGCTCTACCGGGGTTTGAGGCGTGTCTTTTTTCCCCATTGCCCACAGGACGGCAAAAAGAATCAGGAGCGGGACAAACCATGACTGGGACTTCTTGCGCATATCCATTGCTCTCATTCGTCACGCATTACAACGGCTGTCTTCCTGACCAACCTGACGTCATTCGCCTACTGCGAGCTTAGCCAAGCTTCCATTTTTTGCAGCTTGAGATCTAAAAGTTTGGTCTTTCCCGAGTTGAGGATCTCAAACAGCCGCTGCTTGGTTTCGTAAGAGAGAAACCAATCAGCGACCTCGACGTTGCAGTGCTTAGAATCACTTAGCACCCATTTCATCGCCATGTCAGCTGCGGCTCTGTAGTGATCCGCCATGAACAGCCTTTTGCCGTCTTCTGACCAGCCTCGCATCGCAAGCTCGTCGGTTACGTCGATGACTCCAGCGTCTCCAAAGAAATCGGTCGTATCTGGATAATGAATACCTGTCAAGGACACTTTCGCTACGCCCGAATCCCGGTCGAAGTAGGACAGGAAATGCCACCCACCTGTAGTGCTTCCAGCGTGCGGAAAATTGATGGCGGCTTTCCCGGTTATGTAGTGCTCGCGTGAGACGCGTTTGAGATCAAGATCGAAAAGCGGCTGCCTCATGGGAGCTTTTTGAGCCGGGCTATGCCCTGCTTGATGTGGCCAGAGTTCTCGCCGATTGTCTCGAGGGCACCTCGGACATTATTCCCAACATCTGCATGACCGTGAGCTTCAACGTGGAGGGTCAACTCCATCAGGGCTGCCTCTAGGGCGAGCTGGTTTTCGTACATCCTTTCCAGCACATCTGATAGCGAATATTCACTCTGCACTTGATCACCTCCATGGTCAGAGTCGGCAGAATAGCAGGAGCAAAAGCATCGCGTTATCCACTCAAGAATGATCAAAGCAAGCGGAGCGCGCAGGCGACAGCCGAAGGCGTGAGGATGGAAGCCCGCAGGGCCAAGACGCTGGCGTTTACGACAAGGCTTGGATCACGACAGCCGTTCCTCCAGGGACACGCAACGATACGGCAATTCGGACTTACAACTCCTTCAACATCCGCTCAAGTGTCTGATGTTCCCATGTGCTGAGCAGTGCAACTGGATCAGTGCCAAAGCGATCCCCGGAGTCAAACGACCAGAGTCGACCATCTGGACTGACGCATTGTTCGCAGTAGTCGAGCTGATCGCAGTCGTTGTAAATCGATATCTCCCAACCATCTACATTGATCTGGAAGTGGCCGGCATAAATTTCGTCCCACGATTCATGACCCACCCTACCCATAACGCTTCGACCGAAAATCGCCTCCCTTAGAACCTGGCATACCTCTCTTGCGGAGAGCTCAGCCGCAGTGTTTTCGCTAATGCTACCTACCTGGGATGAACGCGCTGCCGCTCTGGCCTCTTTCAGCCTTCGCTCGGCGTACATGGCCGGGTCATCAGCTGGCAGCGGGTAGCCGGCAGCGGATAGAGCTTCGGCGCGCTCTTCAATGAGCAGCCGCTCGGGATCGCGAACCTTTTGGTAGGCTCTGCCTGGTACACGTCGAGTTGTGTCCATTCCCGGCTCCCCAGAAGGCTGATGACTAAGAGCGACTAAATTACTTTTAGAACGATAACAGAACGCTTCGAATAGCGATGCCGAGCTCCGAATCATGAGGGTAGGATGCGTTGCGATCTATGCTTCACAGAGGCTCAGACACCAAGCAAGCGTAGCGCGCAGGCGTGAGGGATGCGAGCCCGCAGGGGCGAGACCCGCCTTGGCGGGGCTCGATTCACGGCAGCCTGACGCCGCAGGCGGCACGCCATCAACGCCATCAACGCCAACAAGAGGTAACTCAAATGCCCGACGATGAACTCCGCGAACTGGAGGCCAAGAGACGAAAGGCTTTGTGGATGCTTGCGAACATATCTCCAGGCGATTTGAAGGCGTTCGATGCCTTATCCATCCTTGATGACCTTGACCTTCTAGAAGGGAAATACTCCCCCAAAGCTGACAAGGCACTTGAGCTCAACAAACTTCGGGATTGTGTCGCGGTGCAGCATCACCACTCCGGCATCGACATCATTCGGGAGCAGAGTATTCCGCAGCCCTGGAGGGAGCGCTTCAATCAGGCGAGTATCGGGTCGACCAGATTGTTAGATGGGCCTTACGCTGCGGACTGGTATAAATTCCTGACTTGTTGGGAATCAGAGATGCAGCACCTCGAGGCACACAGAGCTGCCAGAAGTAAGCCCAAGCTGGATTGATGCAGACGGAGAAAAGACGTGGAACGAGACAGCGATGACACCGTGTATTGCGATATCCAAATGCCGGTGGCTCAAGCGCGGGAGCTATTGACGTTAGTGAATGTCCTGCGAGAGTCGAAAGCTCATCCAAGTCTCGACAGAGTTTTTGAACACATGCAAGACGAGCTCAGCACCTCAATCGACATCGTTGAGAACCCGCCGACCTGGGGGCCTTGGTTTCAGTAAACCTCACCACAGCCCGTACTGCTTCTTCCTGTATCTCGTGGATAACCCACCAGTGTGAAAGCTGCCGGTGCCGGCGAGTACAACTCCTGCCAGCACCTCTCCTTCAGTCTCTCTAGGTACAATACGAGCGTGAAGCCTGCACCGCTCGGAGGCTCATTTTTAGAAAATGTTTAATGAGTGCTTCTACCAAAATCAGTTAGTAAAGGAATACGATCTTGCATATTAAAAGCTTTGGTCTGTTGGGGCTTCGAACACTCTGCCTCAACAACATCATGCAGACCAACTCCCTCAATCCGCGTGATGTTCCACAAGTCAAAGCTTCAAAGGTTAATATTTTCGTTGGCCCCAACGGCGGCGGCAAGTCAACTGTGCTAGATATGGTGCGCGCACTCAAGGATGTTGCGATTATAAAAACTATTGCTCGTGAAAATATGCGATCCACTACAGTGGCGACATCCATCATCTACTTTGACAAGGGAACTTGGGTAGCTTCAATATTTAACAAGCTAGATATTGATGAATTTGGCACATACATTGCCGTTACTACACGAGATGAAAGACACTTATTCGAGGGAAGCATCTACAGCAAATCATCAAAACCACCAAAAGAGCTTGTAAAGGTCTTAGATAAACTAGAAGCCATAATCAGTTTTCGCTCATCACACGACGAGCGCGGAGTTTGTATTCAAAAAGTCATCAATGCGCTCAATAATGATGGAAAGCACCTCGTGGGACTCGCGCCACACCCATTGCAGCACGACCAGGTAGATTATAAGAGGCCTCCGAATGAAGATCATACCTACAAGCATGCCAATCCAATTAGCTTTCTTGATAAGAAAACTTTAGGTGTCTACCTCAACGATGACTTAGGTCAGTACAACCATATCCCAATAAAGATGCTGCCGTCTGGATGGCGGGCGTTTGCTGGACTAATAGGATGGCTGGAGTCTGTTAATGATAACCAGATATGTGTCATCGAGGAGCCTGAAGTCCACCTGCATCCAACGCTTCAGAGACTCATGATGGCTAGGGTTTCTGAAATCGTCACCCGCAAGAACCTTCAGCTTTTCATCTCTACGCACTCGTCTGTGCTTCTCGACATATCAAGCTGGTCTGTACCAGACACAAAGCTATTTGAAGTCAATGGTTACGCATTATCAGAGTTAACATCACCTGCAAGGGCTCTGTCAGGGCTCGGCATAAAGCCAAGCGATGTTTTCCAAGCCAACGGCGTGATATGGGTCGAAGGGGCGTCTGATCGAATCTACATTTTGCACTGGCTTTCGCTCTGGTGCTCGACGCATGGTAAATCCATGCCCATGGAAAATCTTGATTTCTCATTCGTTTTTTACGGCGGCTCTATGCTCGGCCATTTCACATCAAATGCTACGCCAGGATTAATTGACATATTCAGTATAAACCGGAATTCCATAGTAGTTATGGATCGAGATTTAGATTTTCAGCGCGCAGCTGACGGCATTGATGAATGCATTAACCAAAGCTGCGTGAAATATCAGGTCTGGGCTGACATTGCTGAACATGAGTCGAAGATGGGATATTGCTGGGTGACTGAGGGCTATACGATTGAAAGTTATTTGCCAGCAGCTTTTCGAGACAAGCATTATCGGATTTTCGGCGCTAGACTAAAGCAGATTACTACCTATTCAAAAGTTACAATCGCGAACAAGTTCGTAGCCGGGGGTAGCACTTTCAACCATAGCCATGACCCACGAACCGACTTGCCAACTCAGATTGAAAGGCTTTTCAACACTATTGAGGGATGGCAGATGTAGGCCCAAACATCGGCAAGCCTCGCCTCAAGGCAATCAAAGGTCTGCATCCCAAGCATCCATCGCCTCGCTCACAGTAGCCAACCAGCGGAGATGATCGTTCTGTATGGCATTGGCGACGTGCTTGGCGGTGTTGGCTTCGATCCAAGATGGAAGACTATGCGCGCCGTCCGAGAATAGGCTAGCGGTCGCGACGGCGAATCGCCCCGTACTCGTAGACTGGAGGCACACATAGCGCACAGCAGCGTCACTGGAAAGCCTACGCCAGGCCACGACCTCAATGCAGTCCATTGGCTCCAGAGGAGCCTCGACGGCGAAACCCGCGCCCTCATCCGCCCTATGGCTCTCAGATGCTCGGAACGGCCCGCCAAGCGCTCTTGGGTCGTGTACGATGTGCTTCAACTGCTCACGTGCGGAGACAATTTGCTCCCGGAACTCTTCTGGATCAATGAACATGGCCCCTTCCGGCGTGACCCTGAGGGTCTTGAGGCTGTTCGCGGCTTGGATGAACGCACGTTCGCGCTCAATCTCACGCTGAGGGCGGTGGTCTTTGCTTATGAGATCCCATAGCGTACGGACTATTCGCATCTGACTATTCTCCCAGGTATCGGTAACCGCACAACGGTAGCGTATGGCACCGTGATAACTCTGGTTCACAGGCCGGTCGGGTGGTGTAGAAGCACTACTAAGCACTCTCGCGGTTGCTTAGCCGCATTTCCAGCTTTTCGGCCAGAGCTTTGAGGTTTTGGATCTCAACCGACAGATCATTTTTTTGCAGCTTGGATTTATGCTCTAGAGCAGTGAGCGTGTCTTTAACAGAGTCCAGTTCGTCCTGGGCCTCAAGCATCGAACTGTAGGTCGAGCTCGACGTGAGCGCCTTGTATTCAGCGTGAAAATAATGATGGAGAGATTCAGGGTCAGAGTGCCCGGTGAGTTGTGCCACCTCTGCGCAAACATCGTCTCGCAGCGCCGGCGTCCACCCTTTCTTTAGAGCAGGGGCTTGGGCGAATCTTTCCTCCAGCCTGATATTGATTTGACGCGTGACAAAACGATGTCTAAACATGGAGAGGCAAACGCGGGTGCCTGACAAACCAGCACCTAAACACAGTCGGTCAAACTCCTTAGTGATTGACTCTTTTTTCAGTCGACTACCGTTTTCACCTAGGAATATATTGTTGGGCTGGTCGAACAAAATATTACGATCTGCTAGGAAGTCAATGTAAGCCTTCCTAGCTTCCACGTAAATTGCAAACCGCCTTGCATCTGCAGCATTGATTTTAAAACGGCGTAACGGTGCCGGAGTTCCGCGCTTTTTAGTGGGGATCACAATCTCCAGTGTGTTCGACATGTTTTGATTGAGTTCAAGGTCGAGGTCAAACAGCTCCTCAGGACGTAGTCCTGTGAGCTTCATCATTCTTAACGTGAACATCCGCCGTTCGTATAGATACACACTGGTAGCATCGTAAAGTTCGAGGTCACTTATTGATTTAAGTCTGGAGCTAGCAGGCAGATCCTCCCAGTCTCGCTTCCGGAAAATCTCATCTTGGATTTTTTGGATGATGTGTTCGTCTATTGCCACCTTGTCATCGTTGTACGGCACGGGAGCTACGAACAGGGGATGAACCATGTAGGATCGCTTGGTTTTGGGATTTATCTCATAAGATATCGTGATGTTTGCACCACTATTCTTTAGGCCTACCAACGGCGCTTTAGAAAGATCTGGATAGTTTTCTGTTAGCCAGTGCAAAAAGTTAAGCGTGGTGTGCTGGATTAGCCTGGTGCGATTGTTATTCCTTGCTGGTGCGATACCACGAAGGGTAGACCTGGTTTCTTGAACTAGCTGTTCAGTAAAATCCTTAAAATTAGTTTCGTTGAAATTGCTGAATTGAATCCTCTTGACAGAGCAAAAGCGAATGAAGTGCGTGATGAGCGCTGCGTCTACCCGCGCAGAATCTCTGGCGCCTGTGGACGCGCAGATCTCAGCGATCCATAGATTGGCAAGGTTGCACGGCCTACCGTTAGGCCAGCGAATAAGTACGAAGTTTTCGATAGTGCGTGGCTTTCCAATGAACGCCCCAGCCTTCCGAATCGGCATAGCTTTGTCTGGCACGCTTACGGATTCATATTCCGTGTAGAGTTGCTTACCCATCCTTTTTGCCGCCGTCGATAACCTTCATTTTCTCTGAAGAAAATATCTGGTCGCTTATCAGGAAAGATTGATATTTGGCCTTGGATGTTTTGACTTTAAGTCTGATGGTTGCGCGGATTTCGTCAGCGCTACGGTTGCCCTGAGGGTCAATACGCTCTAGGAAAGTCAAGATGTCAAAGTACGCCATCGAGGCGATGTGAGCCTCCAGCAGCGCGATGCGTGCCTGATCCTTGTCTGAAGGAAGGTTAGGTGCAGGCGCCGGATTAACCTTGGGAGTCAACAGGGCAAACGCCCTGGATCTCATCTGTAGCATGTTGTCCCACAGGCTTGACCCAGAGATGCCAAACTGTGCGACCTTAGCCGCTTGCTTCAGGGAGTTGAGCGAAATCGATGTGAAGCAGCCAGCGACATCCAGTTTGCAGAAGCCTCGCATCGAGGATAGGGCTCGAAGCTGGGCTTTCGACGGTGTAATTTCTTTAGATAGCACCTGTGAAAGCCAAGTGTGACGAGAGTGGAGATTTTTATTTGTTGTATCTCTCATCTTTTTGGCCTCCTAGGCAAATGGCGAAATCGATGGTGTAGATTTCTTCGTCGTAAGATTCAAGCCTGACTTTATATGTGGTCATATCGAACTCAGGTTGTTGCACCATTTTGTCTAGGTATTTGAGCAATTCCTTGTTGCTAATCGAGGCGATGCTGGTGGCTTTGAAGTGCTTCAAGGCTTCTATGTAAAGCGCTAGAAGCCCTTGGTTTGCATCTTTGGACAGCAAGCCGTTTTCAAGAGCAATGAGCTTGTCGTCGATGCATTCGGATTCATATCGGACGGCTTCCGAATCTGACGGTTCATAATCTGTGTAATCATCAATATGCTTCCTATTGGAGTGACCTGCCATATACCTCAGCAATTCTTTCGCTGAATCTCCCACGTGTCTATGTACGAGCAGGAGGAAGAATTTTCTCATCTCGTGAATGCGCACATACCATCGCCGACCTATTTTATCGACGGGCAGTTTGATAGCATCGCAGAAAGTATTAATGCACAAGTTCACTTTCCATTCGGGAATTTCGCCACTAGGGCATTTGAATCCTCTGCCCGGAATATAAAACAGCCTCCCTGCGTACTCCGATTCATCTCCATAGATATCTGCTAGCTTTTCGCCGAGCACTTGGAGAAGCTGGATGGCATGGGCAGCAACGTAGGGAATAGGGCGCTCAATGAAGTCGTTTGCACCCAACTCCCCAGTTTTGCCAACCATGTGGCCCATAAAAGCGCCATTGTTGCCCCGGTCAGTAGATAGGCAGTTACGTTCAAGGGTACTAAGCTCAGTATTCCGAATAGGCTTTACGATGCCGATAATTATGGCGCAAGCGCCATAAAAAGATTCCATCACCATTTTGTAGTTGGTTTTATCTACAGGGAAATTTTTCTTCTCTTTGGTTTGGAGCCTGCTTATGTTGAGCGCTTGGAATAGCGGCTGGGCAGGTAGGTTTTCCATACCTCTCGTCATCCAAAGGTGTTTTGTTTTCTGGAAGAGCTCGTTCTTTTTTACGGACTGTTTCGACAATGAATTGTCTTCGTCAATAGAGACGAATTGCTCGATGTAAAAAATCAGAGACTCAACTATGGCATTTCCGTAGACGGTTATCCACTTGCAGGCCTGATTCAGGCATTTGAAGCCAATATCAAGAGGTAGCAATTTGGTGTGGCCACCTGGCTTCAAGTGTGGCGTGTAATCAAGAACAAGTTGATCAATGTTCAGTTTGATGTCGGGGATGTCTTCGGGCAGAATATCATGGCCTTGGAAAAATAATTTTAGGCACGACATGGTATCCATAAAAGAGCTGATGCCCATCGCCCCGTCAGCTGCCTCATCTATTGTCTTAGTATTTTGAGTGCTGTGAAGGTTTGCTCGCACACCTCTTTGTAGTAAGTCGTCATGGGCTAAGGCCGGCTCAAACTGCCTAATGAACAGTCGAAAATTTGCATTATGCAGAGACGTTGAAGGTCGACCGAGAATGGAGCCAATATAGTCTCTTGACAGCAATCCTTTATCATAGGTGCTGTTTTGGGCGCTGGAGACGTAGAGATCGTTTCGAGTAAAGTAGGAAATCGCTTCTCTTGTGAGCTCAACTGGCAGGGCGTCCGGGTCTGATATAAGATCTTCTAATGAGAAGAAGACAGGTAAGATATCGAGCAGGTGTGAAATGAAACGCTCCTTCAACAACAAAGCAGCAGTCCATCCACCCTGACTGAAAGTTTCGGCGATAGCTTTGCAGGCGTCCTCATCGAAGAGCCTGAAGCCATGCGTACTGGTTTCATAAGTATCTTTATAAAGATTGGCGCGTGCCGCCAAATTCATAGCGAAGCTAAAGTATGTGATCCATCGACCTTCCGCGACTGGTTTACCTGTAATGGTGCCCATGCGACAGTGAAATAACCATTTCTGCACCGTTTCCAGCAGCAGCTTATTAGGGGCGTCGGTGAGGTTGGTGCCGTCCGCCATCAAGCGATCAAAGCTCATGCACTGAAGCTTTGACCCACCTGGAAAACTGACCAGCCATTCCTGACTTCCGATCCCACCTCTTACCAGCCAATCTGCTTGATAGCTGTGGCTTCTTTTATAGATTTTGCTTTGCCGTTCCGCGTGCTCGATCATCGCTTTGATACGACGTTCGTCGAATGAAAAGTCTTCCATTAGATGGCCTTCCAACCGGAAAGGGAGACTAGCGGACGAAGGTCTTGCTTCAGGATGGTCGCACGAGCATGCGATTTTCGGAGTTCACTCATGGAGTCGCCCGAAACCCTGCCCGCAATAGCCATCTCAGCGTTAGATGCGCTATCGAAATCGAGGGAAATTGTTTTCGCTACTAAATCCCGGAGCACCGGGAAGATCCATAAGGGCACGCTAGTTCGCTCATCGATCACTAAGCGTTCTTCTGGTGCAAGCTTATCGACGGCATCTGCGTATGCGTAGATCGCGGCAAGGCTACCCGCACTCCGATCAAATAGCAGCTCGCGCTCTACAAACATTTCAATTAAAGAGCTGGGGTCAGGCGAGTAATGACCCAGCTTCGAGCGTAAGGCTTCGCTTAAGGGATCTCCTTTCTTAAGGCCTAATAGTATCCGTCGGACAAAAGCCTGTAGCTCTTCTCGAGTGCTAAAGTCAGATGCAGCTAACTGCCAAGGCTCGCCCTCTGTTGCTACTAAGATGACCTTTTGATGTAGCACCCTGAAAAACCTCGTCGCCCATCGATGAACCATCCAGGCCGGAATATATTTATCTCTGACCACCTGCAAAGAGTTACCCAGCATGTCCGCTACGGCCTGGAGACTACCAGTACGCAAAAACTCCAAAATCCCTTGAGTGCATCGGATCGTGTAGAGATTGACCATGCTTGGAGTTACGCCTACTTTGTCTAGTTCATCTTTATACAAATCGTGCAGAGAGAGTCCAGCATTTGTAGTCAAGGTTTTTGCAAAGTTAGGACTGGAGCCAATTTGGTTTCTGCTCGAGACAAGGAACAGCTTCCTCCACCCGCTCTTACCCTCCGATAAAAGGCGTCGTCTTGGCATGTTTGTACACCGAATCACATCCATAACGATCCGAGTGCTCAATGGGGGAAGTACAGAGACCTTGCGTGACTGCGCGCGAGGTTTGCTAACGCTGACTGTTATTCGCTTGTTGTCACTATTGCCGCGTAGATAGAATTTTCCGTCTCGTCGGTATAACTTTATGTTGGTCAGTGATGATGGATTGAACGAAGGGTTTTCTGATGCAATGATCGCACTTGCAACTGCGCAGTCTCTGGGTGACAAGTAGCCGAGTAGTCGGTTAAAAGTTTCGTTAACTGTATTGTTATCGATACAGTCGTCGCCGGCAGCCTCCCATAGTCGTGCCCTAAGTTTAGGCTTGCTATGAGAGTTGTAGATGACGGGCCTGAAGAAAGGTAGTTCTTGCAGGTCGTCGAATGTCATCGATTTAAGCTCGTCAGTCTGTTCGGCGTAATATCGAGCGACGGCTAGAAACCAGTTAATACCTGTAGGCGAATCTGGATGCGCAAGATGCATCCCATTTCTGCTGAATTGTCCGCTCTCAATCACCGCCTTGATTTCGTCGTTCGAGATGTTCTTACATAGCTCATCACCTCGGGCGTGGCATCTTAGCATTCGATTCCAGTAGTCTACCGAGCATTCGACAATGGCATCGGCCCTTGTCTCGAGAGTGTTCTTAAGATTAAGTAGGTACACGTCATCTTCAAAACTCAAGCCTTCTTCCACAAGGTATTTTTTGGGAAGCAGAAATCGTGGCCCTTTGGGAATAGGCGTGTGCACAGTCCCGTAACCAGCCGGTTGAGACATATTCTCCGGGTGACTGACGGAATTCGCTTTTGCATCTGGGATGAATGTGTCTTCCGGTATAAATCCATCCCGCCTCAGTTTTTTGTAAACAAACGCCACCGCGTTCCAATGGTCATATCGGGTTTTGGGCTTATGGTCTTTGTTGTAGAGGTGATGGGAGTAGTGTGTAAGTATGAAGTTGCTCCAGTCATCTTCCGCAGGTGGGAACTTTAGCTGGAACTTGGCAATGTGCTTAAAGATATATTTGCTTGCCCGGAAGCGCCCCGAATAGCTAGTGTCGGCTCCAGTGATGCATAATACCCTTACCGCATCGGCTACTTTATTGAGCACTTTTTTGTCGATCCACGATGGAGTGTGGATTGTAGTAGTCCGGTAGCCGCGAATACATTCATCATCATCCCACTTGAATGTGATGCGATCATCCTGCACTTGGTAGGTAAGCATAATGAGATCCTACGCGAAAAACGGCATAGCGTAGTGATCTTACTGCTCTGGTCAAGCACTTTCGTGCGTGCTTCTAAAGTTTTAAACAGTGTATTAAAAGCATACTCTTACATGTGTTTCGGGACGGAATTTTGCATTAACCTCATGTCGCAGTGAAAGGTTGGCCGACAATTGATATGTTGTTTTATATATCTGTTTGTCTGTGTTTCGCTGATAAGGAATTGCCGGCGTGGACGCTGATCAGCCAATACGCCGGGGGGTAGGGATTAGGCTGGACGAGAGGGTTCGTCGTTATCGGCATACCTAAGCGTGGGTGAGCGCAAGGACGGCGGTTGCTCCTTCCCAGTGTACTTAGTTCCTAGGGAGTATTTCACTGAGCGATTGCTTGGTCACCCTCAACCAGGTGGTCTCTAATAGCTCTTTGCCGGGACTGCTGGCAGGGCATTAATTAAAGCAATATTGACTTAGCGTTTGAACCAATTATCGATTTATCTCGTCGCCGTGCTCTACGGAATACAAGCACTACCTCCGCATATATTTAGTCCGGTTGGTGTTCGGCCCCTAGCTTGTCGTATCGAGTCTAATATTAGGATCCGAATCGGCTTGAATCACGTCCAGCGCAACCGTAATTTTTTCAGGTGTGACTGGACATCCCGCGCCTCGCAACAGACAACACTGCGATACGGCCTGCTGTCCACCCTTGAGATTGGTGATTTGGGGGGGGGGGGGCAAAGGCGATGGACGGTGCGCTAGGGTTTCCTACCCGTCAATCCGAGGTGATGGGCAACCTGGCCACGATAACCTCATATCGATCATTGTGAGATCTCTCTTCCGTTCACAGCCTATGGGAGGTAGTGGAGTGTCGATGAATTCAGCGTTTTTTTCGTCTGGGGGTATCCGAAGCGCATGGAAATGGTGTCAAGATTTAGGTGTCAAAATCGTTTGCTAAGTTGTTGAATCGTATAGACTTATACCTTCTAGATGAATTCATGTGTCTAGAAAAGAATACTGCTCGACATCAACGGCATCCTCGGCCTTGCTGCGCTGATGGGCGGGCTCAAGCATGGCGAGCAGTCGTACAACGATGATTCGGCGCGCAGCTACAGCGTGATGATCCTCACCGCCATGGGCGTGTCGATGGTGGTGCCGGAGTTCATTCCGGCGGCCAACTGGAAGATTTATTCGGCGTTCACCATCGGCGCGATGGTGGTGCTTTACGCGTTGTTCCTGCGCATGCAGGTCGGCCCGCACAGTTACTTTTTCAGCTACAGCTACCCGGACAAGCGCCGCAAGAAAGAACCGGTGGAGGAGGAGCCGAAACCGCTGAGCCTGGCGTGGTCGATCGGCATTCTGGTGTTCGGGGTGGTGGTGATCGGCGCACTGGCCGAAGTGATGTCCAAGACCCTCGATCTGGGCCTGGAAGGCACGGGCGCACCGCCGGTGATCACGGCGATTCTGGTGGCGGCGATTTCGGCGGCACCGGAGATTCTCACCGCGTTGCGTGCAGCCTTGGCCAACCGCATGCAATCGGTGGTCAACATCGCCATGGGGGCGTCACTGTCGACGGTGATCCTGACGGTGCCGGTGATGGAGGCGATGGCGCTGTACACCGGCCAGCCGTTTCAAATGGCGATGACCCCGGTGCAGACGGTGATGATCTTCATCACGCTGATCGTCAGTGCGATCAACCTGAACGACGGCGAGACCAATGCCATCGAGGGCATGACCCATTTTGTGCTGTTTGCGACGTTTATCATGTTGTCGCTGCTGGGCCTCTAGACCCACCACAAAACTATTGTAGGAGTGAGCCTGCTCGCGATAGCTGAGTGTCAGTCGAGATATTCATATCTGACACACCGCAATCGCGAGCAGGCTCACTCCTACAGGGTTTAACCAGCGTGGGATCAGGTCCCGGCGATCAACTGCCGAGCCGCCTGGCTGTGATCAGCGATCAGCCCCTTCAGATCCAACCCTTCGACCTGGCCGTCAACGACGCGCCACTTGCCACCAATCATCACCCGATCCGCGCGGTCCGCGCCGCACAACAACAGCGCCGAAATCGGATCATGGCTGCCCGAGAAGCGCAGCTCATCGAGCTTGAACAACGCCAGATCCGCTTGCTTGCCCACCGCCAGTTCACCAATGTCGGTGCGCCCCAACAGGCTCGCCGAGCCCTTGGTTGCCCAGCCCAACACGCGTTCCGGGGTGATCTTTTCCGCGCCATAACGCAGACGCTGGATGTACAGCGCCTGCCGTGCTTCGAGGATCATGTTCGACGCGTCGTTGGAGGCCGAACCGTCCACGCCCAGACCAAACAACGCGCCGGCATTGGTCAGCTCGATGCTCGGGCAGATACCGGAAGCCAGGCGCATGTTCGAGCTCGGGCAATGGCAGATACCCGTGCCGGCCTGGCCGAGGCGGGCGATTTCGTCCGGGTTGAAGTGGATGCCGTGGGCCAGCCAGGTGCGCGGGCCGAGCCAGCCGACGCTGTCCAGATAATCTACAGTGCGCAGGCCGAAACGCTGCAGGCAGAAATCTTCTTCGTCGAGGGTTTCCGCCAGGTGTGTGTGCAGGCGAACGTCGAGCTGGTTCGCCAGTTCGGCGCTGGCCGACATGATTTCCGGGGTCACCGAGAACGGCGAGCACGGCGCCAGGGCGATCTGGATTTGCGCACCGTCACCGCGCTCGTGGTACTCGTGAATCAGGCGCTGACTGTCGTCGAGAATCACCTGGCCTTCCTGCACGGTCTGCTGCGGTGGCAGGCCGCCGTCCTTCTCGCCGAGGCTCATCGAGCCGCGAGTGAGCATGGCGCGCATGCCCAGTTCGCGTACGGTTTCGACTTGCACGTCGATGGCGTTTTCCAGACCGTCCGGGAACAGATAGTGATGGTCGGCAGCGGTGGTGCAGCCCGACAGCAGCAGTTCAGCCAGCGCGACTTTGCTGGCGAGGGCGAGTTTTTCCGGGGTCAGCCGCGCCCACACCGGGTACAGGGTTTTCAACCACGGGAACAACGGCTGATTGACCACCGGCGCCCAGGCGCGAGTCAGGGTTTGATAAAAGTGATGGTGGGTGTTGATCAGGCCCGGCAGGATCACATGCTCGCGGGCATCGAACACTTCGTTGCACGGCGCGGACGGTTGTTGACCGGCTGCCAGCACTTCGACGATGACGCCGTCTTGCAGCACCAGACCGCCACGGGCATCGAGCGCGTTGGCCGTGAAAATGGCGAGGGGATTTTTTAACCAGGTACGGGTCGCGGGCATTTTGCCGGCTCCTCTGAAAGTGGGGTTCAGGGTTGCCAGCTCAGTGTTGCCCTGTCTGCTGATCCAGGGTCGCCGCTTGGGCGAGGCGCGCAGTTTCAAACAAATCGCCGGATCGGGCAAGCCCAACCCGAC
>Ga0308163_10002771_pt1 | contig 15486 bp, 15 predicted proteins | sample PhyTR1_FD_201037 | JGI IMG/M metagenome (GOLD analysis project Ga0308163, IMG submission 201037) | Phyllosphere microbial communities from UC Gill Tract Community Farm, Albany, California, United States - DLSLT.R1 | ecosystem: Host-associated > Plants > Phyllosphere > Unclassified | place: USA...
CAACATCAACCGTTCCGGCACGCGCCGCGAAGAGTTGCTGACCGCCGACGACGAGCTGCAGCGTATGTGGATTCTGCGCAAGCTGCTGCATCCGATGGATGAAGTCGCTGCCATCGAGTTCCTGGTCGACAAGTTGAAACAGACCAAGACCAACGATGAGTTCTTCCTGTCGATGAAGCGCAAATAACGCGCTGAACGGCTGTAGAAAAATGGTGTCCTTTTGGGGCACCATTTTTTTTGTCTTTTTTTCCAGTCACAGCGCCAGACAAGGAGCGTCATGCACACCTTTGGAAATCGTCGTGACATCGACGGGCTGCGGGCCCTGGCCGTCATTCCCGTGGTGCTCTACCACTTCGGCTTCGGCGCCTTCAGCGGCGGATTCGTCGGTGTCGACGTGTTCTTCGTCATTTCCGGCTTTCTGATCACCTCGATCATCGTTCGGGAGATCACCGCCGAACGCTTCAGCTTTGTCGATTTCTGGGCGCGGCGTGCGCGCCGTATCATTCCTGCCCTGAGCGTCATGATGCTCGCTGCACTGTTGGTGGGCTGGATCATCATGCCCGCCAATGATTACTCGCAGCTTGGCCGAGCCGTGCGCTATCAAGCGATGTTCGCGTCCAACATCCTGTTCATGCGCCAGGACGGCTACTTCAACCCGGCTTCGGACTTCAAGCCGCTGCTGCACACCTGGTCGCTGTCGGTCGAAGAGCAGTACTACATTCTGTTTCCACTCCTGATGGTCATGCTGACTCGCTTCCTGCGGCACTGGCGCTGGATGTTGTTCGGGCTGTTGGTCGTGTCATTTGCGGTCAACGTATGGACCATCAAGCGTGAACCCGATGCAGCGTTCTTTCTGTTGCCCATGCGAGCGTGGGAGCTGCTGTGTGGCGCGATGCTGGCGGTGATTCCGGCAGCCAGTCGCAAGTGGCCGGCGTGGGTGTATCAACTGGTCAGCGCGCTGGGCCTTTGCGCGGTGCTGTACGCCATTTTCGGATTTGATAAATACACACGATTCCCAGGCTGGGCGGCACTGTTCCCCGTGCTCGGCGCTACGGCGATGATCTGGGCGAACGGTCATGCTTCTACGCTCGTTGGACGGCTGTTGAGCGTGCGGGCGATGGTCGGCGTCGGCCTGATTTCGTACTCGTGGTACCTCTGGCACTGGCCGGTTTTTGTCTACGCCAACGCCATCTCCGTGGACGGCATGCAGGCGTTGGAGGCCGCTGGCTGGGTCGTGGTCACCCTTGTTCTCGCGTGGATGAGCTGGCGTTTCGTCGAGCTGCCCTTTCGTGAAAAGCGTTTGCTGGCCGGGCGCAAACCCGTACTAGTCGCTGGACTGGCCGCCTTACTGGTCATCGGCGTAGCCGGGCAAGTTGTGCGTGACGCAGATGGCGTGCCGGGACGCCTTTCCGGCCAGGCGATGCAATATGCCAAGGCCCGCGATTGGCAACAGGGGCAGATGGAGTGCCTGCTGCAGCGTAAAAGTGAGGATCTGACGAAGGTGTGTCGCTTCGGCGGTGACGAGCACACGCCGCCTGTGCAACTTGTGTGGGGCGACAGTCATGCCGCCGCGTTGAAACCTGCGATCGAGGCAGACGCCCAGCGATATGGCATTCCCGTCTGGCTCGCCAGTCTCTCCGGTTGCCTGCCGATCCTGGGCCACGAAACCCGTCAGCAATGTCAGGATTTCAATCAGGCTACGCTGCAATCCATTCGCGAGCACAAGATCCGCGACGTCGTTCTGGCCGCGCGCTGGAGCCTGTACCTGTACGGCGAAGAGGACGGTGACATGCAGCACGTGCTGTATCGCGACGACAGCCGCCCGGTCGCCGAGCAGCAAGTGGCGAAGGACCTCACCGCCATGGTGCACAGCCTTCGGGCAGCAGGCGTACGCGTATGGATTTTCAAGGAGGTGCCGCTGCAACGGCAGGGCACCGTGGCGCGCTTGGCAAGTCTGGCCATGATCGGGCGGTCTGCCGAGCGGTTGGGACGACCGATTGCCGAGCATCTTGCCCGTCAGCAGTTCTTGAGTTCGCTGTTCACACAGTTGAGCAATGAAGACCCTCAGGTTCGAGTCCTCGACCCGACGGCATTGATGTGCCCCGGCGGTATCTGCCGGGCGGAGTTCGACGGCTATTCGCAATACATGGATGAAAATCACCTGTCGGATAAAGGTGGCGAGCGCATGAAGCCTTTGCTGGCGCCGATCTTCCTCAGCGAAAACGCCGTTCAAGGCGGTTGATTACGCTTCAGGCTGCTGCCGTCGGCCGTCAGAGCAGGTAGGATGTGCATCTATTTGTTAAGTGGCCGGGTTAATGAAATTCAAGGATCTACGGGATTTCGTGCAGCAGCTTGAGCAGCGCGGAGAGTTGAAACGCATTCAGGTACCCATTTCTCCCGTGTTGGAGATGACCGAAGTCTGCGATCGGACCCTGCGCAGCAAAGGGCCGGCCTTGCTGTTCGAGAACCCGACCGGCTTCGATATCCCGGTGCTCGGCAACCTGTTCGGTACGCCTGAGCGCGTGGCGATGGGCATGGGCGCCGAATCGACCGAAGAGCTGCGTGAAATCGGCAAGCTGCTGGCCTTTCTTAAAGAGCCTGAGCCGCCAAAGGGGCTGAAAGACGCCTGGTCCAAGCTGCCCATCTTCCGAAAAGTCATCGCCATGGCGCCGAAAGTCGTCAAGGATGCGCCTTGCCAGGAAATCGTGATCGAGGGCGACGACGTCGACCTCGGTATGCTGCCCGTGCAGACTTGCTGGCCCGGCGATGTCGGCCCGCTGATTACGTGGGGACTGACGATCACCAAAGGCCCGAACAAAGAGCGCCAGAATCTGGGCATCTATCGCCAGCAGGTGATTGGTCGCAACAAGGTCATCATGCGCTGGCTCAGCCATCGTGGTGGCGCGCTGGACTTCAAGGAGTGGTGCAGCAAGCATCCTGGTCAGCCATTCCCGGTCTCCGTTGCGCTGGGTGCAGACCCGGCGACCATTCTTGGTGCCGTGACGCCAGTACCAGACAGTCTCTCCGAATATGCGTTCGCTGGCCTGCTGCGTGGCAACCGGACCGAGCTGATCAAATGCCGTGGCAACGACCTGCAAGTGCCGGCGAGTGCTGAAATCGTGCTCGAAGGTGTTATTCACCCGGGTGAAATGGCCGATGAGGGGCCTTACGGCGACCACACCGGTTATTACAACGAAGTCGACAGCTTCCCGGTGTTCACCGTCGAACGCATTACCCACCGCATCAAGCCGATTTACCACAGCACCTACACCGGCCGTCCGCCGGATGAACCGGCCATTCTCGGTGTGGCTTTGAACGAAGTGTTCGTGCCGATCCTCCAAAAGCAGTTCCCGGAAATCACCGATTTCTATCTGCCACCTGAAGGTTGCTCTTACCGCATGGCGGTGGTGACCATGAAGAAGCAGTACCCCGGCCACGCCAAGCGCGTGATGTTGGGTGTGTGGTCGTTTTTGCGACAGTTCATGTACACCAAGTTCGTTATCGTCACTGATGACGACATCAACGCCCGTGACTGGAATGACGTCATCTGGGCGATCACCACGCGCATGGACCCCAAGCGCGATACGGTGATGATCGACAATACGCCGATCGACTACCTCGATTTCGCCTCGCCTGTCTCCGGGCTGGGTTCGAAAATGGGGCTTGATGCGACGCACAAATGGCCGGGCGAGACGACCCGTGAATGGGGTCGCGCCATCGTCAAGGACGAAGCCGTCACTCGCCGGATCGACGACATCTGGACTCAGCTGGGAATAGATTGATGCGCGTAACCTTGCAGCCGTCGGGCGCTGTACTTGAGACATTGCCCGGCGAGCGAATCCTCGATGCCGCCCAGCGCCTGGGCTACGAATGCCCGCAGAGCTGTCGCAACGGCAACTGCCATATCTGCTCGGCGCTGTTGGTCGAAGGCAGCGTCGTGCAAAACGGTGAGTTGCAGAGCCACGGCGAAATCTACACCTGCCTGGCCGTGCCGCAGGAAGATTGCGTGGTGCTCTGGGACAGCGTGTTGCCGCTGGGAGAATTGCCGGTGCGCGCGTTCGCCTGTCAGGTGACCGAATGCGTCGAGGTCGGCGGGGATGTCTGGCGTGTGATGTTGCGCGCGCCTGCAGGCAAACCGCCGCGTTATCACGCCGGTCAGTACTTGATGATCGACCGGGACGACGGCGAGAAGTCTGCGTTCTCCATGGCTTCTGCGCCTGAAAGCGGCCGCGATCTGGAGTTTCATGTGCTGGCCCGCGAAGCCAGTGCGCAGAATTTGATCAAGCAATTGCAGCGTGAGGGCATGGCGCGCGTTGAACTGCCCTTTGGCGACACGCACCTGGGCGAACTGCCTGACGGTCCGCTGGTGCTGATCGCCGCAGGAACCGGTATGGGGCAGATGCACAGCTTGATCGAGCATTGCCGTTCCAAGGGGTTCCCGTACCCGGTTCATGTCTATTGGGGCGTGCGGCGGCCTGAAGATTTCTACGAACTCAAGCACTGGGACGAGTGGAAAACCCTGCCAAACCTGCATTTGCACAAGGTCGTCAGTGACTTGTGCGGTTGGGAAGGTCGTTGCGGCATGTTGCACGAGGCGGTGTGCGAAGACTTCGCCGACCTCAAATCGATTCAGGTCTACGCCAGCGGCTCGCCCAATATGGTCTATTCCACCCTTGATGCCCTCGTGGTCGCTGGCATGGACGCGCATCAGATGCGTGCCGACGTTTTCGCTTACGCGCCACGCTCCTGACCGTCCGCCCGATGGCAGGCGCCGTGGAGAGTTAATTGCATCAGAATAGGTGCAGGGTCGGTTTCAAGTCGTCACGGCCTGCACACTGCTCGCAACGGTGTCTGACTGTTGATTCGCTGTTGCGTGAGCCGCTTTAAAGGTGTTCAGCACTACATTGGCATTACGTTGGCCAATGGGGGAGCCAGATGGGGAATCAAATCAATAGCTTGGTGGAAGCCGTACACGACGGCCTCGGGCTGTCTTACCCACCCGTTATCGACCTTGGGCCGAAGCTCACCCGTGACCAACTCCTCGCTTCCATGCATGCCACCATGTCCCGTCACGAAGGCGGTCCTGTGTGGCTGTTCGCCTACGGCTCACTGATCTGGCGCCCCGAGTGCTCCGCCGTGGAGCGTCAACGCGGCCGGGTTCACGGCTACCATCGCGGCCTCTATCTCTGGTCCCATGAGCATCGCGGCACCCCCGAGCAGCCGGGACTGGTCTTTGGGCTAGACCGTGGCGGCTCGTGCAGCGGTTTCGCTTATCGCCTGCCGGAAGACAACATCGAGGAATCATTGCTGGCGCTCTGGCAGCGGGAAATGCCTTTTCCGTCCTATCGCCCGCACTGGCTCAGTTGCCGACTCGAAGATGGCACCAAAGTGCAGGCCTTGGGTTTTGTGCTTGAACGCCACCTGCCCAGCTACGCCGGCAACCTGCCTGACAGCGTGCTGACCCAAGTCTTGGCCAGTGCCAGCGGTCGGTACGGCACCACGCGGGAATACGTCGAACAAACTATCCACGCCCTGCGTACTCACGCCATGCCGGACCTGAGCCTGGAAGAGCGGTTCAAGCGCTGCAAGCCGATTTTGCTGGCGGTTTAACCAAGGGGATCTGCTTCCGATGCTGGCCGCCCCCACAGGTTTCGCGTGATTTTCCAGGGCCGATGCCTCGACGCGGTCCCTGTAGGAGACGTCCGAGGTTACGAGGGCAGCGAACGCGGTGGGTCATTCGGCACAGATTTCGCTGATTCAGCGTACTCGTCGGAATACCGCCCAGACCAAGCTCGCTTCCACAGGTTTCGCGTGATGTTCCAGGGCCGATGCCTCGACGCGGTCCCTGTAGGAGACGTCCGAGGTTACGAGGGCAGCGAATGCAGCCTGTCATCAAACATTGATGCCGCTGACCCACCACATTCGTCGGAACGCCGCCCAGACCAAGCTCGGTCCCACAAGTTTCGCGTGATGTTCCAGGGTCGATGCCTCGACGCGGTCCCTGTAGGAGACGTCCGAGGTTACGAGGGCAGCGAACGCGGTGGGTCATTCAGCATTGATGGTGCTGATCCAGCGTGTTCGTCGGAACACCGCCCAGACCAAGCTCGGTCCCACAGGTTCGCGTGATGTTCCAAGGCCGATGCCTCGACGCGGTCCCTGTAGGAGACGTCCGAGGTTACGAGGGCAGCGAACGCGGTGGGTCATTCAGCATTGATGGTGCTGATTCAGCGTACTCGTCAGAATACCCCCCAGACCAAGCTCGCTCCCCCTCCAGGCAGACGCACAGAGCGGCGCGCCTGCTCCCTGCGTTCGTTCCCTTAGCGATGGCGCTTGTTAGACGCCATCGCCAGAACAGCCACGAACGTTTAAGCCGTCGCCTCACGGGACTGACTCGCCACTCGCGTATGCCGCAACGTAGGGATCAGGAAAGCGATCGCCAGTAGGCATGACGCCACGAGAATCACGAAGCCGCCATCCCAGCCGAAATGGTCAACGGTGTAGCCCATCAGCGCACTGGCCGCGACGGAGCCACCCAGATACCCGAATAAGCCCGTGAAGCCTGCCGCTGTCCCTGCCGCTTTCTTGGGCGCCAACTCCAGCGCCTGCAAGCCGACCAGCATTACCGGGCCGTAGATCAGGAAGCCGATAGAGACCAATGCGATCATGTCGACCGTCGGGTTACCTGGCGGGTTGAGCCAGTACACCAGCGTTGCGACCGTCACCAGCGCCATGAACACGATGCCCGTCAGGCCGCGATTGCCCCGGAAGATTTTGTCCGACATCCAGCCGCACAGCAGCGTCCCCGGAATGCCTGCCCACTCATAGAAGAAATACGCCCACGAGGTCTTGTCCACGTCGAAGTGTTTGGCTTCTTTCAGGTAGGTGGGTGCCCAGTCCAGCACGCCATAGCGCAGCAGATAGACGAACACGTTCGCCAGCGCGATGTACCACAGCATTTTGTTGCGCAGCACGTATTTGACGAAGATTTCCTTGGCGCTGAATTCTTCTTCGTGGCTCGCGTCGTAGCCTTCCGGGTAGTCGTTCTTGTACTCCTCGACCGGTGGCAAGCCCACGGACTGAGGGGTGTCACGCATGGTGATGAAGGCAAACAGTGCCACGAACAATGCCACCGCAGCCGGCACATAGAATGCCGCGTGCCAGTCGTTGGTCCAGCCCAGGCCGAGCAGAAACAGCGGGCCAATCAGGCCGCCACCGACGTTGTGCGCCACGTTCCACACCGACACCACGCCGCCACGCTCTTTCTGCGACCACCAGTGCACCATGGTGCGTCCGCTCGGTGGCCAGCCCATGCCCTGCGCCCAACCGTTGATAAACAGCAGGATAAACATGATGGTCACGCTTGATGTTGCCCACGGCGCGAAACCGAATACAAACATCACCGCCGCCGACACCAACAGGCCGAACGCCAGGAAATAACGCGGGTTCGAGCGATCCGAAACCAGCCCCATCAAGAACTTCGACAGTCCGTAGGCAATCGCGATCGCCGAGATCGCCACGCCCAGTTCACCTCGGGTGTAACCCTCATCGATCAAGTACGGCATCGCCAGCGAGAAGTTCTTGCGCAGCAGGTAGTAGCCCGCGTAACCGAAGAAAATACCCGCGAAAATCTGCCAGCGGAGGCGGCGGTAGGTGCTATCGACGCGCTCTGCAGGCAGCGGTGCCTGATGCGCGGCAGGTCGGAAGAAGGAAAACATCGAAACACTCCAAGGGTTTTTATTTTCTTATGCGAAATCGAATATTACATTTTCGTTACAGAAAATAGGAAGGCTTCTCATCGGAAAATATCCCGAATTCAGGCGCATTGGCGTGTTGGATTTCGAACATGGCTTGAGTGTGTAGGCGGACGCTTGATCTTTAGGATCGGTCCTACTCGAGAAACGGACTCGATAACCTTATCCGCGCTGCCTCACGCACCTACCATCGCGCCCTTCAGTCGTAGTGGCGTTTTGGGGCGAGGTGAATGTGAGCGGGTGGCGAAAGTATGTGAGCGTTCTCGGGCTTTGCCTGATCGCACTGAGCGGCACTGCCGCAGGCAGAGAGACTCATCCGCTGTTTGATCGGTACATCTCGCCGGCTTACCCGTCCGCGCTGCGCGGTGGCCGACTGTTCGCGAGCGTGCGGGTGAATTACGACATTCACAACGACGGGTCTGTCAGCGCAATCAAGGTCACCGAGCAAACTGATCAAAAATCAGCCAATGCCGTGCTTTCGGCAATCAAGCGCTGGCGCTTCAAGCCATGGGACGTGACCGAGGCCATGCCGGCAACCATCGGCGAGTCCGTGCAATTCGTCTTTGATCAGGAGCGACGTGAGCGTCGGTTGAGAATGGTGATTTCGTGGGCGCGGAGGGAAGTGCCGTGACACGGATGCTGAAATGGCTGATGTTCGCCTCGTTGCTGATTTCTGGGTCGCTGCTGGCTCATGCGGTCGAGCTGAAATATGCGCACCAGCCCGCACCTGCCTACCCGCGCTCCTTGTATGAGCAAGGCGTGTCAGGGATGGTGCTCGTCGAATTTCGAGGGCACAGCGATGGTTCGATTACAGATGTGAACGTTATTGACAGTTCACATCACAGCTTCGCCAAGTCCGTTCAGCGCGCAGTCCCGGGATGGCGGCTCAAACCGTGGGAGGTCGGCCCGGAAACGCCCGAATCGCAGCTTCAGACAGGAGCTCTACTTCACCCACTCTAGTGAAAGCCAAGAGCCACACAGATGGATACGCCGACACGTTCGCGTGCTGTCCTGCAACGCATTCAACAAAGCACTCAAGACCTTTCGCGCCAACTCGCCCGGCCATGATGTGCGGGACATGCATCACATCACCTACACCCTCAGGGTGCTGGGAAGGTCGGCGATGAGGCTGAAAATGACAGACGACCAGAGAGCGGAGTTGGGTAATGATTTTGTTCGGGCAATTCCTGACGTCATCCAACGATGCAAAGCTCAACCGGGGCTGCGCTACAAAGAAGCGCTGCCGGAAAGTGTGCGTAAGCTGATTTAATTCTGGAGGGGCTTACTTCTTTCATTAGCGGGCGAAACGCAGAGCGGGTCTGCGTTTCGCTTTAATCAGGGCTTTGCCAGTCAATTACTGGATGGCGTGGGTGCCGGGTGCAGTGCTGGTCAAGTACGGGCTGATTGCCGAGGCGTATTGAATCACGGCTGCATCGATACTCTGTTTAAGCGCCAGTGTTGCGCGGTCAATTTCTGCCATAGCGGCTGGGCCGGGCATGAATGCGATTTCAACTACGGAACTGTTCTTCAGAGCGGTCTCGCTCGAAGAAGGCTCATTGGTGAAGGCAGCTTCAAGAGCTTGCTCCGGTATCACAGGGACTAACTCCAGCGCGAGTCGAGCTTCCTGCAGTGCAGCTTCCTGTGCCTTCTGTTCTGCCAGGGCTTGCGCCGCAGCGTATGCCTGTTGCTCTGCAAGCTGGCGGGCCGCTAATTGCGCCGCTTCCTCGGCTTGACGTTGTGCCAACTGGCGAGCAGCTTCCTCTGCCATACGTTGAGCATGCAGACGTGCCGCTTCTTCGGCCTGACGTTGCGCTAGCTGACGGGCAGCTTCTTCAGCTTGGCGTTGGGCCATTTGTGCTGCATGCACTGCTCTCTGATGTGCCTCCTGCTCTAATTTTGCCTGCAAGGGCGCGAGGTTATTTGTGAAAATCTGTAGAGATTTGACGATCTCGTGAGTGACCCACCGCGGAAATGGTTGATGAGCTGGACCGCTGAGGAATGAGAGGTCGTTACCTTGCAGCATGTCGGAAATCAAGCTGGCCATCTCGCCATGTGGCGGCAAGGGCTCAAACCGAGTTCGCTTCTGCGCGATCATGGTCTGCGCGATTGCTCGGTAGTGTGTAACGACTTGGAGGGGCGCCATACCAGCAGTATGCCCGGCGTGGGCAATCATCTCCGAGCGAACGGCATTAGGCAACTGATTGAGCTGATGAGTGACTTCGTACATGTCTAAGACTTCCTTGTTTGTATAGTTAGATCTGATGCATTGGGGTTTAATTGTCTTCAGGTTTGAATCCAGGCTTGCCGTTCGCCGCTCGCCATTCCTTAACCTCTTTTAGAATGCCTTCAGAGCTGTCCTCTTGGCCTTCTTTTGGATAAAAAATAACGTCCGATCCGTCAGGATGTTCACTAATCTTTTTAAAATGTTCGACAAACTTATCTACTTGCTTACCAAACTCACGGCCCTTTAAATTGTTAGGGTTGGCTGTCATGGCTTCCAAAAATGCTACGAATTCGCTTTCGGTATAATCTTCTATTTTGTCTTTAAAAAAATTCATTTTAGTTTTTTCCGTGGTGATTGATGTGAGCGCTAGGTGTCATTATAACCATATTGGAGAAATCGTAAACTTCGCCACCTTTTGCTATTTCGTCAATGTGATGTATCTCAAATTTTTTACGCCCCCCGCGCTGATCTTCTTCTGTAGGAAATGGTGCGTCCCCGTTCAACATTAGACTGAGATTGCGCTTAGAAAAATCCCTACTAAGGACTGGGTCGTTGGCAACTTCCGTCCAGATAGCTTCACGCATTTTATTAAAGTCAGAGAAGCGTTGGCCTCTTAGTTTGTCTGCAATTTGTGAAGGAATAGGGGCCCCTTGTGTTCTTGTGCTGTCACCTAGCCATATTCCTGTGATAGGCTGCCCAAAGCCACTTGCAATCCCTGGGATTTGCCGAGGGTTCTTGAAATATATATATGGGTTTTCAAGTCCTAATTCAGCCGGTAAGGCGACTATATAATCGTCTGGTTCCGTGGCGTGCTCGGGATGTAAATTAAGCTGAGGAACTGCAGGCGTGATCTCAGCGCCCGGGTATGCAGATGTGTCTTGGGAGGCAACCGGTAAAGTCGTCGAGCTGCTCGTCGGGCGGATCTGCGGGGTCCAAGTCAGTGATGGGGTGGTCTCGCCGTCTCGAGTGAAGTTGTAAGTGTTCGTGTGTGGATCGTAAACTGCTGGTCGGACGCGCACCCTCGATCCAACAAAAACTCCGTCGACTTCTTGCCATTCCAGCCGATCGCCCCGAATGTCAGGTATCAATCGGTGGGTTACATCGACGGTACCCTTTCTACTTGCAATAAACCCAAGGTCAGCGTTCGATGCTCCTAACTCAGAGGCGGGAGTTGTGAATACTTGAGATGCTCTCTCAGCGAAAGCAAGATTCGACGGGTATAAAGCGGCGAGGAGAGGTAATTGCCTGCCTAATGTTTTCGTCGCGTTGCGGATAAAAAACTTTTTTGCCAAATCGCTTGCCCTTTCCAACACACCTGCAACCTCTATGGTTGGCGCGTTAGGGCTTGCGATTACAGACCAAAATCGCTTAGCGTCTGAAGTGTGTTTTATATATTCGGCTGCGTTGTTTCGTTGCCGTTCGGCTGCTGCGGTTTTTGCAGCTGAATTCGCCTCATCAGCTAATCTCTGCGCGATTTTACGTACGGTGTCTTCAGCTTGACGTTGTAAAAGTTCGTCCGCTGCCTCTCTGGCTTGTCGTTCTGCTAACTCAGCAGCGGCCTTTTCAGCCTGAAGTTGAGCCCGTTCGCTCGCCTGTTGCTCTACTGCCTGCGCAGCGGCTTCTGCGTCTCTCTTTGCGACCTCGGCGGCGATGATAGCTGCTGCTTCCTTTTCCTTGGCAGCTTCGGCCTCCTTCGCCCACATCTCTTGAAGCCAGAATGAAATAAAGTCGCTGTTATCAAAGTCTTGACTCAGGAAGTCTCCCCTGCTGCTCAATCCATATCCGGCAGGCACATCGCTATGCGAACCACGGTTAGAATCAGAAGGTGAGGTTTGAGGCTGGCCCCAATTAACAACTATGTTTTTTTCGCCCATACAGTTTTCTCCTTTTTAGCTGTATGGGAGATACGTAACCCGATTTTTATAAGAAATTTACATATATATCTATGTTAAGTTATATCCGCTCTCGTGGTAGAGGTGAATGGTTTTTTGCTTGTAATAGATGTTGTTGAGTCTAAATGTTCAGAAAAAACCCACCGTAGCGGTGGGTTCGCATTCGAATGGTGAAATCACCTCACCCTCACCCCCACCACCACCTTCCCCACAGCCTTCCTCTGCCCCAACGAATCAATCGCTTCCCCGGCCTGCTCAAGCGGGTAAACCTTCGACACCAGAGGCTTCAGCTTCCCTTCGCCATACCAGGTGAACAACTGTTGAAAGTTCGCCGCATTGTCCTGCGGTTGTCTTTGCGCAAACGAACCCCAGAACACGCCGACGACGGAGGCGCCTTTGAGCAGCGCGAGGTTCACGGGCAGTTCGGGGATGCGGCCGCTGGCGAAGCCCACGACGAGAAGTCGGCCGTTCCAGGCGATGGCGCGAACGGCCTGGTCGAAGAGGTCGCCGCCGACGGGGTCGTAGATGACGTCGACGCCTTTGCCGTTGGTGAGGCGTTTGAGTTCGTCCTTAAGGCTGGTTTCGCTGTAGTTGATGAATTCATCGGCGCCGGCGTTTCTGGCGACGTCGAGTTTGTCGGCGCTGCTCGCGGCGGCGATGACGCGGGCGCCCATGGCTTTGCCGATTTCTACGGCGGCCAGCCCCACGCCGCCTGAGGCGCCGAGCACGAGAAGGGTTTCGCCGGGTTGCAGATTGGCGCGTTGTTTGAGGGCGTGCATGGAGGTGCCGTACGTCATGCTGAAGGCGGCGGCGGTGGTGAAGTCCATGGCCTCGGGAATCGGCAGGACGTTGTAGCCCGCGACGGCGATTTGCTCGGCGAAGCTGCCCCAGCCGGTGAGGGCCATCACGCGGTCGCCGACCTTGAGGTGGCTGACTTTTTCGCCCACGGCGACCACGACGCCCGAGGCTTCTCCACCCGGGGAGAACGGGAAGGGTGGTTTGAACTGGTACTTGCCCTCGATGATCAGGGTGTCGGGGAAGTTGACCCCGGCGGCGTGCACGTCCAACAGAATTTCGTTTTTCTTGGGTTCGGGGGCTGGGATGTCTTCCAGCACCAGATTTTCGGCGGGGCCGAAGGCTTTGCAGAGCACGGCTTTCATCGGGGGCTATTCCTTTTCCAGTGATGGCCGATAAGTGTAGGTAGAGGGGGTGTGGGGTCAATGAGCATGCCCCGGCCTGATAGGCGTGCATAAGCTGAAGTAAGCTATGCCCCGAACCGGATTGAGGAGTGGAATGTGAAAGCGTGGATTCTGATGCTGTTGGCGTTATCGATGCCTGTCGTGGCCCTGGCCGAAGAGGGCGGTGGCGAGAAGGAGGACCCGAACAAGGTGTCTTACGTGGCGCTGACCCCTCCGTTCGTGGGCAACTATGCGCTGGATGGCGGCCCGAAGCTGCATGTCTATAAGGCTGACGTAGCGCTGCGTGTTAAAGGTGCGGAAGCGCAGAAGCTGGTGAAACAGAATGAGCCATTGATTCGTAACCAGTTGGTCGCGCTGTTCACGCAACAGACGATCGACAGCATGGGTAACGTCGACGCCAAGGAAAAGCTTCGTCAGGAAGCGTTGAAGCAGACCCAGCAGGTGCTCACCCAAGAGACCGGCCAGCCTGTGGTTGAGGACTTGCTGTTCAATAACTTTATTGCGCAGTAAGCATCAGTTTCAGCGCAATGCGCGCTTTTGTAGGAGCGAGCTTGCTCGCGATTGCAGTGTGTCAGCCGGAATGCGGGGGCTGATGTAAAGCAATCGCGGACAAGCGCGCGCCTACAGGGGTTTGCTCTGCCTGCTTCAGCGCAACGCCATTACCGCTGCCCACTGATCGGCGGTCACCGGCATGACTGACAACCGGCTGCCTTTTTGCACCAGTGGCAGCTGTTCCAGTGCGGTTTGCTGTTTCAGGTAGCCCAGGCTCAGCACTTTGGGAAAGGTTTCGACAAACGCGACATCGATGGCGCTCCATGGATTCTTTTCCTGGGTTGCTTTGACGTCGAAGTAGTGGCTCTTGTTGTCCAGAGCGGTAGGGTCCGGGTAGGCGGCCTGGATGATTTTGCCGATGCCGGCGATGCCAGGCTCCGGACAACTGGAATGATAGAAAAAGAATTCGTCGCCGACCGCCATCGCGCGCATAAAATTGCGGGCCTGGTAATTGCGAACGCCGTCCCAACGGGCTTGGCCGAGTTTTTGCAAATCCGTAATCGAGAGCTCATCGGGCTCGGATTTCATCAGCCAATAGGCCATATGCTGTGTCTCCCGGAGGGTAACTGGACAGGTTGTCCTACGTTTTCATGACAAACCGACAGTCGGCTGGCGCCAGTATTTGCGTGTTGGTTCACGTTATCGCAGAATGCCGGGATTTTAAGGGTTACACCGTTACGCGGCCTACAGAAAGACGCTGCGGACGTCAGTTTTTGATTCGCCAAAGGGGGGCAATCAATGCAACGCAAGCCGGATTTACTATGGATTTTGGTCATTTTGTTCGGCTTGGGCATTGTCACCACCGGGTACGCGCAGGGTCTGTGGTCCGCCAAGGCCGATGCGCCGGTTGAGATCACGCAGCAGCAACAGCAGCAACCGACCCGCCACTAGTTTTATTTAGCTTTTCTCTTTGTAGGAGCGCGCTTGCCCGTCATGAGGCCCGCGTGGTCGATGCGGGTGTGTTGCCTGGACGATTTTCGCGGGCAAGCGCGCTCCTACAAAGTCACACGCTTAGCCCGCCCTGTACCATCGCTTGTCCGACACCGTTCCCTGCAACGGAACATCCCAACTGGCGACCGCCAGCTTCCCGACTTTCTGACACTCATGGGCCAGACCGAGCAGCACCGGTTTCTGCCAGGCTTTGCGACGCGCCTGATACGCCAGGCTGCGGTCGTAGAATCCGCCGCCCATGCCTAGACGACCGCCTTGATCATCGAAACCCACCAGCGGCATCAGGATGAGGTCCAGCGCCCAGATCTTGCGCTGTTTTCTCGCGTCGATGCGCGGCTCGGGAATGCGGAATCGGTTCGGTCGAAACCTTTCTCCCGGCTTCACCCGCTGAAACACCATTTTGGTTCGGGGCCAGGCACTCAGTACCGGTAGATAGGTTTTCTTGCCCCGTCGCTGTGCTTCGCGAAGCAGCAGGCGCGGATCGATTTCACCGTCCATCGGAAGGTAGAGCGAAACGTGTCTGGCACGACGAAAAAGCGGGTCTTGGGCCAATTGACGGTATAAACCCTGTGCCGCCTGTCGCTGTTCTGCGCGGTTGAGCGAGCGACGGGCCTTGCGCAGGAGACGGCGCAATTGTGGGCGAGAAAGGGCAGGAGAATCGTTCAGGGAAGCGGCGCCAGAAGAAGTCATGCAGGCGGGTCCGTGCGATTTGGATGGGGGCTCGAGAGATCAGGCTGATTCACGATAGCTGTCCCCAGTTCCACCGCCAGGCGGGGCGCCTGGCAATGGCTTGAGAATGTGAGACTCCCCGACGAACCGCTGTCGGTGTAGCCCTTGAACCCGAAAGTTCAAGGTGGAGATTGCAGGAGGTTTTAAGGCTTTCCGTCGAGCGGACATGCACACCAACCCCAACGTGC